>Ga0098052_1001832_pt1 | contig 13070 bp, 10 predicted proteins | sample 15_taG_FD_81591 | JGI IMG/M metagenome (GOLD analysis project Ga0098052, IMG submission 81591) | Marine viral communities from the Subarctic Pacific Ocean - 15_ETSP_OMZ_AT15312 metaG | ecosystem: Environmental > Aquatic > Marine > Oceanic | place: Pacific Ocean | collected 2015-01-18 | reverse complement strand
TTTTCTGCCAAGTCCTGGGTTGCTATGTCATTCATGGCGTTTTTTATCGTTATCTGGACGTTTAAAGCTTATCTGTTCCGGCCTGTTGCCCGCATGTTGCACCCTTGCGGTTTCGTCAGTCCGGAACAGCATCAATCCCAATCAGATATCAGGAAATCAGATCATAGAACATGCGCAATGATGTGATGGCCAGAAACAGGCCAAAACAGATACGCAGTGCGCGTCTCGGGATGGAATGTGCGATGCGCGCGCCAACCGGTGCGAAAAGAACCGTCATCGGGATCAGAAGGGCCGCGGCCAGAACGTTTACATATCCCAGCGAGAAGGGCGGACGCCCGTCCACACCGATACCGGACATCGCATAACCGATGGTGCCGGGCAGGGCGATGATCAGGCCGATTGCGGCCGAGGTGCCCACCGCACGGCGGATGTCATATCCAAGGAAGCTTAATACCGGTACGCAGATCGTGCCACCGCCAATCCCCATCATCGCCGACAGGCTGCCTGCGATCACACCCAGTATCGCCCAGACGGATTTGGGCGGGTTTTTCTGGGTATCGGTTTCGCGATCCCGGACCAGAATCATATTGGCGGCAACCAGCAGGGCGACGACGGCAAACACGATGGTCAGAACCCGGCCATCGGCAAAGCCACCAATCGCGGTGCCAATCAGGACACCGACAACGATTGCCGGGCCCCAGTGTTTGAGCAGGGCGATATCGACCGAGCCCTTTTTGTAGTGGCTTCGGGTGGATGAAATCGCGGTGGCGATAATGGTTGTTAAGGAGGTGGCAACCGCGACCTGCATGCGCAGGCTTTCATCAACGCCCATGGTGGTCAGGAAATGATACAGCACCGGCACAATGACGATGCCGCCGCCGACGCCCAGAAGCCCGGCCATGATGCCGCCAACGATGCCGGCAAACAGCATTGCTGCACCCCACAGCAGGTACAGGCTCATGGTGCCTTCGATTTCAATCATGATGAACCAATCCAAACCAATAATGACTATCTAGGTGTATTGGTACTAACTCTGATTGGTCGTAGTTGGCAAATGTTTTGCGCTGTTAATCAGCTTAATCTGGCAATTAATCAGCATTAACCAGATTTAATAGTTGCGAACCAAATGCAAGAATGCCAACAATATGGCGACAAAATGAACAAACCAAATATAAATTGGTTCAGACTCAGGTATCAAATCTCATCAGGAGGCAGAACATATGTTCCGCAAGATTGCCGTAGCCGCCGGTTTGATGGCCGCTGCCTTTGCCGCACCCGCGCAGGCGCAGAGCTATCCCGAAAAACCGATTGAATTTATCGTGCCGTGGGGTCCGGGTGGCGGCAGTGACACGCTGATGCGTATCGTTGCCCAGGGCCTTGCCGAAGAAACCGGACAGGCCGTACCGGTTATCAACATGCCCGGCGTGGGTGGCAATGTCGGCCTTGCCGAATTCGCCAAACGCCCGGCAGATGGTTATACCATTTCGCAGATTCACGAAGGCCTTCTGGTATCGAGCCAGACCGGTATTACCGAGCTTAACTGGGACAGCTTCATCCCCGTCGCACTGGTGGCGTCATCGCCGCAGTATCTGACGCTTTCGAAGAATGATAATTTTTCGAACTTCGAAGAAATGGTCGCCTATGCCAAGGCCCATCCGGGTGCCGTTCGCGCCGGTGTGACGCTGGGCGGGATTCCGCATGTTCATATCGCGATGATCGAAGAAGCCATGGGGCTTCAGTTTTCCTATGTCGGTTACACCGATACCGGTGAGCGTATCCGTGCGCTGATGGGTGGTAACATCGATATCACCATTGGTGATATTTCGTCGGCCAAGCAGTTCGTCGATAATGGTGATCTGGTTTATGCCGCCGTTGGCACCGCAGAACGTACCGATGATGCACCGGACGTTCCGACGCTTAAGGAACTTGGCATGGATGCCGAGCTGGTGATCACGCGTGGTGTGGTTCTGCCGAAAGGGACGCCGCAGGAAACCGTTGATGCGCTTGAAGCCCATATCGAAAAGGTCATGCAGCGCGAAGACGTGATCAAGCTGATGAAAAATGCTGGTGCCGATCCGGTGTTTTATGGTCAGGAAAAATACAGCGCCTATCTTGAAAAGCTTAACGCGACCATCGCGAAGCTTGTCGGCAAGCTCGAAGGATGACCGTCAAGGTGACGGAGGCAGCAGCAGCGGATACAGGTGTATCCGCTGCTTCGCGCGCCCGCACCGAATTGGCGCGGCTGATCTCCTATATCGTTTTTGGTGGCGTTTCTGTTGTTCTGTCCTCGATGGCGGCCGGTTTGCCGACGTCACGCTGGGAACCGCTGGGGGCGGGCACCTTCCCGAAACTTGTCTTTGCGCTGCTGGCGGTGCTTTGCCTGATTGCTGCTATTCGTTCGATCATTGAAATCGTGCGGGCTGGGGGCCTTGCGGGTGTGGGGGCTGCCTTTACCCAGTGGCTTTATGTGCGTCGGGTATCCATCGGCCTGTTTGCGCTGTTTGCGGTTTATCTTGGCGTTCTGCCGTGGACCGGGTTCTCGCTTGCGAGTTTTGTCTTTCTGCTGATTGCGCAGTTGATGATTGCGGGTGTTTCGCGACGAACCGTCATTCAGTCCATCATCGCCGCCCTGATTTTTTCGGTCGGGTTGAACCTGCTGTTTGCAGAAGTTTTCAATGTGTTCTTACCGCGCGGCGTTCTGTTCGCGGGTTAGGCGGGAAAGTTTAAATTATGCTGGATGCGTTTCTTGCCGGGGCCCATCAGGTATTTGCCTTTGATACCCTGACATACATGCTGATCGGGTCGGTTGCCGGGATTGTTGCCGCGGCCATCCCCGGTTTTACCGTGACAATGGCAATCATTCTGACGCTGCCGCTGACCTTTGCCATGGAGCCGTTGCAGGGTGTTTCGGTGATGCTGTCGGTTTATGTTGGTGGGTATACCGGCGGCCTGATCAGTGCTGCCCTTCTGGGGATTCCCGGAACACCAAGTTCGGTTGCGACAACCTTTGATGCCTTTCCGATGGCGCGCAAGGGGGAACCGGGCCGGGCCCTTTCACTGGGTGTATGGGCATCGTTTTTTGGGACGGTGATTTCGACCATCGTTCTGATCGTGGCCGCCCCGCCGCTGGCACTGATTGCGGTCAAGCTTGGCCCGTGGGAATATTTCGCGCTGATCGTCTTTGCACTGACGATTGTCGCGAGCCTTGTCGGGAATTCGTTAATCCGTGGTTTGATCGCGGGCGTCATTGGCCTTGGGATTGCGACCATTGGCCCGGACCCGATGATGGGCAAATCGCGCCTGACCTTTGATACCGATCTTTTGATGCCGGGCTTGCCGTTCCTTGTGGTGCTGATTGGTATTTTCGCGATCAGCCAGCTTCTGAGCGAAGTCGAAATTCATGGCAAGAAGGCCAATCAGGCGCTGATCCCGGATGTCATCGACTTCAAGACATGGAAAGTCATGCGCGAAGTCCTGATGGCGCCGGTCAATCTGTTCCGGTCATCGATGATCGGGGTTCTGATTGGGGCGCTGCCGGGGGCGGGTGGATCCATCGCCAATCTGCTGGCCTATGATCAGGCCAAACGCAGTTCCAAAAACCCGGAAAAATTCGGCGAAGGCTGCGCCGATGGTGTGGTCGCGTCCGAGGCGGGTAACTCTGCCACGGCGGGTGGCGGCCTGATCCCGATGATTGCGCTTGGTATCCCCGGTTCTGCGGTGGATGCCATTCTGATGGCGTCATTGATGGTGCACGGGATTTCGGTTGGTCCGCGCCTGATCATGGATCATGCCGATCTGGCCTATGGCATGTTCATTGCCATGATCGTTTCAAGCCTGATGATGCTGGTGGTGTGTGTTGCTTCCATGCGCCTGTTCCTGCGGGTGACCGACATTCCCAAACAGTTCATCGTGCCGACCGTCATCATTTGCTGCGTTATTGGGGCGTTTGCGCTTAATAACCGTGTGACGGACCTGTATCTTCTGGGGATTATCGGTCTGGTTGGCTATGGCCTTAAATGCCTTGATTATCCGCTGGCACCGCTGGTGCTGGGTGTGATCCTGGGGCCGATTGCCGAAACCAATTTACGCCGCGCATTGATGAGTGATCCCGACTGGATGACTTTCTTTACCCGACCGATTTCAGCCGTCCTTCTGGCGGCGGCGTTGCTGTCGGTTATCTTCAGTGTCCGTTCCATCCTTAAAATGCGCAAAAAGAACCGTCCCGCCACCGATGAACAGGACGGCGATTAAGCCGATCAGGAGACTCCAATGAAACTTCGTCATGACGCGCTTTATGCCTCACGCCGCTCGCCGGTGCTTGCGCGCAATGTTGTATCGACATCCCAGCCATTGGCGGCACAGGCCGGTTTGCGCATGTTGCTGGCGGGCGGGAATGCGGCCGATGCTGCATTGGCTTCTGCCATTGCATTGACGGTGCTTGAGCCGACCGGCAACGGGCTTGGGTCTGATGCCTATGCGATCATCTGGGATGGCAAGGAGCTGCATGGGCTTAATGCATCGGGTCGTGCGCCTGCGGCATGGTCGCCGGAACGCTTTGCCGGGGCGGATGCCATGCCGCAGCGCGGTTGGGAATCGGTTACCGTACCGGGGGCGGTTTCGGCCTGGCGCGAAATTTCCGACAAGTTCGGCAAACTGCCGTTTGAAAAGCTGTTTGAACCGGCCATCGAATATGCCACCCGTGGTTTTGCCGTATCGCCGATCATTGCAACCCTTTGGGAAAAGGGCGGCAATCTTTTGGGGAAGCAACCGGGCTTTGCCGAGGCATTCCTGCCCGGTGGCAAGGCACCGAAAGCGGGTGAATTGTTCATCAACCGTGCGATTGCGGAAAGCCTGACAGATATCGCAGAGACCGGTGGCGAGAGTTTCTATCGCGGGCGGCTGGCGGCCAAAATTGCGGCTTTTGCCAAGGAAAATGGTGCGGTCCTGACCGAAGAGGACCTTGGAAATCATAAAACCGACTGGGTCGGAACGATTTCGCAAAGCTTTGGCAAGGTCAAGCTGCATGAAATCCCGCCAAACGGACAGGGGATTTCGGCCCTGATTGCGCTGGGTATTTTGCGCCATACCAACATTGCCGATTATGCACCGGACTCGGTCGAGGCCCTGCATCTTGAGATCGAGGCGATGAAGCTGGCCTTTGCGGATATGCATGAATATGTCGCCGATCTGGATCACATGCGTGACGTGACGGTCGAACATCTGCTGTCCGATGATTACCTGAAATCGCGTGCGGCATTGATTGATGCCAGCAAGGCGCAGGATTTCAAGGCCGGTGCGCCCAAGCATGGCGGCACGGTCTATGTCACGGCGGCGGATGAAAGCGGCATGATGGTGTCGTTCATCCAGTCTAACTATATGGGTTTCGGGTCCGGTGTTGTCGTGCCGGGCACATCAATCAGCCTGCAAAACCGTGGTTTCGGTTTCACCCTGAAAGACGGTCATCCCAATCAGGTGGCAGGCGGAAAACGCCCGTTCCAGACGATCATTCCGGGTTTCCTGATGGGGGACGACGGCAACCCGGTCATGAGCTTTGGCGTGATGGGCGGCCCGATGCAGTCACAGGGCCATTTGCAGATGACGCTTCGCACCCAGCTTTGGGGGCAGGACCCGCAAACGGCAGCGGATGCGCCGCGCTGGCAGGCGCTTTCCGGGCTTGAGGTTGCTGTTGAAGCCTCGGTCGGGGCTGATGTGATCGATGCCCTGAAAGCCAAGGGGCATGCGATCAAGGTTGAGGCCCCCGATAGCACCAATTTCGGTTTTGGCGGAGCGCAGCTTATTGCGAAAACCGATGCCGGATATGTTGCCGGTTCTGATCCGCGAAAAGACGGTTGTGCCGTCGGTTACTAGTACGGGATTTGTTTTCAGGTCGGCATTCGCAGTCATCTGAGATTAAACGGGCCGGTTCATGACGTGAACCGGCCCGTTTCCGTTCATGGCCAAAAAAGATCAGGAACCGTATTTCGGTATTACTGGGCGCCAATCGTCAGGTTTTTGGGTGCCATTGCTTCGTCGGCAAGTTTTGCGTCTTCGATAGAACGGATGATATCCCAGTTGTGATCAGCACCCCGGACGAAGCCCGGAATATCTGCCAGCCAGCGTGCCTGAATTTCTTTGTTCAGGTTGAGATAAAGCTTGTTATCCACAATCCGCCATGCGGTCGGATCACCATCAAATTTGCGGCCCATCGCGGTACCGAATGCACAGAAACCGCCATATTGCGGTGCATATTTTTCCGGATCAGCATTAAATTGATCACGATTTTCCGCGCTGGCAAAACGATATTTCGCGCCGTCATGTTCAGCGACAAAATCAGAATTTCCCAAGGTTGGACTGCCAACCGTGAAATAAGCCACGGGGTCATAGCCATGCAAGGCATAGCCTTCGACAATATTGACTTCCTGTGCGGCGATGGCGGGGCTTGCGAATGAGGCGATGCCAGCGATTGCGGTGACGCCAATTGCAAGCGTAAGTGCGGCAGTCCGAAGATTGAATTTACGGTTCGTCATTGAGGTTCTCCTTCCCGGTCGATCACCGGCTTGTGACTGGCCGGTTATCGATAATGTGAGGCATCAAGAAATGGCCTTGAAATCCTGAGACAAGCTAGCAGCGGGGGAGTGACTTGTTGTCTGAACAAACGCGCAATTTGTCTGAACGAGATATTCTGTCCGATGTTTTTGGTGTGAACCATCCGCGTGGAAATGCGTTTTTCACCGGAACTTTGTGTGGTCGCAGCGATCATCAGGGGCGAGATGACAAGCCGCTTATTCAACAGGGCATATTGCATGTTTTGCGTAGCGGCTCGGTTCGTGTGTTCATAGATGGTCGTCAGACACATTTTCTGGATCGTCCGGGATTGATCCTTTTTGGAAAAGCTACTCGCCATGAGATTGAAACCCCGAAAACGGGATCGGACATCGTATGCGCGAATTTGCTTTTTCATGATGCTGGACCCGGTCCGGCCCTGCTTGGGATTCCTGATTGCCTTGTCCTGACATTTGATGAGATGCCGGGGCTGGAAATGATCACCGGGCAGCTTTTTAACGAAGCTTTTGAGATTCAGCCGGGGACGCGAACAGCCGTCAATCTCCTGATTGATCTGTTATTCCTGATGGTGATGCGACATTGCCAAAAGCATGGATTGATGCGCGCGGGTATCCTATCTGCTTTGCGTGATCCAAGAATTTCGCGTGTCGTTGGGGCACTTTACAATCGTCCGGGGCACGGTTGGTCGGTTGAAAGTCAGGCGGAGCTGGCAGGCATGTCGCGTGCGGCTTTTGCGCAGTTATTCAGAGATTTGCTTGGAATATCTCCCGGGGAATTTTTGCAAACCATCCGCCTTGAGCGCGCCCATGCGCTTTTGCAGGCGGGGCAGCGTTTGCAATTCGTCGTGGGCGAGGTCGGGTATCGCAGTTCGACAGCACTTGCGCGGGCTATTTTGCAGAAATACGGCGTATCACCCAGAATGTTGCAGGGTGATTTAAAGACCGCGTCTGTGGCGATCCGTTAATCATTGCACCGCATAAAATTTTTTCTTTCTAGTCAAGCTGGAAATCACTGCTTTCCAGCATGATAGCCCATGCAAAAATGCCGCTTTGAGACTGGTCAGGACAGGCGTAAAGACGCACGATACGGAATTTGAAATGCTGGCAGCACCGGATTCTTATCAATATGCTGTCACATTGCTGCCCCGTTCTTTAAGCAAAACATCTTTGGCGGGAAATTCGCCGATCAGTTGGAAAACTCAGACGGGAAATATGTACAGATTTCAAAAGCGTGTCACCAGTGTCTCGGTTCATGCTCTGCTTGCGGTTGCGCTGGCGGGGTTTTTAACGTTTGGGGCGAGTGGCCCGGTACACGCGCAGGATAGCAGCACTACGACCGAAACTTCGTCAGGCGAGCAGCCTGCTGTACCCGTACAGGCCGAGACGGCCAGCCCGGCAGCAGAAAGCACAGAGCCAACGGCGGCGGATAGTGCCCAAACCCCTGCTGATAATTCTGCTGAAAATCCTGTGCAACCTGCTGAGGGTGCGGCGGCGCCAGAGACGGTTGAAAAACCGGCGGTTTCCGTGCCAGTGGCCTTTGATCCCGCACAGGTGATCGAGCGGGCGCGCAATCTTGCAAAGCAACCGTTCGAGAATCCGCATCGTGAGCTGCCCGAAGCACTGGCAAATCTTAGCTCCGATAATTACGCGAAGATCCGCTTTAAATCCGAGAAGGCATTTTTCAGTCAGGCGAATTCGGGTTTCGCACTGGACCTTTATCATCCGGGCAACATGTATGACGTGCCGGTTGCCATAAACCTTATTCGTGAAGGTCAGGTGCAGGCTGTTCCCTATTCTGCCGGATTGTTCGATTTTGGCGAGACCGGCCTTTCGGGTAATGATTTCTCCACACAGGGATATGCCGGTTTCCGTCTGCGGTATCCGTTGGGGAATGTTGCAGGCAGTGACGAACTGGCGACCTTCCTTGGCGCTTCCTATTTCCGCATTCTGGGGCGTGATCAGGTTGCCGGGCAGATGGCACGCGGCCTGACCATTGATCTTGCCGGTCCGTCCGGCGAAGAAATTCCGGTGTTTCGTGAATTCTGGATCGTGGCGCCCAAACAAGGCGAGCGCACGATCACGGTATTTGCGCTTCTTGATAGCGTGCGCGTAACCGGTGCCTATCGGTTTGATATTCGCCCGGGTAACAACAGCAAAGTCGATGTCAGCAGCACCCTGTTTTTCCGCGATCGTGTCGAAAAGATCGGCCTTGCGCCATTGAACAGCATGTTCCTTTATGGCGAACAGAAGCGCCGCCGCCTTGATGATTATCGTGGTGAAGTTCATTCAAGTGATGGTCTTTTGATCAATAACGGTAAAAATGAATGGCTTTGGCGGCCGCTTGATAATCCGGCAAATCTGCAAATCAGTTCGTTCCTGGATGAAAATCCGCGCGGCTTCGGGCTTTTGCAGCGTGACCGGAACTTTGACCATTATCAGGATCTCGATACCCGTTTCGATCAGCAGCCGGGATATTGGGTGACGCCAAAAGGCGATTGGGGCAAAGGGCATGTCGAACTGGTCGAGATACCAAGCCCGAGCGAAGGTAACGACAATATTGTCGCCTTCTGGGTCCCGCAGAACAAGCCCGAGGCGGGAACCGAGCTGACATTCGAATATAAGATTGCGGCAACACAGGATGGAAGCGACCTGCACAAGCTGTCACAGGCGACAGATACGCGCATCATGCGTATCCAGTCTGAGGGTGATGACGCGCAGGCGGCAACCCGTTTCATCCTGAATTTTGCCGGTGAAGAGCTTGAATATTATCTGGCAGACCTCGACAATCTTAAAGCCAATATCAGCGCGTCCAATGCCGAAATACGTAATGTCCGTATCATGAAGGATTCGGAAAACGGTGGGGTTCGCGTGATCTTTGATCTGATTGGGACAGGTGATGCCCAAAGTTCAAATTTACGGGCCTTCCTGCAATATGACGACAGGGTGCTGAGTGAAACCTGGACAATGCCGTGGGTGTTTTAACGCCTTTGGCCCCAATCCCGCGGGCACAATTGCCTGTGTGGTGCGTTTTGCCCGACAGTCGCAAGTTGAATTCAGGGAAAAGTAAAACCTTATGAGCCGGATTTCCGATCCTATGCCTGATAGCGCAGCCAATCATGGTGTCAACGAGGATGACCTTGACCCGACAGTCAAACTGCGTGGGCCGGGTGTTGGATCACGGCGCATTTTCCTGTTTGGCGCGTCGATTTTTGCGACCGCCTATGCCGCGTGGCTGATGGCCGATGTCTTGGGGGCCGACCAGCTGACCGTCATGGAAATGGTGGTTATTGCGTTCTTTACGATCAACTTTGCCTGGATTTCAGTATCCTTCTTTACCGGGATTGTCGGGATATTCCTGCGTGGGTTCGGGCTGGATGCGATTACGCTGAAACGGTTGAAGCCGATTGCGCGCAAAGGGTCGCTCAGATCCAGGAATGTGGTGGTGATCCCGGTTTATAACGAAGACCCGGACCGTGTTTTTGCCGGGCTTCGCGCAAGTTATGAAAGCCTTGTCGCGACCGGTGAAATCGATGCGTTTGATTTCTTTGTTCTGTCCGATACCCGTGATCCCGATATCTGGATCGCCGAGGAAGTCGCATGGGCCAAGGCCTGCGCGGATTTGAAAGCGCGCGGCAAGATCTTTTTCCGCCGTCGGGCGGAAAATACCGAACGCAAATCGGGGAACCTTAAGGAATTCTGCGAAACCTATGCGACGCATTACGATCACATGATCGTTTTTGATGCCGATAGTGTGATGTCGGGCGAGGCCATGGTGAATATGGCCTATCTGATGGAAAACAATCCCGATGCCGGGATCATCCAGAGCCCGCCGCAGCCGACCGGCCGCCAGACCCTGTTTGCCCGTATCCTGCAATTCATTTCGCGTGTGCATGGTCCGACCATGTCGGCCGGTCTTTCGTTCTGGTGCATGGGCAGTTCGAACTATTGGGGGCATAACGCGATCATTCGCGTGCAGGCGTTCATTGATTGCTGCGGGTTGCCTGTTCTGTCGGGCAAGCCGCCGATGGGCGGGCATATCCTGAGCCATGATTTTGTCGAAGCCGCCTTTATGCGCAAGGCAGGCTGGCGTTGCTGGCTGATCCCGCAGCTTGAAGGTAGCTGGGAAGAATTGCTGCCGAACCTGATTGACTATGCAATCCGTGATCGCCGCTGGTGCCAGGGCAATATGCAGCACGCGCGGCTTCTGTTTGCGCCGGGATTCAGGCCGCTTAGCCGTCTTCATTTCTTTATGGGGGTCATGAGCTTTGGCTCATCGCCGCTGTGGCTTCTGCTGTTGCTGTCTTCGACGATTGCGACGCTGCAGAACACGCAACTGACTTATAGCTTCTTCCCCAGCCAGTTCACGATGTTCCCGCAATGGCCGGTTGACCGGTCGTTCGAGATGCTGGTGCTGCTGGTCTTTACCATCGGTATGCTGGTGGTGCCCAAAATCATCTCGATCCTGATGGTTTGTTTCGGGCGGGACCGCAAGAAGTATGGCGGGGTCATGGTGCTGGCGAGTGGTGTTCTTGAAACGCTGTATTCCGCCTTGCAGGCACCGATCATGATGATGTTGCATGCGCAGTTCGTGTTTTCGGTTCTGACCGGTAATCAGGTGGGTTGGGACGCGCAGGAACGTGATGATACGGGGGTGCCGTTTAAGGCGGCATTGAAAACCCATCGGACGATCATCGTGATTGGCCTGATCTGGGGGGCGGTGGCGCTGTTTGTGGATACGGCCTTCTTCTGGTGGCTGTCGCCGATTCTGGCGGGGCTTGTTCTGGCACCGTGGCTGACGCATTGGTCAAGCAGCCTTGCCATCGGGCGTGCGGCGCGCCGGATGAAGCTTTTTGTGACACCCGAAGAAACCGAATCCCCCGAAGAGCTTGCGACATTGGCGCGCCTGACAGCGGAAGCGCCCGATGAAGATGTCAAAGACGGGTTGCTGCGCCTGATCGAGGACCCGTTTGCCAACGCGTTGCATTCGGCACTTTTGCCCGCGCGTAAACCTGATCGTCGTACCCAGATCGAGATCGGGATCATCTATGAAAAGCTGTCCCGGTTGGGGGTCGAAAGCCTGACAAAAGACGAGAAACTCAAGATTCTATCGTGGCCGGTCAAACCGCTTGATCAGATTATGGCTGGTAAAAAGGACGAAAACGCAAAAATGCCCGCTAATTCGTCATAGTGCATTGATTTTCTTGCATAGGTCGCGCCACAAAAACGCCCTGATTTAATCAAAATATGCCGCGGTTTTTAGGTGATCATAATCCTTACCAAAGAGTTAATCACCGATTGTCGCCATTTAGCCCGAAGGGGCCGCAAACATGACTGATCTGACCATCGCATCAAAAGGCTTTTCCTACGCTGCTTTTGAATCTGCTGCCGTGACGCGTTTGATCGATGAAACCGCGCGTGCGTGGTTGCGTTCGTTCAGTGTGGATAATCCGCAGGCTCATCAGCGTCTGGTGAACGAATTGCGTACTGCCTTGCAGCAGGATTCCGTTGCGACAACGGAAAAAGAAAGCATGCAGGACATCCTTGATCAGGCGGCCCATGATGCCATCGCAAGCTGGTTTGCTGATCTGAGCGGTCAGAACAACTGTTTTGGTTCTTCCGGCTTTGCCATGATGCGCTGTGCGTTTCTGTCAGCCAACTGCGACAACGCATGGTCGGAACGTTTTCTGGATCGCGAACACAGCAACAACGACCTTGCCCTTGCCCTGTCGGTACAGATGATGTGCCCGACCCCGGCGGTGAAAAGCTGTGTGATGCCGCGCCAGTCGCTGGATCGTCGCGCCGCGTCCTAAAAGAATTTACAGATTTGCGCTGACTTGTTTTACCCTCAACGTCATTTGCGCATTCCCAATGAAGCACTGCCACACAGGCGGTGCTTTGTTGGTTTTGGGGCATGCAAAAAAAGAACCCGCCCAAAAGGGCGGGTCGAGTTCAGCGGGCGAGTGGGACCTGATCCCGATTGAAATCAGATCCCGATGACGTCAGGGCACACACTCCCCAACGCCGACGAAAAAAGGTTCAGGCCGCTTTGCGTGCGGCGGATAGTTTTTCAAGAAGCCGGGCGACGGCCGGATCGTTTTTGCCGTTCCGGTCCAGTTCAAGGAAGAAGTCCGGATAGGGGGCCTTGCCCGGTGTCAGGTTGTAGGGTTCGAAATCCGTGATCCCGATGGCTTCCAGCACGCTTTCATCGGTGAAGAATCCCCCCGTAACGTCGCGTGCAGGCGATGTCAGGATGGCGTGCGCGGCATCGGCAAGGATTTCGGGGCTACGCGCACGACCCTGTTCAAGGCCGGGGATCATGTTAAGGGCGGCGGTTTCGATCACGGTGACCGGCCAAAGCGAGTTGACAGCAACACCTTCGTCTTCGAATTCCGCAGCAAGGCCCAGCGTCACAAGGCTCATACCGTATTTTGAAATCGTATAGGCGGTGTGATTGGCAAACCATTGTGCCGACAGGTTCGGCGGGGGTGACATGGTCAGGATATGCGG
>Ga0098052_1001831_pt1 | contig 13074 bp, 16 predicted proteins | sample 15_taG_FD_81591 | JGI IMG/M metagenome (GOLD analysis project Ga0098052, IMG submission 81591) | Marine viral communities from the Subarctic Pacific Ocean - 15_ETSP_OMZ_AT15312 metaG | ecosystem: Environmental > Aquatic > Marine > Oceanic | place: Pacific Ocean | collected 2015-01-18 | reverse complement strand
CAGCAAAATTAATACCAAATCCAGATTATAACCCTAATATGGCACCACCACCACCCGGAATTAAACCTACATTACAACAACAAAAATATTTAAATGAATGAGGGGATAAAATGAGTTGGTGGGATATTATTAAAGTTCAACAAACTTTAGGTGATTATGGTATTGGGTTATCAAAACCATCTATTTCTCCTGAAGAAGCAGAAATTCAGTCAAGACAAAGATTACCAGAATCACAGTCAAGAAGTTTTAAAAGATTACAAGAAAGAATGCCTAATAAAATTCCAATGGAAACAAGTAATATTGCACAACAAACACTGAATACTCCTGAAACTCAACAACAACAGCAGCAGCAACAACAAACAAATACACCAGCAGCAGATTCAGGAGATGCAGGTTCAGATGTTGGGCAAACAATAGGGCGTATTAAACAACATTTGGCTAGAAACCCTCAAGGAGCAAAAGGAATTAAAACATTACCAATTATAGAAAAATTAATATTAGCAAGTCAAAATCCAACAGCCTATCAACAAGAAGTAAAAGATGCAGTTAAGCAATTAAAACAATTAGTACCAACAGCGGTATAATCAGTACATATTTATAAAAATAAAAACGAGGTAATAAAAATGAAAAGAGAAGAAGTAGCAAAAATTAGAAGAGAACTACAAAAGACTGAAAAGGCATTATCCTTAGCAGAAAAACCAAAGCAGGAAACAAATAGAAACTTTAGTCCGGTTGAATTACCAGATAAAGAAAAATATTTAAATGAAAGGTCGGCATCAGCAGACATTCCTAATGTAATTCATCTTCCTAAAAAGCAAAAGAGAACTGAAAATAAGTGGTAAATATGTCTTGGAAAAACATCCTTAAAATGGGGATGAGAATTGAAAAACATTCTAAAATATCAGAATATATTGATAGTGTTGCCAAAGAGTTAGTTTTTTTTAATACTAGAGAAATATTTATAGAAGTTAAAGAGGTGTCTAGAAATTTAACAAAGAGAGCATTAACTAGATATTTTAAATTAAACGATAATTATATTAGAGATATTCAAAGTGATAATACTAGTGAATGGATTTGGGTGGGAGAATGACTTTATTAAAGGCGTATTTGTTAGGTACTAAAGACCCCTTTGTTTTAGCAAAGGTTTTTTATGAAGAAGAATTATTAAAAAGTTCAGATGCGGTTGATAGATTAATTAATAAAGAATTAGGTTGGAATTGGGAAGAAGAAGTCAAAAAATGGAAAAATGAGTTGTTTTCTTTAGAAGGTGAAATTGGACTCGCTGACCTTAAAATACAAGAAAATATAAATTTTAAAGAACATTTACAGGTTTTACTTAATATGCCAAAAGATTTTGTTCCTCCTAAAATGAAAACGAAGAGAGGTTGGAGAAGTGGATATGAAGAAATAAGTGATGAAAAAGAATATGAGAGATTAGTACAAGATAATAAACCTATACCTGAAAAGTTTGCTCATTTTGAAGCGGCAAGGAATAGGAAAGAGAGTGGAGGATATTCCGGTAAATATGATAAAGTTCCAACTGAATTTAAAAAAATACCTAAAGAGGAATTGGCTACAGCCTTGGGTGAAGTTTTTAATGTTATTTTTAATACTAAAAAACTTAAAATTAATCTTGAAAAAGAAATTAAAATTGCGGAAGAAGAATTAGAAAAATTAGAAAATAAAAGAGATAAAGTGTCTTTGGCTATTACTTCTAAAATAGAGGGAGGTTTAACTTGGCAGCAATTAAAGGATGCTAATAAAAAAGGAGATAGAGAAGCATTGAAAGTTAAATATCTAATACATAACTTAGGGTTAGAAATACTCCAAAACGAAAAGAAAGGGATAGAAAATTTAATTAGTGGGAACCTTGCAGAAGTAATGACATTAGATTATCCTGATAAAATTAAAGAGATAGAAGAAAAATATGAAAATAATCTAAAAAATGAAAAAGGCCCAAGTAGAGTTAAACTTTGGAAAGATTTTGAAAAAGAACTACTTGAAGAGTTTAATAAAATAATTTATGAACAAACTGGTAAACCGGGGCTTGGTAAAACTCACCCTTATTATAAGGAAAGAAAATACTCTCAAAAATTAAAATCTCTTAATGTTTTAATTGGTAATAGTGAGGAAAGGTTAAAAGAAATATATTCCAAATTTGATATAAGGTTGGATAATGTTGAAGAGGTTTTAAGTGATATTAAGGAAACTACTGTAAAGGATAAAAATGTAATTGATTCTCAAAAAACTGCTACACCTGCAAAAGAAATAAACTTTAGTACTAAAGATTTTTGGGAAAACTTTATAGATAGTAGTAGTAAAGGTACTTTTAAAACCTTAAGAACTAATAAAAACCAAGCAAAAAAAGCATTAAAGTTATTTTTAGAGGCTTATGAACAAACCAATTTTGTTGATGGCGATAATGAAAAACCTCTTAATGTTACACCAAATAAAGTTCAAGGCGACCCTTACGGTGTGCATCTTGATACTGATAAAAAACATAATCCTAAGATAAATTGGGATAGAAGAACAAGATTAAATAATCTTGAAACTTTAAAAACTATTTTTGAAGAGTTCCCATCTGAATTGAAAAGTAATAGAAGTGTTGTTTATATATTAGAAATAATAGATAAAGAAATTAGTAAAGAGAAAACCTCTATTAAAAAACCCGAAAAAAAACAGCAATCTGCTAATAATGAGTTATTTGATAGATTGCTTAAATCTCTTAAGCGAAGTTATGAAAGTATAGAGCATTATCATAGTGGAAAATACCCTAATAAATTTATTAGTTTTGTTTCTAAAATTAAAAAGCAAGGAATGGATATTGAAACATTAAAGGAATTATTTGTGGGTGAAAAGGATAAAGAAACTAAGCAGATAAAAGTTCCTAATAGGTTTAAAGACTTAAATATTAGTAAAGACCGACTTAATAAAGCAAAGCGGCAATTAAATTCAAAAACTAGAACTGGAAAAACTTTACTATATCATATTACTAATATTTGGGATAATAAAGAAGTTGATTCGTTTGGTGTAGTGGATAAAGATTCTTTAGAAGCCCTTAATGATGGGATAAAACTAATGGAAGATTCTTTAAATGAAGTTAGAGAAGCAAGAAAAAATCCTGCATTTAAAGTAGACCCATATAGAAGAAAAGAAGGTAAAGTTGATAATGAAACCTTTATGGTGGAATTAGAAGAAACCACAAATGAATTAATGGAGTTTCTTGAAGAAGTTGAAAAGGCTATTGATGACGACTTAACTTCAGAAGAGTTATTAAAATTAAGTACAGAATATAAAAGGGTTGGTATGAAATATAAAAGCTTTTTGTTAAAACTTAATCATATACCTACTAGAAATGATTTAGGAAGAAACTTTGCTAAAATTAATAATGCTATAAGTCAAATATTTGGCGGCCCTGCTCTTGATAATTTAGAACCTCTTAATGTTGTCCACGAAAAATTGCCTCATCAAAAGCGTGACTATTTATATGGTTTAGTAACAGGAATAAGAAATGATGTAAGGGGTTGGGAAGATGGTAAAAATGATAAATTTATTATTAACGGAAAACCTTGGAATAAATCCCAAATGCGTAATTATGTGGAGGCACTTATACCTCCTGCTGATTCAAGCCTTTTAGACCCCAGACTTCATAGTGATTATAAACCTGTTATTCTTGGTAAAATTAGAAAACAAAGGTCTGGTTTAATTGATAAAATACTTGCTGATTCTTTATTGGATGACAAAGATACTAATTGGATTTATACTCAAACAGGTAGGCAGGGAATAATTAGACAAAAAGGTAAAAAACCATATAAACAAATGATGGGTCATTATGATGAAAAATTACCAACAGGCGGAAGATATGCGTCACAAGATGAAACTACTGAATCTGATGAATTAACTCATGGTCAAGCGAAAAAATTATTCGGTGAACATGGTCATAAAGGCGGGTATAAGGGAGATAGTAAAAAAGATATTGAAGATTCAGAAGAACCTTGGGCTATTGAAGATTTAGATAGAAAATTTAAAGACAATGAAGAAAAAGAAGGTGATGAATAAAATGACATGGTATGATATAATTAAAGAAGATAGTCCTATACTTAGAGATTTATCTACAAAAGAAAGAAAGCACTTAAAAAAGGTTTTACAAGCAGCAGAACCTTCTGAATATTTTGGTCAAGATTTTACTAAAATGGGAGAATTAATTGATTTAATGAAAGATTTAGATTTAGTAAAAGGGGATAAAAAGGCTGCTAAAAAGATGAAATCTTTATCAGAAAATAATGTTGATGTTGTGGCTAGTGCTGCAAAATTAAGAAAACAATATGAAGAAGTATATAGAGAGTTAAGAGAAGTAATATACCCAAAAAGTAGGGGGCTTAGAAAAGAATGACAAAAGAAAAAGAAAAGGAAAGTGAAACACTAGAGATATTAAAACTCTTAGTGGAGAAAATTGAAAAATTAGAAAAAATAGTACATAATGAGGACAACCTTCTTATGAAGGCGGGTTTTGTTACAACAAATAGCCCAACACCTAAAATGGAAACAAATGGTGGAAATATACCTGATTCAAATACTATTGCTAAAATGAGTTGGGATGAAATTCACGATTATGTGGGTAAAATGGGTGGTTCAATATGAATGTTGAAGAAATAACTAAAAAATTAGAAGAAATTAGAGCAGACGCTTTTGACAGGGCATCTTCTCACGATGAACAAAGTAAAACTCAATTAGAGGATTATAATAGAGTTGAATTGGATGAAGATGTTGCAGGTGAAGATGTTAAATTAGAAAGAACTAAAGGTAAAGATTCTCCTGCGCCTAAAACCTTGAGTAGAACTACATCTATGGATGGGGGTAAAGGCCCAAAAGAAGATATTTATGTTAATGATGCTACTTTAAAAGCACCAACAATTGATGAACTTCAAAGTAAATTGGATAGTTTAAATAAATATTCTGACCCTAGAATTTCGTCTCAAAATGAAACTAAACCAATGAATTTTTTGCGGGAAATTGAAAGTAGAATGGATGTATTATTGGTTGAATTACAAGCAGGTGAACTAAGTAAAGAATCATATGTTAGGTTAATGAAACCTTTATTAGACAATATGAAAGAATTAATTAAGTGAAATAAATGTCAATAAGCGGTCTAGTATTTGAGAAAGAGAAAAATCCTCTTTCTAGGCGTATTATGCGTCTTTTTGAAGATACTAGAGTAGCCTATCTTTCAGCAAAACAAGACCCAAAAAAGTATGGTAAAGATTGGGGAGAAATGGTTGATAAATTAATAAATGCTTATGGTGACCTTGATGGTCTTGCTAGAGATTTACAAAAAGTAGTCCAAGAAAAAGATTTAGAGTCAAATGATGCTAAAAATATTGAAACAGCAACTGCAAATGCAATTTATAATGGAATTAAAGAATTACGTTACAGTTCTGAAAATGTGCGTGACCCATTTACTAAAGAATATGAGGGAAAGGTGTTAGAAACCTTAATGGAAAATAAAGACATTCTTGCTGTTTTTATTCATTGGGCCTTAAGAAAGGACAAAAACTCCCTTTCACTTGATTTTTGGGAAAAGTACCTCCCCAAAGGCGACCAAATTACCGATGGGTACGAAGGACTTGACCTACATAGTAAGGACATACCCTCTTATATTATTGAGCATTATGGGGATAAGAAAAATTCTCAAGCGGTTAAAGGCAAAGTTAAGGGTTCTTTAGCCCTATTAAAGGATATATACCTTACTTTTTACTCGGAATCCGATTGGGAACGGCTACTTGGTTTGGAGATTTCTAAAGCAGATGAAAAGGAAGAAAAGGCTGATATTGACTTTATAATTCCTAATAAACCAATGTATAGAATATTTGATATTGATGATATTAATGAGTTAAAAGGTTTTACTGGAGAATGGGTTGTTCAAGAAAAATACGATGGTATGAGAATACAGATTCATAAACTTGATAATAAGATTAAAATCTATTCTTATAATGGTAAAGATATTACTGATAAATGCCCTAAACAAGTAGAAATATTAAAGGGTAAAAAGTTTGGTGACTGTGTTCTTGATGCTGAATTATTATTATTTGATGAGGATAAACCTTTACATAGGGCACAAGTTGTTGCTAGAATATTTAAAGATAAGAAATCTGATAGCATATTAAAGGCTCATGTGTTTGATATAATTAGACATAATGATAGAGATTTGGCTGATGAACCTCTTAAAGAAAGAATCCAAATTCTTTTCCAAAATTATGCTATTCATTCAGACGAATTGTTGCAATTCCCTTCTAAAAAGGATACTAGGATAGCAGATAATTTAAAAGATGTTGAGAGTTATTCTAAAGAGATTATGAAAATACCTACTTCTGAAGGCGTAGTAATTAAAGATATTGAATCCACTTATATTAAAGGCGCAAGGAAAAATCCTAAGTGGATTAAATGGAAGAAATTTGTTGATTTAGATTTAATTGTTTTAGATAAAAAGACTACTAAAGATGGTCTTAATTCTTATACTCTTGGTTCCGGCCCTTTACAATTAGAAAAGGCTAGACAGTTAGAAACTAGTAAAATAAATGATAGACATTATTTAAATGTTGGTAAAGCATTGAATACTAAAGTTGATGTTGAAATAGGTAAAATTGTTAGAGTAAAGGTTGATGAAGTTAAGAAAAACAGTAAGGGTCAATATAGGGTATATTCTGCTAAAGTTATAGAAATTCCTGAAGTGAGTGAACCTGATAAAGTAGTTACATTAGAATTTTTATCTTCCGGAAAACAAATTGATAAAAAATATAAAGCATCTGCATTAAAGAAAAGTATAATTATTACAGACGGAATTCATGGTGAAACGGAAGTAATATTAAAAACTGATTTTAATGGTTTTACTATTTATGGTTTTAAGGATAATAACTTAATGGCAAAAAATGCTCTAATGGATTTAGACTGTTTAAAGGAAGAAATCGGTGAATTACTAAAGGCTAAGAAAGGGAAACTTAGAGTATCTATTAAAAACTTTTTACAACAAACTCCTGAAAATAAAGCCAATATAAATGAGATATTAGAGTTTATTAATGATAATCATAGAGATTTGTTCCAAGAAGTTTGGAATGGCAATTCTAAAAAACTTAAGAATCATTTAATGAATGAAGCAAATGATATTTCTTATTCAGGTAATGATGAATTTTCTGGCATCGAAAGTACTTTAGAAAAAGGAGATGATGAGTATAAAACTCCAGAAGAATATAGAAATGGTAAATTTAAATTATATCTTAGAAAGGATGAAAACCTAGCCTTAACTTTTCTTTTAGATGATGTTAAAATTGGTTGGGAAATTAAGATTGAAAGTATTGATGATGTTTTTGATTTATTTGGTAAAGCAGGTAAATATCCGGCTCAAGTGCAAAGGACTGTTTCTAGGGAAAAACTAATTGATGAAGGTGATGTTGAGTTAGGTGTTCAAAGACATGGTTATCACGAATATATAATAAAAGGTGAAAAATTTAATACTAAACTCCATTTTAGAGTAGTACCTTTAGATGGTAAAGACCAATGGATTGCTTTTTCTAGTTTTACAAAAGAACCAGTTGAACCTAAATCAGATGATGGAATATGGGATATAAGAGAAGATAAGAAAAAGGATTTGTCCTTCGCCTCGCTGAATTAGATTGTCTTTATATAGTGATAATGGGATGGTGAGTTAGTGAGTCAAGTAGCCTCTATTAGAACTGTAAATACAGGTATTAATCACGATTTTAGAATATTAAAAAGTGATAATTTACATATTGGCGGGTATGCTTCAATTGAAATTGTAGATAAACAAAATGATTTAATTACTTTAGACGCATTAGGTGAAGCAGTAAATAAATTTATGAAAGAACCTAGATATAGAAATGTAATGACAAATCATTCAAACGTACAAGTTGGTGAAGTAGTTAAAGAATATAGAGATAATTCCGGTAGACTTTGGAAAACAGATGTTGATGATGTAGGGTTTTTTGTAGTAATAAAATTAAGAAGTGATATTGAAAAGGCAAAGGAAGTTTCAAGGGAAATTAGAAAAGGAAGTTTAAGGTCTTTTAGTATTGGTGGTCAAGCGTTAGAAAAGAGAAAAAGGAATAATGACGACCTTGGAGATTATAATGAAATTTCAAAATTAGAATTACATGAAATAACAATTTGTGAAAAAGGTATAAATCCCGAAGCAAAGTTTGATATATTAAAAATGGATGGAAATAAAATGACAAATATAAATGAAGCAATTGAAGAACTAGGTACTTTATTAAAGAGTATTAAGAATGACGATATTAAAAAGACTGACCCTAGAGTGTTAGAAGCAAGAATTGCTGCTAGAAGTGGTCAAGATGCTAGACCTGTTATGGAGGGCGCATTACCGCCATCAAAAGGTGAAAGTGATATTGAAGCAGAAGTTCCTGCATCAGCAAGGGGGAGAGCCATTCAGCATTCACCATCTTCTAATTTAGAAGATGTAAAAGATGTATTAGTTGAACCTGACCCAGACCTTGATTATAGCCCCGATACCGATATAGAAAATACAGATTCCAGTAATAATATGGAGGAAAATAAAATGGCAAATGAAGAATATTTAGATGCAGAAGAAAATGACGAAGCAGAAACTTTAGAGTTATCTGACTTTGAGAACACAGAAAAGAGTAAGCCCGATTTACCAACAGGACAAGTTGAAGCAGGTGAAGCAGGTGAAGTTATTTTTGATGGAACGCCTAGAAATAAGCATGACCAAATTAAAGTTGCTAAAAATGTTTGGGGTGGAGATACTCAAGGTTTAGACCTTTCTCCTGAAAATCTTGAAAAGGCTTATGCTGAATTTAAGGCAGAACAAATGGAAAAGATGGCATATGACGATATTAAGCGTTCTTTTGAATCTCGTTTTAGTAGTGAAGTTACTTCAAAGAAAGATGCAATTGCTAAGTCACAGTATGATGCAAGAGATGAAGTTAATGAACTAAAGAAGCAATTTGGTGAATTACTAGATACTCTTAAGAGTGATGCTGAAATGACAATTACAAAGCAACAAAAAGCAGTTGAGGCTGTTAATGCTAATATTCCATCATACGATGAAATTGCTAAAATGGATTGGAACGAACTCCATTTGGCAGTACAACAATTGGAGGAAAACAGATTTTAAATCTGTTAAAATAAAAAGGAGAGATTAAAATGACAAAATATATTAATACGATTAAGGACTTAGAAGCAGCGACCTATGGCCGCTATGGAAATGATGCAATTATTAAGGGTGCAGGAGCAGTAGCGAGTATTAACTCCGGTTTCCTACATGATGGGGCTATGGGATTAGCAGGTACAGCCGCAAGTCCAAACCTATCTTCTCTTTATAATATGGTTTATGGGCAAAAAGTTTGGTCAATGATTAACCAAGAAATTAACCCATTAAGTATTTTACCTAAAAGACCATACACAAGTAGTGGTTGGAGAGTTATGACAAAAAGACCAATGGGCGGTTCAAGTGCTGCTTTTGGTTTAGGCACAACTGCATATTCAGCAGGTTCAGCATTAGATGCACCAAATGCTGATGAAATTGGTGGTGTGGATGAAAACCACGCTTTAGCCTCAACAGGATTAAATGCAATTGCACCAGAATATACTACACTTTATATGTCACCAAAGACTATTGCTCATCAATTCGATTATTCAGAATTAGCAGCAGAAATGGCTAAAATTGATGATGGCGTTGGCGACCTTCGTTCTCTAATTAGAGAGGATATGGGTAAATTACACGCAGAAGTTCAATCAGTAATGGCGGTAATGCCTCTTGAGAATTATGATACTAGTGGTTATGATTCAATTGAGCGTAATTATACTTCTTTGCTTAAGATTGTTTCTTCAAGTCAAGAGATGGAGGCTATGGTTGATGCTTCAATGACAAATGCTTCTACAAGCAGTACAGGTGGATTAATCACACAATTAAGTCAAATTTACGGAAATGATAGTCGTGATTTAGTGACTAACGCATATAATGCGTCTTTTATGGATTCAGTAATTGATTATGGTTCAGGGTATGCTTCTGGTGATGTTAGAGGTTTAACTACAACTTTATTAAATAATATGATTCAGAATTTGAGAACCAATGGTGGAACACCAAAGGTTATTTTAACTGGTTACGATACAATTCAGACAATTGCTGATTTGTTACAAAGTCAAGAAAGATTCCTTGAGAGAAAAGAGGTTATTCCTACTCATAGTGGAGTTAAGGGTGTAAAGGGGCGTGAAGTCGGATTTAGAGTAGCAACATACTTTGATATTCCTTTGATTCCTTGTAAGGATATGCCATCAACAGGTCAAGGTGCAACACAGATTAGTGATTTGTTATTCTTAGATACAGACCATATTTGGCTAGCAGTTATGAAACCAACTCAATATTTTGAAGATGGTATTAATCATGGAAACCCATTTGGTGTAGGTAGTCTTGGAAACAGGGGTCTATTCCGAACAATGGGTGAAATTGGTTGTACTTTCTTTAAGGGACAAGGCAAAATAACCAACGTACAGTAAGGTTTTTGGAGTTAAGGAGATTTTAAAATGACACAACAATTTATAACAATAATTGCAGACCATAAGGGAACAACTAATCCAAGAGTATCTGGAGATGAATATTTTGTGGACTGTTTTGTAAAAATGACTGTTTATCATACAGCAGATGTAATTAATGCTTCTGATGTAGGATTAAGTTCAATTACAGCCGCTACAATTACAGGAACAACGGGTGGTGTTTCTGACGGTAGTATGGCTACGGGTGCTTATATTCAAGTTCCTGCCGCTAATGTTGCTACCGGCCTTTATACAAGTACAAGTAGTATTAAAATAGTATTATATGATAATGATGGTGCTTGTGGACTATTAAGTAATGCAACTAATATGGATGATATGACATTTAGACTCCGTATTTGGGGCAACATTTGAATAGGTGATTAATTGGCTAAATTAACATTAATAGCGAATTTACCTAACGGTGAATATTTGCTTAATGGTTATAGTCATCAATCTAACAAAAGAATCAAGATTGGCGAAACTGTTGATTGTGTAACAGAATTAGCAATTGGTTTTATTGGTGCATCAGAATTTAAAGTTTCTTTTGAAAGTGGTGAATTGGATAATATAGAAGATAGGAAATTAAAAAGAGTTGTAAAGTTAGGTCAATTTAAAGATGTTGCTGCTCTTAAAAGTGAACTATCCCCAAAACAAAAATCATTTGTTTCAAAGGTTTTACCTAAGAAAGCAACTAAAGAAGAAAAGGTTGTTGAAGAGGTTTTAAAGGAACCAGCGAATGAAAAAACATTAGAAGAATCTTCAGATGAGGCTACTTTAGCCAATGATTCTGAATGATTCCGCTATGTTTATAGGGGGTCGCCCCTCTTGATTATTGTAGGGATTACCCTAAACGAAAGTAGGTGAAAAAATGGGATTAGGTGGATGTAGAAGTAGTGGTGAATTAACTGTTGCTGCAAAAGTATTTAGTGGAAGATGTAAATTAGTTAGTATTCATGCTACTAATACTCATGCTACTGATGCGAGTATAGTAACAATTTATGATAATTTGGCGGCTAGTGGTAAAGTAGTTGCTAAAATGGTTTTACCCGGAATTATGTCAGTAAATGCTGATAGTGGTGGTGCGGGTAGTAATAATACTGCTTCAAATTTTGAATATGATATGCATGGTGTTATTTGCGCTAATGGTTTATATTTTTCTTTTGCTGGTGGAACTCCATCAGTAACAATAGAATTTTCATGAGGGTTTAAAATGGCAGCGATTAATAAAGATACTAGATTAGTAATGACAATTTTATTTGTTGGAGCGTGTTCAGGATTAAATGTATATTTTTATGCTGAATATGGCGCAGAATTACCTTGGAGTCATTTTTCTCATGCAATATTATTCTCATTATTAACCATTGGTGGGATAATGGGTATTAAAGCGTTTATGGATTTAGTAATGAACGAGAGAATGGAATTGTATTTATTAGATAGAAAAATTAAATTTTATTGGGAAAAGCAACAAAGGGATGAACAACAAAAACAACGCATTATGGAAAGTATGCGGCAATATAAAATGCCAATGTATGTTCAATCTAATGATGAATTACCCCCAGAATTTTTAGAACAATTACAATAGGTGATTAATTGGGATGGCTACCAAATGTTTTAAGTGCGGATGATACTACAATTGCGTATGATATGACTAGAGCGCATTCAGCAGATATTTGGTTTTTAAAACTTAGGGCTTGGACATGGGGAATTACAGCAACAGTAGCAGCATTATGTATTGGTAATATCGCAGGAGTTTTTGGAATAAATATTTTTGGGGCATTAATTGGATTAATTAGTGAAATAATATGGTGATTTCATGTGTCTTTTCTTGCTGGGTTTGCAGTATTCTTTGCAGAAGTAGGTTTAGCAGTTTATAATAGAGTTCATGCTCATCAATTTGGAATATATGGTGCTGGAAAAGTTGGAAAGACAACCTTACATAGACAATTAAGGACTAGAGGCGAAGTTCCGGATATTAAAAAAAGAACGGTAGGAATTGAAAGGCCAACTAGAAAAATAGTTAAAATAGAGGGAGATTTAAAAACTTTAAAAGCATCTGATGTGGGTGGTCAAAGTCAATATTGGAATTTATGGAAAAATGATATTAGAAAAAGAAAGGTTGAGTATATTATTTTTATGATTGATGATAGACATTTAACAGAAAGATATAATTTAGACAATCAATTGGCTTGGCAATATTTAATAGATTTAATTACAGATACTCATTGGCGAGATGGCAAAAAAAATAAGAAAAAAAGAATGTCAGAATATCCAAAAGCGATAGGAATATGGGCAAATAAATTTGATATATGGGGTAAAAAATATGAATACGACTCAATTGATAGCCACCCTATATTTGAACCATTCAGGCTCGGTATTCAACAATTAAATGAAATAGGTATTCCGGTACATAAATATATTGTAAGTGCAAAATCAGATTCAGAAATGGTATATCGTGGTGTAATGACAATGATTAAGGATTATTAGGTGATT
>Ga0098052_1001830_pt1 | contig 13075 bp, 18 predicted proteins | sample 15_taG_FD_81591 | JGI IMG/M metagenome (GOLD analysis project Ga0098052, IMG submission 81591) | Marine viral communities from the Subarctic Pacific Ocean - 15_ETSP_OMZ_AT15312 metaG | ecosystem: Environmental > Aquatic > Marine > Oceanic | place: Pacific Ocean | collected 2015-01-18 | reverse complement strand
GCTGTGATGTACTCAAGCTCTCTAATATCTTTGACAAGTATTACGTCAAACATGGAATAGTAAGGGAATTGGCTCATACTGAGACTGTTTCTAATATAGCCGAAGATTGTCTTAATGAACTGGGAGAAATGGGGGCATGAAGCCCCCGGTAAGGTGGGAACTGCGCTGATTTGCCATCAGCAGGGTATCATACTAAATCAGCCCCGTTATTTGCGGGGCGATTTGAAGGTTGGAATCGTTGTGGTATCCCATCGTAGTTTCTATGTTTTCATGCCGGGCTAAAGCCTGTACAATCCTAGGACTCACCCCACGATCCAGAAGGTTACTTATTGCCGTTGCCCGAAACCCGTGAAGCGGCTTCACTCCCGTAATATTTAGACTCTCAAACATCTTCTTAAAGGGCCGACTCATCTCACCGACACTCGCCCAATTTATGTTTCCCTTACCATTATCCAAGTACCAGTATTCGGGGGCCGACCTTTGGGCCAAATCACGATCCAGAAAATCCCTAAGTTCGGGAAGAATCGGAAGAAAATCCTCCTGCCTCCCTTTCACCTTAAAACCGGCTTCCTCACAGTCAGCTATATGTATATCGGCCTGGATTCTGGACAAAGGCAATGCCCGGACTTCGCCTGCTCTCATAGCAGTGAAGCGCATCATCATGTATGCCCTCATCATATTCGGTGACATTTTGCGTGTAATATAATCCTCAATATCCTGTAAATTCTGGTCACTCAATCTGCCGGGTTGTTTCTTGGTCACACGCAGTTTCGTGAGTTTATATTTCCGGGGCAGAATCTCTTGATTATATGCCCAGTTGAAAAAGGTTTGAACATCACGAATCCGTGAGTTGATGCTTGAATCACTGAGACCTTTTTTTCCTAACGCATCACAAAATTTTGCGTCAAAACTCCGGGGCGGGGATAGTACCCCGAAATCTCCTATACTATCAATCAACTGGGAGCAGGATTCGGCGTAGTGCTGAGAGGTTTTTTCGTCCCGTGTTTTCTCAACTTCCTCAAGCCACTCTTGTGCGGCCTCGCTGAATTTCAGGCGGGAATTATTATGAGGCCCCCGTGAGGCCCCCTGCTTTAGCTCTTGATATTTCTGGGTCCATAAACGCTCAACTTCGTTGATTATTTCCCGGTCAGTGCGTTTCCGCTTCTTCCCGTTTTTCAAGGTCTTATATTCAACATCTGCAATTCTGCATAACGTGGCTTTCTTAACCGTGCCGTTTTTCGACTTGAAATCGTGGAAGCGGCCTACCCATATACCCCGTGAAACTATTGGGGCAACTCGTTCTTCTGGTCTCATAGTCCTTCTCGGTGAAAAAGTTATGGTGCGGAATTGGTGCTACAGATCGGTTGTAGCTAAGAATGACTGTATTTGCAAGGGGAGAGAGAAAAGCCGTATGACTTTTAATCAGGTGGCCCTGGGTTCGAGTCCCAGCCGACCCACCAACAAAATCAATAGGTTACAGCTTCTCTCTTGGTCAAAACCAATTGGTGTTAATTGGTGCTACTCAAAACTTGGAGGTTCATTAAAGTTGATTTCACCATACGCTTCATCTGTCCCAACAGCCTTGTTAACCCTCCAAGCCTGCAATGAAGTGAAATACTTGGTTTCCTCGGTTTTTTTGTCGATGTACTTCTTGCCCTTGATGTCAAATGTAACATCGACATAATCTCCGGGTCGATATTCATCGATACGACCAACAGACTTATTCACCAGTTCTAACTTCACGAATTGCGGATATTGTGGATTTTCCTCGTATCGCACAACAAATTCCTGCTTCGTGAAATTCTCACTGATTACTTGAGGTTCGTTGATAACTTCGATTTTAACGTTTTTTAGTTCCATTTATACCTCTAATTTATATTTGAGTTTGGCATTGGATATTTGCAGGCCATGCACTTGCTTCCGAAGAGCGATGACCTCTTTTTTAAGTTCCTTCGGTGTACAGAACCGAATGCTGGCAAGCTGAAATCTCTTGTAAAAATTACGCATTTTAACACTCATATTCTTCCTTTCTGGTTATTTCCGGGGCAGGCTATAGCTCTGCTCGGTCTCGGTTTAGTCTCTCCATTACGGCTTCGCTGACATACGTGGACATCGGCGTAATCTGGCCTGACTGAAGCTCTCGTTTTAACAAATATCGCCGGGTCAATTCCCTGACTTCTCGCAAAATATTCACTGTGACAAACTCAGTCCTTCCAGAACTGGGCCTGCCCCGTGTCTCTCCCGGCTTGCGAGTAGATTTATTTTTCTTGTTCATAATCGGTTGTGTGTTAAGGTTTAATCCCTAGCCTTTCGGTTAGAGGATTGGAAACCCTGCTCGGTTCAGCTTGCGGCATAATCGGGCAGGGGACTCTGGTCGGGTTACACCCGCTTCTTCTTTTTCTTAGCTCTGGCAAGTTCGCACTCTGAGCAAATTTTAACTGAAATAATACGCTCAAAGTCCGGGTCTTTTTCCTTCATTTTTTTTGTGACTTTTAAAGTCCTACTAAATTTATAAGGAGCCAATTCATCGCAAAGCATACATCTGAATTCCTTTTTTTTATCGGGCATAATCATTCTCCATGAATTTAAGTTGCTTGATCTTTGCACTCAACTGTTTGCGTAGACGGTTGGCGTAGCTTTCCATCGTCCGTAGCTCAGACTTGAGCCTTGCGTTCTGCTTTTCTAGGTCGATTCGGGTCGCCTTGCTTTTAATGGGTTTTTTGAAATCTACTACCATTTTTCCCCCGGACAAAAAATTGTTGGAGACAAGGAATCTTGCATGGTGTGAAACACCCAAACCATGCCACCTTTTGCATCGTCTGAACCTCCAACCATCATTCCCTTCCAATCTAATTTTTTCATCAATTCAAGGGCGATTCTTTTGTGCATTTCTACGTCATAACTCATCCGATTTCCCCCATGACAATCTGAAACTATGTTGAATTTCGGATTATGGACCGAAAGAGTGATTGAATGACCTCCACCACTATTCTGGGCCTTTATCCTCTGGGGCTTGGTGTTTGTTGCGGATAGATATTTTGTTTTGATTGTTTGCATAATAAAACCTTTCAACTAGGATTAGAAAAACCGAAACCTTGCGGGTTCCGGGGCAATGCGAAGGGCATTACCGGGTTATTTCCGGGGCTTTCCGGGTCTCCAGAAACAACACGTTAAAACCTCCAAAAAACTTAAAAAAAAGAGAGAAAACCTTTGCACACAACTGGCTGAGAGCAATAAAAAGGATGCCTAAAATGATTGATCCAAAAAATGAAACCGTAAAAAACAGAATTAAATCTTCCATGATTTCCTTGCTCCCAATTGGTTGTATGTAAGTAAAATTCATAAAAAAATAGGGGCGTATTTCAGCCCCTTGATTGGTTAAAAATTCGGTGAGTCTTGTTTTAATTCAATTTCAAAACCTAAGTTCCGCTTGATTTGCTTGAGCTTATGATCCGGCAAAGTCTTGCTTTCAAACAATTGACAGAAAGCTTGAGCTTTTTCACAAACTGGATAAAAAAGTTCGTTCCCGTATACTTGCTTTTTTTCAATGATTATTTTGTCCATACTTCCTTTCTTTGAGTTATGCCCGGCGCAAACCGGGCAAGTTTTGTGTTTTATATTTCAAGCTCAATAAACGTATCATCTAAACAGTCCCGGAATTGCCAATGATCTTGATCCGTAAAATCAAACCAGCCCGGCGGGTATCCTTGATGATCAAATGGTTGAGTTGAAAGCCAGCAAACCGGGTAGGAAATTTCAATTGAACTATTCGGCGGCGTAGCTTCCATATCTGATAAATAAATCAAACAAGATGGTTCAAGCTCTAGTGCTTCGACCCTTTCAAATACTGGATCAAACCAAGTGCCGCCCCGGCCGCCTATGGTTCTAGAGACTTGGTCTCCAGGTTCATAGTCTTGAACTGATTGAATATCTGCATCACAAACAATCACTTTCACTTGTGCAGTGAATTCAGAAAGTAAACTATCTATTTCAGTTAAAAATGCAGATATTTCTTGATCTGATACGGAGCCGCTGGAATCAATACCAATTACCAAGCTTTTCAAATCATGATTATCTGATTCAATACTAGGAAGAATTAATGGATAAAGCCGCTTGTTTGGCTTTTGCCAAGTATAGTCAGACTTTGCGATATCATCGAAAAAGTCTTTCAATGCGGCTCTCCAATCAACTTTATTTTCCAGAATTTCATCAATTACGGTTTCACCCGTCCCGGCTCCTTTTCCAAGAGCTTTTTCTTGATTGTTTGCTTGACTCACTGCGACTTGCCATTCGTCTTTTTCGGCTTCAAATTCGGCTTTGTTGCCGCCTTGCCCTTGATCGCTTTCTGGCTTTGTAAAATGCCCGGTTGATTCATCGCCGGAACCATTGCCGCCGCCGTCATTTTCTCCGCCGGGATTATCCGGCTTTTCAGAATTACCTAGTTGATTATAAATATCTTCTGCTGACATTTCGGAATGATTAAAACCCGGATCAATCAAGCATCCCGGCGGCAAAGTGAAATCTTCCTTGAGTAACAAATCATTAATTGCATAGTCACAAGCTTCATTCCATTGTTTGTGTTCCCGGTTTTCTTGCCGCCATGGATGCAACATAGCACAATGCAAAATTTCATGAGCAAGCAAACCAGTAAGCTCTGGAATTGTTAAAGGTTCGCAAAAGTCAGAATTTAAGCGGATTGTTTTACCATCTACAGCCGCCGTGCTAACTTTGTTGTCAATTTTCACTTCTAATTTACTAAGCAAAAGTGAACCAAAAAAAACATGATCAATAATTAAATTCTTTTTTGCTTTTTCCAGATTCTTTTCAAAATTGCCTGAAATGCTGGTTTTTTGATTGCTTGCATTTTGTACGCTTCGCACAATTCCGGTTTTTACTTTTCCTAAAATTTGCGCTTTTGCTTGAGTGCTATTTGTTTGAATTAATGTTGTCATTTTATACCTTTCTTTTTTAGTTAAGGAGCAAGCAAAATGCTTGCTCCCATATGGTTGAGATTAAGCGGCGACTTCGCCCATAAAACCCGCGCAATTTTCAGCAATCTTTTTTGCGGCTTTCTTCTTGCTCTCTTTTTCTGCTGGTTTCATTTCCTTGATTTTCTCAGAGCTTAATTCGGCAAGCTCTTTTTTGGCTTCCTTGGCAAGCTCTTTTAACTCTTGAGAATCAGTCAGATTGATATCTGGGATAATGCTTAAAACATTATTTAGATTCTCAACAAGTGAATCATGGAACCTTGTTTTTTTCCCGGCGGCTTGTGCGGCTTTTTCACGTTCAAAATAATCTGCAATTAAACCGACTTCTTTTTCTAGTTTGCCGTATGCTTCTTTCATTGCATCATTTGCAAGTTGGGCATTTCTATTATCAAGATTTTCTTGCATTTCCTTCATTTCTTCCTCTGCAAGTTCAATCCTAAAATCATTCCCAACTGGAACAGGCACGTAATCAACCGACCAAGCATATTTACTAGCAATATCAGCCGGGAAATCATCTTGATTGTATTCGGTCCCTAAGTATTGCTTCGCTTCCGTAATGGCCGAATTATGCACGTTTAAATAATCTTTGACGGCTTGCTGGAATTTTCCTTCATGCTTTCGCATTCCAGAATCAAAATTGCTCTTATTACGGTTCAATAGAATCCTCTGCCCTTCATTGCTCCAAGGAAGAGTTTGTTCACGGAAAAAGTCCCCGGCTTCCTGCCCGGCAATTCTGATATTATCAATTTTATCAAAATAACTATTGTTATCCTTGCCGCCTAAAAGATTCTTATTTGATGATATTGAACCTTCTTTTGCTCCCACTGCCTTTGCACCTTCCTGGGCCGCTTGAACGGCTTTTTTTGATAAGCTCCACTTCTTGATCTTCAATGATACCAATAATGCTTTTTTGTCAATGTCTTTCATAATACCTTTATTTATTAATAGTTAATGATTGATTGAATTAAATCTGATTCTTACTTGCCCATTTAGAAAAAGCCGAATTATCAGAAAATTCTTTTCCATGTAATTTAAGAGAATCTGAAACAAGCATCGCTTCAAATTCTTTTGGCAGTCTTTGAGCATATGTCAGAACAGATTCTGCATGTTCTTGGTTTGCTCGCATTGCCAAGGAACCACAAACCGCATACTTGACTTGCGCTTTTTCTGGAATAGGTCCGCTTGATGGATTCATTAGAATTTCAGCAATATCAGGCATTTCCCTGTAGGTTCTTAAAAAACCAACGTACTCAGTTGCGGCGGCTTGCCCAACTATTCCCGAATAAAGCTCATATTCTATATTGGAAGGAACTTTGACTTTTCTAACATTAGATAGCTTTTCCCAACTTCTAGGGCATGGAAAAGCATTTTCTTTGCTCCTTGGATCAAATGCATGAAGATTACCGGGCCGAAACCTAACGTATTGTCTAACAGATTCATCAATATCATTTTCTAAGGCCCATTCGATCCAATCAACTAAGTCAGCTTCAAAGGTAACATTTAAGAATCTGGATTTTAATGAAGTTATTAAATTAGATGATCCGGCCTTATCGGTTGATAAGTTCCCGGCGGCAAGCATTCGCACTTCACTTGGCATTTTATATGAGCCGCATTGCCTATCTAATAAGATTTGAAGCAAGCCAGTTTGAACACTTGGAGCCGCATTTGTTATTTCATCAAAAAACACAATAGATGGTTTATTTTCACGGGGCCAAAACTCTGGTGTTAGCCAGTTAACTTCCTTGGATTCAATGTTAGGTACTGGCAGTCCCCGCAAATCAACCGGGTCAAGCAAGCTTGCTCTGATATCAAATATGTCCATATCAAGTTCCTTGGCTACTTGTTTGACTGTATCACTTTTGCCAAGTCCTGGTGATCCGTAGATCATTAAAGGTTCATTTGCGGCAATGGCTGTTTTGATTGCTTGCTGAATTTGTTGGCGTTTCATATCTATATACCTTTCTTTAAGGATTGGAAGAAAGCCGCTTGCGGCGGCCCTGCTGGACTGCACCATTGCAGTGTCAGACTGGTTTAATGGCTAAGGATTTAAAGAATAGAATAAGTAATATTACAGTGTCAACACAATAAATAGCTATTTTATGCGAATGATTAAAGAAAGATTAAAAGATAAATGATATCAGTATGATACAAGTTGGTCTCAACTGAATGTTAGCAAGGAAAAAAAGATGATTGAAGAGAAAAAGAGAATGGAAGGAATATTCAAAAGAATATCTGAAAAGTGAAACCAGGAAGGGATGAGAATGTTTTTTGATGGTGATGTTGAGAGCGCATTTTAAATGATGTTTTGGTGCTGTGTTTTGGTGCTAAGTAAATGAATGAAATGATTAAGCCAGTGGTTCCAACTAACTGCGAGCAAGTGCCAACTGATAAAGAATTAGTTTGCTGAGTTAGCAGGCACTAAAAAATGGATTAGTCGGATTAATGATCTACCCCCCAAAGGGGGGCTTTTCCCGGGGTCACGTTTAATCCACCCCCTCGCATTTTTGCGTCAACCTACGTCCAAGTAAGGGTTTTACGTTTCTGCGGGACACTACGATTAATAGACATCCCCCGCATAAAGCGGTTTAGGTCTTCTTTTAGGAGTTTCTCATTTCTGCGCTCTATGGCCTGTTCTGCGGTTAATGCAAGGTGTTCAGACCAGTAGGCAGTAGCAATGGCGAGAGCATCAACCCGGTCATCATGGGGGATAGCCCCCTTTTGGTTGGTGAGCCGGGTTAGCTGATAGGCGAGTTGATAATGGAGGGCAGTTTCAGGAGGGAGGTTTTGAGTGGATTGAAAGTCTTTATGTAAGGCTTTCTTGTTTACTACCAGCTTATGCTGGTTAAAGACAGGTTCTAGGGTATCAATGATGCGTTTTTCTTTATTGGTGTAGTGTTTAACTTCTTCAATGGTGATGGGGTGTACTGCATTCAGGTAAGGTTTGAATAGTTCATTAAACATCCCATCCCCCCAGTTAGCTTCGACTAGGCAGTAGTTACATGAGTATTGGTGTGCAACATCTGCAAGGGCCTTGAGGGTCTTTTCAGAGTATCCCGATTCCATGAATCCTCCGAAGTCGAGGAGGAAGATATAACCATTGAGGAACTTAGTGACATTGTATGCAGTTTCGTCTTTCCCTCTACCTGCGGGATCTATTGTGAGTAGTGCGCCGTTGTATTCAGTCCAATCTGAGGACACTTCAAAGGGTTCATAGTAGAAGTCACCTCTGAGTCCAACACAGGGAAGGTCTGAGATAATGTTTGCAGGAGTGGGTGACCAGACCAGTTTGGAGGGGCCGGTCTCTGCATTCAGATTCATAACAATGAGATCCTGAAGTTTGAGAGGGTATCGTTCTGCATCAGAGAGTGAAGTATCCAGCATGAACTGGAGGGAGTACCCTGCTCTGCCGTAGGAGAGCTTTCTTTCTGCTAGGTCTTCAGAGTCGAATCTTTTGGGATCAGTTGGTTCACCGGGTATAGCTTTCTTGGTAGAAAGTCTTTTGGTGATGAGAGGAGCAAGTCGGTTTCCGTACTTTCCTAATGCTGTTTCTTCTGGAAACTGTGCAGGCCAGATGCGTGTTTCGTATCCTCTTTCTGGTAATAATTCATAGAGGGACTGTTCTGTTTGAGGAGTACCTAGAAATACCACTCTCCCGTCAGGTTTGAGGATCGCATCGAATTCCTTTACGGATTCTGAGAGTTTATCCCGCATAACCTGAGTTGCCGAATTGTTTGGAACCTCCACATCGTCTGCGACAATGAGATCGGCACGAGAACCAGCAAGCTGGCCTGTGATTCCTACAGATTTGACACTGGGAGAGTGAGATGCAGTAGCAGGCCCGACATCAAAGCTTATTTTAGAGTTTCTTTGGTCTGGTGAGGGAGCCAAGTGTCGGATCACCCTCATTTCTAGGATAAGACGTTGCACAAAGGTCGAAAAGTCGTCACTTCGTATCTTAGATGCCGACACAACCAAGATTTTGAGTTCTGGATTGATTAGAAGTTGGTGTGCGACAAAGGCCGAGGTGATATAGGACTTTCCTACACCCCTGAATGCTTCAATAACGAGTCGCCGTGGTCCGTTCTGGAGATAGTAGGCAATATCGTATTGAACCGGGGTAGGATTAGGAAGACCAAGGTGGGACCAGACAAGTTGGAGGAATACCCTGAAATCAGTGAGATTTTGACTCAAGAGAAGCTTGGAGTCGGTGGAGTTTCAGGATCATCGTAATAATCTGTGAAATCGGTGCTGACTTTGCGTTTTTTGACTTCTTCTGCAAGGAGTTCCAGAGGTTCATGGTCTGGTTGTGCTTGAATGCGGCAGTCTTTCAGGAGTTGCCGGGCTACATTGAGGTCTTGAGAAGAAGCTTCACCCGATTTAATCCTTGCTACCAACTCGGTGGATAGAAGGTCGAATAATTGGTTGATGGGTTGGGTCATGGCTTAAAATTAGGATCTAGGATTTTATAAAACCACTGCACAGGTTCTCCCATGCGTTTAAACCCCCCGGTGGGTTCCATAAGTTTAAAATACGGAGAATCTTGGGTGCATGGCATTGCAAAGCTTAAATAGCCGTGATCGGCATAGAGGGCTTCCATTGCATTCCACATTTGGAGGGACATACGCCTTGTGCCTTTGTCTTTGCTCATCCACCAGCATGAAACCGGCGTTACGAGGGAAAAGGCTCCTACAATCTCACCATCATGCACGGCATAGTGTGAGGGGTACAAAAGCCCATCTCCGTCTTTTCCTGCCGCCTCGTGGATCTTTCTTAGTAAATCGGGGTCGTTATTGATCGGTAGTATAACCATATTGTCCTTTATTGGTGATTAGGCCCACTCTCCTGTCACCGGGCAGGATTCAAGACTTTGAAGGACGGGTAAAGCCTTTAAGTGGGCTTTTTGAGGGGGGCTAGGTTTCCCGACCCTTCCAGTGTTATCGGTGCTCAGCCGGTAGGGTTAAACCCACACACTGAAATACTGCCCCCCTATACTGGGGATCGTCTTCCAAATCGGTGAAATCGAATCTGTCGTAAAGAAGTCCGTTACCCTTTGGCGTTGTAGGACCAGATCCACGGGCGTGGATGGTCTCCGTTGGGGAGGTTGTCGAGGTGGATGAATCTTTTTTTGTGTGGTCCCTTTTGTTTGACTCCAATGCCGGTCATCCCCATTTCAAGTGCAAGTTTTATAATTGCGTTGGCATCTGCACCAAGCACATGAATATCAACTGCTTTCCCAAAAGTGTGCGGTCCTGTTGAGCCAGATTTTGCGATCTTTGCATTATATTCAGGCGCACGAAATCCGCTGGTGACAATCATCGGTTTCCCATACTCACAACGGATTGTCTCTAAGAGTTCCATGAAAATATCATCCATTGTACAAATCCCTGTTCCCTTGCATCTCATTTCGTCAGCAGTAAAATGAGGGGTTAGGTATTTCCCCATAAAAAATCCGTAAAGCACTGGTTGTGTAATGAATTCCCGGCGAGTGAATAAAAGCTTACTATTCTTCTTGTTGCAGACGCTTCCTAACCATTTGAACCAGCTTGTTATCAAGCTCGTTAGAGGATTGGTCAGCAAGGTATTGAAGAACGTCAAGAGCAAGCCCTATCAGAAATTTTTCGTTACCGATGAGTGTGAGGATTCTGTAGATCATCCTTTTAAGTAGCCGTGAAGGTCGGTGAAGGTTTGTGATACATCCTCTGTGATCATTTGGTTCACAGTTTCTTCCATTTCTGTACCTATATCTTTAACCATAGTCTCAACTTGATCTGCAACAAGACTCTGTTCGTCACTGTCTACTAAATCCTTAAATCCCTTCAATAACTGTAAAACTTGTATTGCTTGCATTATCATTATGCCTCCTTGGTTTCAGGTTCAGGATGTGGTGGAATAGGATTCTTTTCTGCTTCTTGATGAAGATCACCACCAGATTCAAAGTAAAACTTAGCAATTCCCGCCAAAATCGGGATAAATGCACCAATTAGTATATTTAAGAGGTCTTTTGAGGATGTGGGTAATTCTTCTGCACTCCCAAGCATTACATGGACAATATACAGAAACGTAGCCAGCGCAAACAACCCAATGATAAACCTAGCAATAAACCTACTTACTTGAATTCTCTCATTTACCGACATCTTAGGAGGTATCGGTTTTGGAATATCTGGTTTTGTAACAGTCGTTACCGTAGTCTCTTTAGCCAATTTATCTCCTGCTTGGTTTCATTCCTCGGATTTCACCGCACAATTCCCTAATCGCCATTGTCTGTTCGTTTAATGCCGACTGAAAATTCTCGTTTCTTGTGTTGCTTAAATTGATTACATCAATAAGTCGTGAATCAGCCACAGTGTCTTTCTCTTGCCATGACTTAACTTCGTCACGATGACTTTGTGCAGTTTTATAAATATAAAAGAATGTTGCCCCAATAATAACTGCTGGCAGTCCTATTCTTTCTATTAACTGCAATAAACTGTCTACTTCCATGAGATCAGGATGTATCTTTCCAGTTGCATATGCATAATCCGCAGGGTTCATTTTGCACTATCCCTCCTGAAAATAATTTCATCATAGTTATTCATAAAGTACCAAACCAGATAAACTCCACCTAAAATCAAAGTGATATAAATCGAAAAGAATATGAATAGCCCTGTCATAACTTACTCAGGTTTAGTAGGCCAAGTTATGTTATTGACATCGGTGTTATCCTGCGGTAGATCCCGAAGTTTCTTCCTATAGATTTGCATGTTGTTAGCCATTGAAGGCTGATCCTTCATTGCCAGATAGTCGGTCTCTGCTAACCTCCGATTGCGATCATTACGGACACTTTTCCACTTCTCCGCAGTCTGACAAGCACTCAGGGCATCATCATCCTTGATAATCTTTGACCCGTCCCACTTGAGGTGGTAGTGCTTTCCTGTATCAATCTCTGAGTGTATGTGACCACTTTGACTAAAAAGGATTGTTATATCCCTACCCTCATCATCCTTAGTTTCGTAAGATAACGGAGCATCTGTCTCTACTATTTCATAGTCTTCACCACTGAAGTCGTAGCTTTTATGACCGTGTTCATCTTCAGAAGTAACAGTTGCCAACCATGTCCAGTAAGCGGATTTGTCTAAACCTTTAGTCTTCCTTCTGCATTGCCATTCTGTTTCGTGGACTTGCTGGAGTGCGTTACTTTTGTGTGATATGTACATACTAATTTTCTCTTATTATAATTTAGTTATTTTATATCCACTGAGGGTTTCAGAAGAATTCCAATCTCCATAAATTTGAATAACATCACCTCGTTTTAGGTAGAGAGATATAGCATTATATGCCTGAGAATAGCCGGAAGTGCCACCATGACCAGCTCCTGCGTTTTCATCATTTATATATATTCTAGCTAGATATCCTCCATGACCAGAACTAGGAGCTACGGTGCGTGCTTCTATTTTATACTGTCCATTTACCAGACAAATTAATCTATCGTATGCAATAGCAAAATCTTTATTGAACAGTCCTTTTATTGGCCCTCCGGCAATATCCATACCTCTCCACTCATCAAATATTACTATTGAATCATCGTCAATAGATGCAGCAATTTCTCCTGAAGTCTGCATAACAACCTTCCCAATATAACTCGTATCCCTCGTAACCTCATCCCAACTCTTCCCGTCTGGTGTGACGATTAAATTCGTCTGCTCCATATTCCGATCACCTCCAACTAACTCGTGCAGGAAGGGCGTTTCAAAGCTTTGGTAGTGAGAACTGGTGTGGATTGGGGTGGCTAAATAATAACCGCTAAAACGATAACCTCCTGTGAGGATATTTGTTGTGATGGTATTTAGACCCAAAGTTGCAATAGGATTACCCTCCGCATCATCATCTATAGAAAACTTGTCTCCATAACTGGTGGTACTATTATCTAAACCAGTTTTATCTACATCAGTGCTTCCAGCAAAATCTATTGTATGAGCAACAGTCCTTTCCTGCACCTGAACAACCGCATTAGTCCCAAAAAATGGAAGAGTAGCAATGCCCGGATTTGTGCTGCCCGGTGCTGCCATTGCAACAAAGCCCCAAGGTGCAATCGACACATCTATTTCCGT
>Ga0098052_1001828_pt1 | contig 13081 bp, 16 predicted proteins | sample 15_taG_FD_81591 | JGI IMG/M metagenome (GOLD analysis project Ga0098052, IMG submission 81591) | Marine viral communities from the Subarctic Pacific Ocean - 15_ETSP_OMZ_AT15312 metaG | ecosystem: Environmental > Aquatic > Marine > Oceanic | place: Pacific Ocean | collected 2015-01-18 | reverse complement strand
GAAAGGTTTATCTTTCTTATTTGGATTTCGCGCCTCATCCACAGCCTCGACCAGTTCTTCATAGTGTGCATCGGACAGACTGTCACGGTAGACATACGGACTGAAAGACGGATGAGCCAAATCCTCTTTGGTTGTATTCAGGATCAGCTTGGTCCAAGTATCATAGTTGGTCTTTGGTTTTGCGCGAGTTGCCTGACCTTTTTGCATGGTATGAAGCGATTTGAGTTGCGTAGATGTCAGTAAAGCCGACACATCGTCCCCAATGTTTACTGGTGGATCACCAGGATTCTGCATCAAAATGCTTTTCGCATAATCCTCATACAGATTGCGTTGGTTTTCAGCAGTCGCGTATTTATCACGTTCCCACTCATTCTGAATTCGACGTTTTAATTCGTCCTGCATTTTGACATCGTTTGGAAACGTCTTGCGCGCTATTGCAATCTGCGAGGCGTAATCACCCTCAGCTTTATTGCGTATACCGGTCACCGCACCCTGCACTTGCTGCTCTCGACCTGCAGATTTCAGCTTTGCCTTCACCTTATCCAACTCAGCCTTTTCCATCAGGTGACTGTATTTGTCCAGCATGCCCTCGGCCCGACCTGTCGAACTGTCCGACTTATCGATTTCGGCCAGGACTGCCTCGGCAATCGATTTAGAGGTAATGTTCTCGACCATCTCGTTGATGGTCTCAGGAGGTAGTCCTTTATTCGCCGCGGAGATGTGTGTGCGAATTGCCTCAATAGATGCACCCACTTTCACCGGGTCATTCATGTAGAGTTGCATCTCTTCGATTGCCTGCTCTGCTCCCGTCTTGGCAAGCGACACATCCCACTCAGACTGACCCTGCATGGAACGCGTTTGAATTCTTGCGCGCTCACTCGTGTAGCGTGACTCAATCGACTTCGACAGCAACTGACTGGCCTTCGGATTGGTGACTTTTCCAATGTACTCGCGCTTCAGCTTATCCAGACTGGCAATAGTCTCACCAGAACGGGTGACCGAGTCCTTACCCTTCGATCCGTAGTACGGATTTTCTCCGGTCAACAGTAAATCATTGGACGCACGAATATAGCCCTGTAGAGCTTCTTCAGCCTCCAACTCACCTCGTTTATCCTCTGCTGCCTGAAAGTGCGCCCCTGCGGCTGTGATGCCCTCTGCGATGCCCTCAAACTGATTAATAGCATCCGGACCACGATCAAACTCCAGGCCGCGCGACTTTACTTTTCGATCACCGTACTGTTCGACTTTTAACATCTAATCACCTCTATGCGTAACCCGCATAAGCGGACCCGCTTAAGAATCCCTGAGTTCCGCCAATCGATGAGCTTTGCTGGGTTAATGCACTTGAATTGTCATACCACTTAGACGCTACAGATCCGCCCATATCGAGCAGTCCGCCCATAGCCTTACTGCGTGATTGATTTGCCTTCATCGATCCCTCAGCGATCTCTGCGCGCGCGTTAGACTCATACAGGAACGCTTCACGCTCTGCATTGTTACGAATAGTTAACGCATCCAGTTCACCCATCATTGCAGTGTCTGCAGTCAGGTCTGATGCGGACCCAGAATCCAGCTCTACACCATTCGCGGCCAGTGCTGATTTCTGCTTACCCTTCAATGCACTGGTCCGTCTGCGATGCGTATCCTCTTCGATGTTGCCTCGCTGCAGGGCATCTTGCGCTTTCTGTCGGTCCTGGTCCGCGCGCATCTGCGCGATGTCTTCCTGATCATCGCCCTGATTAAACATATTGACGATGCTGAACACCTTGCCCAGCGTACCCATCGCAGTACCTAGACTAAACGCGCCACTCGCACCCAGAAGTCCAGTCGTTGCTGCAGCCCCCGTTGCCGCATTAGCAGCAACACCAAACATAATCGGTTCACACATTAGCTCACCCTCATTTCAAAATGCCGAAACGGTTTTTGGAACGCACCGTATGGTTGTGGCTCATCCATCTCGAACCCTAAAAACTCCAACCATCGGATGCTGACCTTATTGCCGACATAGACATAGTTCTCAATTTTCGTATAACCATCCAGCATTCGAAGGACGTAGTCTTTCATCAACTCAAGTTCCTCCCTGCCAAATGAAATCTTATAAATACTCGGTGTGCTTAACATCCAGACGATGCCTGTGTTAGCTAACAACGATGCGCAACTCACACCGAACATGAATGCAGGCACACCATCAACCAGACAGGTGTAGCACTTCTCTGAATACGCCAATGATCTCTCCAGGGCATATTCCGGTGTAGCTAAACTCTGATAATAGATCTCCCTCTCATCTGATTTACGCAGATGCTGACTGATATACTGCGCATGCTCCAGGGTAGGCTGGACAACCTCATACTCAGCCAATGGACACCTCCGGAGAGATGACCAATATGGTTGCAGGCACAGGATCTGACTGCCTGAAAAATATCCGTCCACCCTCAGACCATCCCGCACCAATCGTCACTCGATGCTCGTAAGTCCGTAGCTGAATTGCGTCATAACCATCAGAGGTAAAACGGGGTTTGATCTCAGTCAAGTTGCTCTCATTCGGACCAACCCATCCGCCGCGGCTATTTAGAAACTTAAACACAACCTGAGAGACCGACTTCAGGTCACCTCGGATTGATATCTTTGGATCAGCAGAGTCAACATCCAAGGTCTCGACATCACACTCGTAGGTAATGCCAACCAGGATGGTCTCAGCCGCATTCGGAATAGTAACCATCCCATCAGATACCGTAACGTCCATTACGACATTGCCATCAGCAAATGCCGTTACAGTCTCGCCCTCAAGGTGATGCAGTCCGTAAACTGTGTCAGTTGATGTACTGCTATACCTTGCCGCAGCATCCATACAGAATGCATTCTCAGCAGTGATCCAATTGCGCTCACGCAGTCGCTCGACATAACGCACTGTCTGACTATTGATCGTGCGCTCTATGCCAGCATACAGGATGTCCTGATTACCCTCGGCAATCACAGCAATCGACTTGATCGATGCGTTAGGTGTGTCGTAGTGATACCAACCTACAACCTCATGCTCTTTCTGATAAGTGCAGCACAGCAATACGCCATCATCTCGCAGTGCATAGATAATGCTGTACGGTTCCTGTGCATACGCCATATCGATAATGGTGTATTGATCCATCAGATGCTGCGCCATGATCGATAGATCGGACCCAGAATAATTGTCGGTCTCAAATGCATAGCCAATGGTGCGCAGTCTGGACCCACGGTCCTGGGTGTAGATCGCATCACTGCCAACAAGTACAGGCTGAACGTGCGATGCACCGTAATAGGATTGCGGCTTAACGCCCACAGTTGATGGAGTCAGAACATCATCCTGACCCTCGGTCACATGCCACTCACCACTGCTGGTCAGAATGATCATCGCATCAAGCGACACGATATGCCTGATCTCATTAACCTTCTGCGAAGCAATCGTAAACGTCACTGCGTCATCGTCTTTTGTTGGCACAGAAACACGCAACGAATGATAGTTACCCGACTGCGATCCATACACCGTTTGCGGTTTATTCTGCGATGCACCGAACATAATTCGCTGTTGGTAGTAGTTGACCGTGCTGGGTTTCTCACCCGCATCGCTGAACGGTTGGCGATCTGACTGCGGCGCGTCATCAATAAGCGGTGCGATGTTATAGTCTTTGTGACTGGTTGTTATCGACTTGCCAATCCATCCATAAACCTCAGACACCTCAGACTCGGCTTTATAGATATTGTAATGCTCTGCATCAGCGACCGCGGTCCAACTCAGCGACACATAATATGTCGTACTCAGTGAGCTGATCGCACCCGTACTTGCTGCAATCGATGGCAGTGATTCAATTCCATCAACCACTGCAGACACCGTGTACTTGTACGTTTTATTGTACGATCCACCCCCAGATCCTCCAGTAACTGCAGCAAGACCTGTCGGTGCGGTAACCGTCGATGCATAGCTCACCACATCAAATGACCAGGACGTATGACCCGTGCGCGATAACTCGGTCGGGTCATAGCTTTTGTGAACAAACGTCATCACATCAGCAGACTGCGTGTACTTGATATCGTAAAGGTCCGCTTCTGCATAGGGAGAGACCACCGTGTGAATACCTGCCGATGTGCCACCAGAGGTGTATGCGGTATAACCCGATGAATCAACACCACTCAGCTCAAAAGTATTTGCTGCTACATTAGCGACAGTGTACCAACCATTATTGATCTCAAGCATCCCTGCCACTGCAGAGATGTACACGGTATCGCCATTAGAATAGCCATGCGAGGTTGCGGTCACCACAGCAGGGGAGGAACTGGTAATGCCGGTTATAACAACAGGAGTATTAGTAACGTAACCCCCATCTTTAATCACCCGCATGGCTAAGTCGGTAAACTCCAGAACATAGGTCTGCTCTGTGGAGTATTGAAAGGGAATCAGTCTAAACGTAGAGCTATTGTCTTTAACATGCCCAACCCACTCAAATCCTGGCCGCGTAGATATGCCGCCCTCAGGATGAATAAGAAAGTTGCGCAGTGTAGCGAGACCCGACTGATATTTTTTTAGATCAACCCGTGCGTGAAGTGATGGTGAGATCTCGCCAGCAGTGAAGTTGCGTTTTACAATCTCAGCCATTTACCTTCTCGCTGTTATAGTCGGACTTTCCGGAATGCTAGATGTATTCCACCGCTCATTAGCACTGGACGCTTTAGCGATGTTAACGAATGACTGGTATGCATCCACAGCAGTAGCCTGGAGCTGTGCGCCCTTATCTGCACCGACCACGGGTATTGCAATGACCGACGATAGATACCATGCCAGTGCCTCTATAAACCCGGCATCAAATTGGTTTGGGTCAGTAACCCGAACGGTGTACGCGGCCCACGCTTCTGCTTGATTACAGAGAATCGCTTTTGACCCAGCATTCGACACAGCAATTTCAAATGGTATGCGTGTCTTGAGGTTCTGTTGCCTTTGATAAAACTCATCTTGGTCATAACGCAGTAACGCAGTCCGGTCGGTTGATATCTGTTCATTCGCAACCAAGTGCCGAATGTTTATGCACTCATTGGGATAGGAGTATGCATACGTCCACTCCTGCGGTGACTCATCAAGTAGTGCAAGCGTTGCCACCTTCTTAGCGAATCCCCAAGGAAAAGCATTCAATACAAAATCAACAGCAAAGTCATATCGCTGATTGCAGACCTGTGCCTCAATGCTGCTCTCATCTAATGCATTGATTGAGTTTGCCCGGATATTACCCAGTGCTAAGTTGCAGATATCAACAACGGATGCCATCAGATCACCTCAAGGTCATCTTTGTTTTTAAAGACGACATCTTCGCCACGCTTGCTTCCAGTCTGCACATCCGGACCTTCCGGTGCGTTGACTTTCTTTGCTCGTTTGGCCGGTGCTTTCTTCTCATCGATCAACTCGAAAAAAGATGGTAGGTCTTTGCTGCTGAACTTCTTATCAACAGTGACGATGTTGTGCTTTGAATTGCTCGGAGTGCGATGTACGTTACCCCAAAAGCAAGTCTTTGTTACTCGGTATCGGTAGCTCATTTTGCACCCTTCTTTCGATTTGTGGCGCGACTGACAATACGCCGATTGCTCTTTGCGTTACTGCCGCCCTTGCTCAGTGGTTTCTTATGATCCACCTCGCGCTTGTCACCTTTGGCTAAACCAGACTCTTTTCTGGCCTTGTTACGCATCGCTCTCTGCTTCTTCGCTTTGGCCGATGCATGATCTCTTGCGTACTCTTTCTTGTAATCACGTTTTGCCGCAACCATGCCTCTCTCCTTAATAAAAAACCCCCTCCATTACAGAGGGGGAACATCCCAGGAGGAGGATTAGTTGGTCTGGTTGCCCATCGTGACACCAGCAGTTACTGCGCCAGCACTAGGACTGGAACCAGAAACGGTATAGCGCACACCAAGATACTTCTCGCTGACATCGTTAGGTACAACGTCGATAGAGAACTGCGTTCCAGCCGAGTTAATGGCAGCAAGCGCATAGGTCTTGGACACAACGACCGTACCCAGACTGGTAGTTGCCCCAGTCTCAATAGCGATGGTCAGACTGGTTAGGTTATTAAACGCCTCGGTCACCTGAATGACGAAAGGAATTTTATTGCCCTTACCAATGTCCTGTGAAAGTGCAGCCGCACCCCCAACAGGTGTGCCTGGAGTACCCAGATTGATTACATTAGTTGACACCGCAGTGCCAGTAATTGCCTGCTGATCAGACAGCAGTTGTTCTGCAGATAAAATCATTTTTAAAAGCCTCCGATTAGCTTACAAGTTCTTCAAGGTTGATCAGTGCGTCAGTCTCACGCAGTGGAATTCCACGATAAGTAAGAACTTCCTTACCCTCGACCTGTGCGGGAGTTAACCGTACAAAGGAATCATTTGCGCCACCGTTAACCGATGCAGCATCCAGCACCTGCAACATATCGCGATTGAGATAGATTGCCTGCCGTCCACCAGGAACACGACGATTCTGCAATGCCCAGTACGCTTTGCGCATGACATCCCAGATTGAGGTATTAGATCCATCGATGTTTGAAGGATCTGCCAGTGAAGCACTCACATCGATGTTCGCGATACGAGCGTTATAACGCCAGTCACGAACGGACAGACCACAGTGCCAAGTGAACTTCTCTTCTTCGGCATAGTAAGCGTTGCCACTACCATCCAGCACACGTTGCTTGTTCATGTCTTCGCGCTTAACACCTGCCTGTGATCCTTCTGGATACAGCAAGTGAGTCTGGTTATCACCCCAAGTCACAAACCAAATGGAGGTGTTATCAGGGCCCGCGCCACCCGCTTTAACAATCTGATTGCCATTAGCGGCAGTCGTATCGCTATAACGTGGAGCCAGACCCATGAACTGATCAGGATCAGTTGCAGAGTTGCCGTAGAAAATCTTGGTAGCAATCTCGTTGTTCATTGCCTCCAAAAATGCCTCAGCTTCTGACAGACGAACCGCACCACGATTCTTAGCCAAGTCGAGAAGACGACAGTCAATAGTTGACAGTGCCTCAACGAACCCAGTGGTATCTTCGACCTGCGCTTTGGCAGACTTGGATTGTGGAATACCTTGGTAGAGCTTGCCCCATGCAACACTGGGCAGACCGGTACGAATACTGGTCAAGTGCTTAGTGCCTTGGTTACACTCCACTGCAAGTGCGTCATCCAAGATGGGGTTCATCTCGGTGAGCATCTCAATTACATCTGCCACTGTCCCATCTGGGTTTTCAGATTTATACAGATCGATTAGATCAAAATATGTATTGCCTATTTCAGCCATTGGAAAATCTCCTAATTATTGCCGTTGTACATACGTTCAGAACGAGTCTTCACACGGTCAGCGGCTTTACCCTGACCCGGTGAGTCCTCTTGCGATTGCAACCCTGCCTTGCGTAAACCATCCAGAAATAGCGGGTTGCTACTCAGTCCGGTCGAGTCAAGTAAGGGTCGTAGAGATGGATCGAAGAACGCATCGAAACCACGAATTGCACCGGCAATGTTTTGCTCATAATCATCACCACCGAATAACTCTCCGCTTCGACTTTCTTCTTGCCACCCTTTGATCTGCTGATTGAATTGATCTGTTTGAGTTCTCATGAACTCAGCATGAACCTCGGCAACACCTTGAGCTTGCTGTTGCGATAGTCCCAACTCTTTGAGCTTGGGGTTCGCCATAGCAACAAGGTTTTTATCCAGTTCCATGCCGTCAGGGAGTGCGTACTCATAATCGTCGGGTACGTCCGTTGATTGATCACCATCCCCATCAGCATCAGTGCTTTCATCATTGGTCTGGTCTTTTGCTTCGACCTCGCCACCGTCGAGCAAACCCTGCTCTTCAGTTTGATTTCCAGCATCAACTGTCTGATCTTCAGATGACTCTGCCTGTTGGTCAGTCTGATTCTCATCCATTGATTTTTTCCTCTCTTTCGAGTCTCTGCCAATCATCGAAGCAGTGCGTTTTTACTCTGCCAATGATTAACCTACCGACATCCTGCATGCCGGTATTCTTGATCGTCATATTGGTTTGCCCATGAAACGGCGAGGCATTGATTGGATCACCTGCCATTCGCAACAGATCACTAATGACTAGCCGACCTTGTGAGGTTGACATCACCCACTGCCACGCTTCGGCCATTACCTGTTGCTGGTTTTTCTTTTTGTCCTGCGCTGTACTCATGACAGACCCATCACCCGTGCTAATGCACTCGGACTTTCAGTGTCTGTCTCGCTCATTGTTTTAGCGGTCTGCGCACCGGACTGTGCCATCTCCATTGCCTGCGCTTGCTGTTGCTGTTGTTGCTCGGCAAGCATGCGTTGCTCGACCGTGTTGTCATCGCGGACCATGCGAGGTGATATGCCGACTGCCTCTGCATACTCATCAGCACTTTGCAGTGCATCGAACTTGTGTCGGATCTCAGGAAATGACTGCATCATGTTGGAAACGTAACCACTGAAACGCTCAATGCCTGCCACTGCAGTTAACCGCTGTGCCTGTGCCAGGACAGAGATGTACTCGACCTTTACCTCAGTGTTTTGCAGTGCTTGTGGTGGATCAGGGAAAATGCCCGCCCGGCTCATGATGTTGAAGGTTCTTTTGATCAAAGGATTCAAAAGCTCATTGTGTAATCTTTCGAGTACCGGGCCGAGCATTAGGAGTTTTTCCTCATGCTTTTCTTCGATCTCGCGCGCAGTGATCTGCCGTCGATCGGTGTTAGCAAGCATAAGAAAAAGATCTTCATAAAATGCGCGCTTCACACGCATCTCGTCCTCACGAATATCAGCACCCAGTGCGCCGATGTCCGGTCTGAAATCGTAGATGGAACGGATGCCGTTACCGGTATCAGCAACGAACTCAATTTCTCCAGGCATGAACCCTCCGCCCTGCACTTGGCTCTGCATAGAGATCGGTGCTTGCAGTGGAGGATCTACCAGTTTGTCGATAGCCTGGGACTTGCGCTTCTCATGTAACTGCAGCGCTTTGATGTCACCTAGTGCATCCATACCAGGACATGATGTCGCGTAGATATCACCACCGACTACATCCCAGCGTGGAGCCATGACGGGGAACTCATCGAACCCCGACTCTTTCAGAAACTGATCGTTGTTGGTCGCCTGGATCTCGACATACACCGAGCGGAACTTCTTATCCCTTGCCATCGGTGACTGCTGATCGCGGTCGTCGTTTGGCTCAACCACATGCAGTATGTTGACCCATGACTCTGTGTTGCCGCGGTCCCAGTTCTGTTGAACAGAGCGTGAGCAGTTCTCGTAACCGAACTCACTGACAACCTGCCCTACTGACTGCTGGTATTCGCGATAGAATGTATCGACCTCATTGCGCCCATTCGTACCGAGTGCATAACTGCCTACGGTATAAGGCACACATCGAATGACGTTATCGAAATCCTCGTAGACTCCCATCACACCCGTGCCGAATCCGCCCAGTTCTGCATAGTTAGAATGCAGTACGTTGTAGACATTGGATTGGTTAAACACCTCACGCATGCGCCGTTCAACATCGGACAACCATTGCTTTACGCCTTGGTCATCCATCATCTGGTGATTGGGAGTTGCGAGTTTGAACCACGGTCTGGCAGGACTGGTGATGCCTGCCATCATGCCACTGGCTAAAGTACGCAGTGCCAACTTGCCCGTGTTATTGAGGATATTGTAGTTGCGCTTGGATTTGTTGCGATCGTTGACAAGGAACCGACCGCGATGACCCAGGATATTATCGCTGAGTTGCTGCCAGTCACCCCATAGACTAGACCGCTCTGATTTCAGTGCGGTCCATCGTTTGCGGTAATGATCCTGGCGACTTTTCATTATCCGCCCAGGAGTCCAGCACCACTGGTCGTTGATGCCTCACCGAGCAGTCCTGATTTCTTGGTTGACGATCGACCTGCAGCGAGTCGCTGTTGTTTCTTTTCGTCGCCCCGTGCCTGCTGCGCACCGGCATCTGCCATCCGTGGTGCTTCAGGTGGAGTAGGTGGTGGAGTGTATTTCGATTTACTTGCGCCGCCGATGCACATACATCAATCCTCATATTAGTTTGGATTGATGTTAGCGAGACGGAACCCCTCTGTGCAGGGTGTTATTTCCGTACTTTTATGCGCGATCTAGTGGATCGTAATCTCCGGTGGATTTGCGTCCGCGACCGTGATCAATGACCGCACCGTTGAATGCCAACTGTGCTTTTGGTGGAGATGGATACACGAACGTCAGTGCCAGTGCATCAGCGAGATCAGGTGACGGTAGTCCGCGCGCTTTAAGTTTATCTTTCGACTCCAGTTGGAATTTGTTTTGTGCGTTGCCATAGCTGTAGGTCGGCGCACACAAGTCTACTTTCAACTCTTCGATGTCAGGGAGCATACCGCCCCGCTCCATCCACAATCGGATGGCATCCCACATCTCTGATCGCTTGTTGACGTAGTGCGTGTCCATTGGCTTGCCACCAAAGTTGACCTCGATGATCACATGACCGAGCTGACGCAATCGATCGATGACACCCTCACCTCGCCCGGCATCGATGCACACCATGTCGGGTTTCCATTTGTTGATGGCATCGGCAACGTGCCCGGCAAATGTCATGTTATCTATGCCGAGATAGATTTTGGGTTTGTATGCGATCAGACCCTGACGCGGAAAAATACAGCATCGGTCTCCTCCATATCTAGCAACGTCAACGCCCAGGATCTTTGCGGACCCAGCGACATCTTCCTTAGTCAGCATCTTGTCCATCGACACCATGACTTCATTGAGTGACATCAGTGCATCATCTGACTGAGCTGAGAAGTCACACAGATACTCACGGTTGAAAGAGTTAGGTGGCATGTCTGCTCTGAGTCGAGAGATCTCATCGACATCGATTGCCTCGGTTGAGTACACATCCCACAGGCTGCACTGCCAAGCGGGATCTTTCAGTCCCTTGTAGTAAAGCTGGGAAAACAGGTTGACCCCATTGGGTGTGCCGATGAATAGCGCCCAACCATGACGGTCTGACGTTGCGGGTTGAATGATGTCGTACCACACCTCGGCCTTGATCTGCGCCACCTCATCGATCACGATCCCGTCTATTCTCAGTCCGCGCATAGCATCGGGTTTATCACCACCAAATATCCTGATGATCGCACCGTTGTGCTTAAAGATGACGGTGCTATCGCCCTCGCGTATCTCGACTGCTCCTGCCTCTTCCAGTGGAGCCAGTCTTGACTTCAGTCTGGCCCACGCAATGGTTTTGGCCTGATTAAAGAACGGCGCGAGGTATGCGAACATTGCCATTTCCAACTCACACTGGATGGCATCATCGATCAGCTCCATGATTGCGAGTTCAGTTTTTCCCGCGCGTCGATGTAGTGCCAGGACATTGAAACGTTTCTTCGCCCCATGCACCTCGCTCTGCCACTGCCGCGGCTCATAGTCCAGGGTGACTCGCTTGAGTTTACTTGCCATTGCGTCTGATCCCTGTGTCCACAATCATCGACAGATCACCACCGTGTTCGATTTTATCGGTGAACATCTTCAGATGCTTACCTTGAAGCTCAGACGCTTTGAGAGCGGTTGTAAGCTCACCATCCCCCTCAGCTATACCTCGCACACGCTCAATGTCATCCAGCACCTTCTGCGCCGTTAGCTGGGATCTAGCGGCGCGTTTATCCATTGCGATCTGTATTGCCTGCGCTACGAGAGGTTTTGAGAGGTTTTCTGAGCCTATGCGTTGAGCGGTCCTCTTGCTGTACCCGGCACGAATTGCAGCCTGAGTTGCATTGAGGTCTACGATGTACTCATCGGCAAAGCACTGCTGCTTATGAGTCAACTTGATCGGCATTAACTCCTGGTTCACTTTGATTCTCCCAGCAGTCCTGTGACGCTGCATGTGGTTAGTCGGATGGTTGGATTGTCATCCTCGAGGTTTACGAACTCCTCCGGATGCAGCGTGATGTCATTGTGCTTTGCCGCGGTCCATACCAGTTCATGGAATTTGTAGGGGATGTGACCGCCGGTTCCGCCACGCTCTTGTGGGTAGGTCCATCGTCTGACGGTTGACACATGGATCACCCGACCTGCTTCTGCTGACAGCATTGCTGCCAGTTTATATGCTGACCCGAACTTCCGGGTGATGCGACTAGCCGAGTTCACTGGTCTCACATATGTTGACGGTGACGGTTCCCGGTTTACTAACCTGCGCTCGTTGAATATGAATCTCATCAATTTGGAAGTCATCGTTGTAAACCTCTGCGTGTTCAAGTGAGTCGAGTAGTGCCTTGAGAATATTATCCAGATCTCTACGCCGACGATCTGGTGGTGCTGCTGATATCCAGACTGCCAGTTTCTGAGTCCAGGTATTGTGTGTGGGTAGCTGTCTGATCACCTCGTTACGAATTGTATTTCGATACGCCCGACCCTCGGCTGAGATTTTGACCATCTTGCCAACGTGCCTCCAGTATCGATTCACCGATGGAGGCCAAGGGAGGATGAGTTTAATTTCGTCGCTAACTATCATTTGCAGAACGTTCCTAATCGCGAAAACCCATAGGGAGGTAATGCCGCTTTCCGGCGGCAACCTCCCCCCCTTAGGGGGGCGGAAAGCCCGGAAAGGCCGGAAAGCAGTAAAATCAACAACTTACAGACCCCTTTCCGGGTGTTTTTGGCCGTTTTCTTTCCGGGCAAACCGGAAAGAACGGATGTTGTTGATTTCATTAGCATTTGTTCTTTCCGGGTGTCCAAACCGGAAAGGCCGGAAAGCCCGGAAAGGAAGTAAGTTCTCATTCAGATATCTCCTGTCTATGGACGATTATTGGAGCGCGAACCCCCTCATCTTTTGATGTCCAGTAGTCCACCAAATAGCTACCATTATGTATCCTGGTAGGGTCTGATTTGTCTCTCGAAATGAGGTTGATATACTCGTTTGACTGGGTGTTTCCGATGCCGGTTTCGAGGCAGAATTCAGCTCTAATGAGGCTCCATCTCTCTGCTGATTGCTTCTTATTAAAGATGTTTTCGAGTGACTCAGCGATCTTTGTTCCCGTCCATTTCGGTGCTGCTACGGGTGCTGCTGTGCT
>Ga0098052_1001826_pt1 | contig 13082 bp, 8 predicted proteins | sample 15_taG_FD_81591 | JGI IMG/M metagenome (GOLD analysis project Ga0098052, IMG submission 81591) | Marine viral communities from the Subarctic Pacific Ocean - 15_ETSP_OMZ_AT15312 metaG | ecosystem: Environmental > Aquatic > Marine > Oceanic | place: Pacific Ocean | collected 2015-01-18 | reverse complement strand
TATTTACTCCTCTTAATACAATAGAATTATCAGCCTTAGCAACTAAAAATAAATATACATCAGAAGAGGCATCGGGCGTTATATCAACTGCTCCTGTTCCGGGATTATAAGATGCACTTAAATTAATATTTGTGGTTGTTCCACTTCCACTTCCTATTTGAACATATTTACCTTGTCTAAACCCTGCTCCACCCTTAACTTGTAATCGTGTAACACTACTATCAGTTGTTTGTGTAATATCAAAATCAGTAGCAGATTCTTTAATAATATAAGTTCCTTTAGCGGCTAAATATAAGGCTTTAAATATTCCACTATGCGGAAAATCTAAATCATCTCTAATTTGATTAGTTGGAGTTACATCCATTTCGCTTAAAAAGTGAGGATTAACTGCCATTATTCCACCTCTATAATTAATGTTATATCTATTTGGTCACTACTAGAAAATGGCCCTATTCCATCAAAACTCATTCTTGATAACATTGTTGATTCTGCGCTATAACTTGTAGTAGTTCTTAACTCATCAAAATTATCATCCGTTGGTGTTGTAGCACTAAAAATTGCAAACTCTCTAATAGTATGCCCCTCTATCTGACTACCTGTAAATGACACATTAAAATCAATAGTGCTTCTATCTGATACATAATTAGTAGTAGCCACATTTGCTGCTAATATTGGTACATCTAATACATTACCATCGGGATTAGTTGAATCACCACCCGTTCCCACATTCGCTGTTTGAAAGAACTCCTTAATAAAGAGTGCTACCTTTTCCTTTGCTTTTTCTGTTATCATATTAATTCATCCATATTTGGTAAAGTTCCTTCCATTAAATGTTGCATAGTTTCAGGAATTTTAAATTCATCATCAAAGAAATCTAATGGTGGGGGGCCAATAATTTCCCATTTTAAATTATGTCTTAGTATTAATTCTACAAACATACTTAAGTTTCTCTTCATATAACCGTAATATATTTGAACAATTCCTTCTGATGTTATACCTTGTGGTGTATAATCACTTTCTCCTGCATTTTTATATGTATTAATAATATCTAAATAATGATTATATTTTCCTGTTTTCATATCTAAAATTATAGTATTCATTTGTTTAATAATATCTGCTTCTTTTTTAAAATTAATCCACATACTACTATTACCCCACCATTGAACTTTAATTACTTGGTCTAAAGGTACAATTCTAAACCTCAATCCATTAATACCAAAATCACGATTAATTCTACCATAAGAACCTTTAGATTCTTCCCATTCATTTTTTAATATGTTAAACCAATTCATACTAAATCCTCATCTAATTCTATAGTAGTATCAACTGTTCCTAATGATGTATTAAATCCAATTGGCGCACCTGTATTTGTTCCACCTGTGGTGAGAGTATCAATCGCATAATTAAATCCTATGGTAAAGGGACTACCTGTTGGTGATGTTTTCCTAATTATAAATCTTAATTCTTTTAAGCCGAAACTTTCCAAAAAGTCAGTAGTATCTGTTTGGCTTTTAAATTTATTTGCTCTTAAATAGGCAGAAGTTTTCTTTTGAGTTTGTATAATTTCAGCAAACCTTTCACTAAGACCTTTGTTATATTTACCTACTTCTAACTCTATTAAACCAAACATTGTTTGTTTAAGTTCTAATACTAAATATTTTCCTTTAGTAATTCTATGTTCTGGGAAATCTAATGTGATTATATCTCCCGGTTTAATTAATTCTAAACCCACACCACCACAAGTAATTGCAATTCTATAATTATCCTCACCATGTATTCTCATTAATGCAGATGCTCTTTCATTAACTTCTTGTTGAGTTTTTAAAGTATCATCCACTTCTTCTAAAGTCCGTTTACCTCTTTTATTAATGGATTTTCTATCTCTCTTAGTGGTTTTAAAACCAGCACCATAAACATTAATTTCATTAAAATGGTCAAATAAAGATTCATTTTTTGTAATATTTGAGATATAAATATCATTTTTAGAATTTAATTCGATATTAACATAATCAAAAGTTTCAGTATCGGGCCTTAGTTTAATCCCATCAGGGGTAATCACAATTCTTTTATTTTTAAAATTAGCCAAAAATTCAACTGCACTATATAATTCAGTTCCTCTAAAATCAGGCGCAATGAAATACGGAAAGGTTTTACTAGTTTTAGTATAAGTTATATTTTCAGTTTCCAATAAATCATTAATAATTTGTTCTGCTTCTTGACAAATAGTAACTGATGATGCTATATTGGCAACTTCTGGTCTTTGTATTTTATTAGGTGTTGGTGTATTAACTGTAAATATTTCTCCAATAGAAACAATACCTGCCATTTTTTCAAACGCTCCACTAAACTTTAATCTACAATCATTAGTAGTTGATGATTGAACAGTCATAGTTTTTCTATGTTTAGAATTACCATCATGTAATAATACATCATATGAATTATTTGGCTCAAATCTTTTACTACTTCCAAATACTGTTGAGTGTGTTCTAGGTACTATAAATTCAGCGTCTGATTCTGTATTATCCATATCAACTAATACATACATAGATTGTACTGCTTCATTATATCCATGTTCATCTTTTTTACCCTTAACATATCCATTTTCCCATAAATTAATATGGCCTATATCTCCGAACATTTCATCTGAATCGGGTCTTTTAGTATAACTTGAACTCATTTTATACAAATCAATTTGTGATGGAGTATTAGGCCAAATACAAGTTTCAGCAGGTTGCATAACTCTATAAAATTGTGCCATAGTTTGACCATTATCTACTGTTAAATAATGAATAGTACCATTACCATTTGTTTTAACTACATGGGAAATAATATAATGCATTTTATATGGATGAGTACCTTCCATAGATACTACGGCTGATTTTCCTATATCTCCAACTGTTGAATCTGTCCAAGTTCCTTCAAAACCACCACTACCAGCACTATTTAATGTACTAGAATAGGTTTGGTATGCTTGTGTTCCTACTAAATAACAACCTGTTAAATTAGGTGAGTATTGTAACCAATGATTATCAGAATTACCAGCAGTTGACATATTAAATTCTAAAGTTCTAATTGCGCCATTAGTACCAGTTCCGGGATTATGAACATTAGCATGAGTATAAGTATTACTACTACCTATATTAGCCCCAACATGAAGTAAAGGCTTTAAAGCAAAATGTATTCCATCTGCAATTGTATCAGGAGAAGAAGCACTAATAGCAGTTCCATCAATTTTAGTCTGTGCAAATTCTACTTCTTGTGAATTAAAATCAGTAGCAGCAGAACCATTCCATTTTTTTTGTTGAGTATTAGTATAGAAAAATGTCCATTCATCAGCAGCCCCCGGATTTAATTTAGCAGTAGTATCTCCTAAATCAATTACAGCACCAATATTAGCCTTCCATTCTCCTTTATTTTCAATATTATATCTCCCAATAATTACTGCTTTACAACCTCTATATACATGAACTTGAGCAGATTCATTAAATAAATCATTCATTAATCCAGATGGATGAATTGCCGTTTGTTGTTGCGCCCCTGCTGTATCAATTGCATTTTGTGTTGTATTTAATGGACTTAAAAAATCAGTTTGCGCTCCTGTTGTAAATATAGGTGGCATAACAATTGCACTAATTGATAAATCAGCACCAGTTCCCCAATTATCATCCCAATTATCGGAATCACCCCCATTAGGATGCGCCCCTCTAATAATAGCACCTTGAGTTGGCATTAATGGTTTAATGTTTGGTTTATCTAAATCCCATAAAGAATCTTCCCCACCTCTTCCACTAACATTTGTTGCTCTCCATGAAGGATTTGTATTATTAGTGTAAAGTAATTTATACAGTTTTCCTACATACAATGCTCCATCAATTAATTTAGCGGCGGCGGCTAAAGTTATAGTGCTAGTAGTTGATGATTGAACAGTACCTAAATATCTACCATCAGAAGTATATACTAAATCATTAGAACTAAAAACTTTAGCACCAGAACTACTAGCAGTTTCATTACCTAAAGCATTTCCGGGCGTAATAACTAGTCTAGCAGCATGATAATTACCTACAGAAGTTATTTCAACATCTTGGTCATATGCAGAATAAAATGAAGTTGGTTTAATTGACAAAAATCGTACATATGAGAAATAACCAACCGCATCCTTTCTAAAATCCGGTGGTAATTCTGTATCTAATAAATTAAAATGCCAATCAAAAGTTAATTCTTTTAATCTCATTAGCCCTACTCTTTTCATTTCATTACCACTAATACTAGCCGATTTAATCGGTAAAGTTTCAAATGAATCATCAATAATAGTTTCTCTAGATAATGAACCGAGATAAGTAGAATGTTTAATATTTGATTTTTCTTTAGTAGTTTCTCCCTTAATTATTAAACTATAATCAGTTAAATCTCTAGCAGAATATCCTAAATTATGTTGTCTTGTCATACTATCAGGCCATATATCCCCACCTGCAAAAATAAACCATCTAATCATTTTCGGGTCAATATTTTCCCATTTATCTCTCATTTGAGAAATAGCATTATTTTTATATCCTTTTAATAAATCTCCAATATTTGAATTATCTAAATCCCACGGGCCGTCTTGGTCGCCATCTGTACCATCACTATCATAATGTGCCATTTGATGTAATCCGGGAATTGAATCATCACCCCTTATTTCATAATCTTCATAAGCACTACCATTAGCAGGGAATATTCCCCTACTTTCATGGCTAAATTGTTTTGTTTTTTCTGTTGAATTAAAAATATCTCTATCATTATTATTATATGTACTAGTAGTAAAACTTGATTTATATGCATATGCATATGCATTTGTATTTCCTCTATTTCGACTATAAATACCTTTATTTGCTCCAGATGCTAAACGCTTTAACATAAAATAAAGACTACCTAAATTTCCTCTTTGTAAATTAAAATATCTATAAATGGGTTTTCCATACTGACTAAAATTTGATATTCCAGTGCTACTTTCAACTATAAGTGCTTCAACTGTTGCATTTTCTTGGTAAGAAAAAGTAATTGGTTTTTGAGCAGATGATAATACTGGATTCATTAAATGAGTAAAACCACCTAATCCCATCCCTTGTGTATTTAAAAAATATAAATGACTATTTTTTTTATCACTAATATAAAATTCTGTACCATCAACTAACGGTACTTTTAAAGGTTCTTTTAATAAGACAACATAAGTTAATACTCCCGCACCTGCTGTTGCAGATGCATCAGCCGCAGTATAACTATATACTTCAATTCTTTCTACTTTACCAATATATAAATAACCTAATGTTCCATCATATTTATATAAATTAGTTCCTCTAGGTATTGTTCCATGAGCATCCACAGCACCACCGCCGCCATAATCAACATAAAATGAAGTAGTAGTACCAATAGCAACAGTACCCGTTGCAAATAATCCTGTACCAGTAAAAGTTCTAAATCTAGTATCTTCCGGGTTATCATCTACTCTTGCTAATATTGCTGGACAATTAGGAGCCAATTCTATTATGGATTCCCCCTCTTGAGAATCAATAGAAACTATTTCAAAATTAGTTAATGAATTTATAGTATGTACTTCTGAATAACTTAAACTAGAAGATAATTCATCTACAAGTCTAGCACTAAATGGTAAATCACTATCTAATGGACTTACATCATGTAAATAATATCCTCTAGCGTTTACATCAGAATAAGAACTTCCTCCTTGTAGAGAGGCTCCATCAGTTACAGGTATTCCACTACTTTTAGTTAATTTCAATCCAGAATTAAAAATTAATCCTTTATTAGCCGCACCTCTTAAACTAGTTACTGTTGAAGTAGCAGATGAATTGGCTTGGATTGATTTACCTAATGCTATTGTATGATAATCAGTATTATTACCTAATTTTTTTAATAGGCTATTATCTGCTATTTTTATTAATGAGCCTTCTTCTAAAGTTAAAACCGTTTCGGCAACATTTGTAATTCTTCCTATAAAAGTAAAACCATTATTTGTTTGTGAAAATCCTATAATATCTCCTACGGTGCAAGAAGTTCTTGCATCACTATCAACCGTAATAGTAGTATCTCCTACATTAGTTACACCATCGGCTCTCGCTATATAAGAAGGCGAACCAGCCACCATTGGCATTTGGGTTGAATATATCCAATCCTCAGAATAATGATAATTTTTATTTATAATTGGCCCTAATAATTTATGAATATAATTTCTACCATATATTTTATAAAAGAATACTCCATCCTCAATATTTTCTTCAATATTTTCTACAATACCATTAAATAAAACTTTGTCAATATAAAAACTACCATTAAAATAATCTAACATATTTGGATATGATAGTGATTCTTTTTGATACATAGTAACTCTAGGAGTATCTAATTTAACATAACCATTAACTGAATCTCCATATTTAATATTAATCCTATGTCCAGAATATTCTCCACCTACTAAAACTATTTCCAATCCATTAATTCTAGAATCATCAAAATCACTTAAAGCACTACCATTATATGATATAGCACTAGCGGCTACTTCTCTTGAATCAGCGTTAGCGTGAGTTACTACTGTATCAATATTAAAATCTACTAATAGTGTTTCTGTAATTTTGCCCCATTGTTGTCTTGAAGCAGTTGAAGCACTAAAAGTAACTGCTAAATTACCGGAAGTAAATACTGCCGCATCATATTTACGATGATGACTCATTGTTAAAACTTGTTCTAAAGAATTAGTAGATGAGTTAAATGTCGGAGCAGCAATAGCAGATAATTTATAATAATAATCCCCAATCCTAATTAGTTCAAATTCACCACTTGAATTTTTCAAAATTATTCTTAAATCTTGATTAGTCGATAAAGCCGTAGCAGTAATAGTATTTGCACCCGATGTTCCACTATAAGTACCAAATAAATTTGCATCGAAATCATTACTAATAGTACCATCTATAATTTTATGTCTAACTTTAATGGGGTCATATTTATTAATTTTAATACCCATAATTTTATGTGGGTCAACAATTTTACCTTCAAAATATGAACCTGTTTTTGTAATAGATTGGAAAACACTTATATCCATAACTCTAGGAATAAAATTATTTTTAATAGCAGAATCTGAATAATGAATATATCTTTTAGGCCCAGTAAAAGAACCACTTGTTTGAGCAGCAATTTTATTATCAGTAGTACGCTGAATATTTTTAAAACAAGAGTTCCACGCTGTATAAGTATTAGTATAAGAAGTAGTGCTAGAACCATATAATTCAACCCCACCACTTGAAGCAGAAGGTGTATCATTAGTTCTATTATTATCCACTAAAACGGCACTTGTTGTATAAGGGCCATAATCTATAATTTGTAATCCATAATCGGCTTCAGTAACAAAATGTGTTACTGCTACCACTTCTGATGAACCATCCCATCTAGAATAATATAAAGCATATTTAGTATTATGGTCTAATTGATTATCTTTATCTAAACGGTCATTATAAAAATAAAATAGTGGTCTAACACAGTTTGTGTAAATATCATGGCGAGAATCTGAACCATCACCACTCCCTTGACCTCCATACATAAGAGCAACTACGCTAGTATCAGTTAATAATGGCCCCTTATAGATAGCAAACTTAGTTCCTTTAGTGATTTCACCATTATATGCCGGTTCAAACTCAAAGGAATCGCCAATTACATCATCTTTAGTAATTTCATTTATACGAGCAAAATGATGTTTTTTATAATCATCAGCGAATATCATTACAAAATAATCATTAGTATCTATAAAATCTGATGTAAGTATTTGTCCGGTTGATGGATAAGGAATATGACATTTAATTCTATATCCGGGAGTATTTTCTAAATTTTCTAAATAACTAGCAACCGTAGTATCATTTGGATAGATTCTATTTAAAGTGCTATAAGTATCAGAATATGATACTCCGTTAGTAGCCGCAGGGGAACTTAATGTTGAATTATCATTATGAATCTCATAACAAACAACAGAAGAAGCCGCACTTAAATCATTTTTTAATATAGGATTTGTAGGACAATCCCATTGAATATTTTGACTTCCAGCAGCAGGTGATGTTGCAAAATTATTACCCACACTTAAAACATATTGTGTCATAAATCCACCTCTTCAAATCTATAATAAACTAAAATATCATCATATTTAGGAGCCAAAGTATAAATAGAATCATATTGTTTTTTAACTCCTTTTACTACTGCAAATTCATGTATTTCTCCAAAAAATTGAGTAGTGTGTCCTGTGCTTGGTATTTGTCCAATATACATATCCTCTTCAGAAAAAGAAAAATTCATATTTGTTGCGGCATTTGAATGTGTTTTTGTAGCAAGTTCTTTCCCATTATAAAATATTTTCATAGTGCCTAATTGAGCATCAAAAGTAGCAGTAATATGACAAGAATTTAATAAATAGGGTGCTTCTCTATAATTATGAGTATAAAGGGCTACACCACTAATTGACGGGGAAACTGTACCACTCATAGTAACTGCCGAACTAGTAACATTAGTAATTGTGCCTATTGAAGTAAAAGTTTGTCCACTTCTAGTAAATAATTCTTGACCAATGAAAAATTCATTATTTTCAGTCCCAGCAGTTGTAAATGTATTTGTTCCTGAAGTATGTGAATTAGGAGTAACAGTTACAACATATTTAACTTCATTATTTACACCATCATAAACATTTGCAGATGCATTATGACCTGTTGAACCTACTCTAGAAATAATAATAGTATCACTGGTTAAAGTATCAGCACCATTAGCATCTACAATAAATTTAATTTTATATTCCGCAGGTTGATTTTGAGAAGTAGTAGTATCATTAACTAATGATAGTGAAGTGCCACCAGCACTAAAAATTGTCATTGACCCAGTTTTTCTTGTTGAGTCAGGATTATACACATAATCTTGGTAATGGGCTTCAGTTGTATTATAATCTTGAACATTTGGAAAGGTTTTAACTGAATCTACAATACCAGAAACTCCTGCTGGGTTATTAGTGGAGGCTAATTTATATCCATTACCGTTTAAATCATAAGGAGTAATAATAGTCTGTATTGTAAATGAATCACTATACCCAAATATACCAACAGGATAATTAGCAACTTGGTCACTATAATCAATTCGCAAATACCCATCACAAAGAACAGGGAAAACTAACGCCTGTTTTTGACCAACATATAATGACTTCATCTTTAAAACCCAATAGTAACTGCCACTTCAAAATCCAAAGTAAATGTAACAAATGGTGAGCCTTCAAATGTAGTATTAAAACTTCTAATAAAACCTTTAACGCCCTTAATTTCTCCGGTATCACTATCAATAGGAGTAGGAAAATTATCTCCACCAATTGAGCCTCTAGCATCTAATCCTTGTACTGTACCTGCATCTCTAACTGCATAATTAAATGGCATCAGTTTAGCATCATCTAATTCAGAATTAGCATCTAATCCTGTATGATATTCCCAATGTTTATTAATATATGATGGATAAATAATTATTAATTCATTCATATTTTGTTGGTCTTGTAAGAAAGAAGAATCAACATAAGAATGTAATAATTGTGCAATTTCTTGTGCTGACATTTTTCTAGTAACTCCACCTTTAACTCCAGCATCAGCAGTAGTAACATTATCTTTAAATTTCTTTTTAATTTCCTGTTCAACTAAGACTCCACTAATATTAATACTTTTACTAGCCATTCCTAAATCTAATGCTAATGATAATGATTCTCCTGTAACTAATCCAGAAAAAGGAACAGGAAAAGCCGCAACAGTTTTACCTGTTGTAATACCAACAGTTTCTGCTTGTAGCCATATTCTATTATAATCACTATTTGCGTCTGCATTAGAAGCAAGTTTAATAAAAACCCACGCACCACCAACTCCAGCACTTGAACTCACCATTATAATCTAACTCCTGCTGTTGTTGTTCTATTTATTTCTCTATTAATCATTGAACCCACCCTGCTCGCTATATCTCTTAATTCTTGGTCTGATGCACCAACTCTACCATTTACATGAACATTAATAGTATTACCACCCATATTTGGGGTTACTGCTGAACCTTTTGGTAAATGTAATAATTCCGGGCCTTTTTCACCTACAATAAATGCCCCTGCTTTATTTACAATACCACCATGTTGTAACCCTACTAATTCCCTAGTAAGTGTATTAGCAGCCTGTATTTTTTCATGTGCTTTTGCTTTTGCTATATCTTTTGTATCTCCCATTGAAAATACTGCTTTAATACCATAATATAATGCCTGTATTAAACTAAGAACTATTTTAACATATGTTACCATTGCCGAAACTACATTACTTATTTTTTCAAGAATATGGAATTTTTCTTTTAGTTCTTTCCATTTTGCTAATGCCGCTTGTTTTATATTTTCTATTAAATTTGCCCCTGCTATTTTTGCATTTTCTATCCAGATTGGAAAATTTGTTTTTACATACGATGTAAACTTTATCCATCCTCCTACTATTTTTAGTCCGGCCCATATTCCAAAATTGACTACAAGTTTTCCAAGAGTTGCTAATAATTGCCCTAATAATGGTAATATAATTGCTTTAAGTAACGAAAGTGTTATTAATATATTAGTTATAAATAAATTTTTCAATAATATCAATAAAGCCTTAAGAGTGTCCATAAATCCTGCTTTAGGGTCTTTTAATAAATTCCAAAATGTTTTCAAATTTTCCCATACTGTCATCATCATTGGTTTAATAGGGGATTCCCAATATTCCATAAAAGCATTCCATTTATCTTTCATCGTGCCAAAATCTTTATTAAAACTTTTCCAAACAGGTTCAATTTTTTTATATATTGCTTTAGCCAACATAAACCCTAACACTAATAATACTATATATTTTATTGCCATTCCTAATACTACTAGTCCAGATTTTAAATAAGACCATACCATTTTACTAATACCACTCATGAATTTATTTAGTGAACTAATATTCCGGTCCATTTTTTTAATAGGTTTATTAAATGTTTTTCTTAATTTACCAAATTCTTTAAATGTTTTTACCCCTAATTTATCTGTTTTAATTTTACCTAAGCCTCTTGCTTGTGCTTCTTTTGCTGCTCGCATGGTATCTTTACCTATAACCTTATGTCCTTTTTTACCGAGCGCATCGGGTTGCATTGATAATGCACTAAGAATATCTTTTTCACCCATTAAGGCATTAATTTCACTTTGTTTCTTTTTTTGATAGTCTAATGCTTTATTAGAATCTTCTAATAATCTTAAACTCGCATATTCTTCACCATACATGGCTTTCATGCCTTGAAATAAATCATCATTAACTACTTTAGACAGTTCATTATATCTATCTAATCTCTTTTGGTCTAACTTAGTTAGAGTTATACCCGAATCTTTTACTGCTTGTAGACCTTCTGCTTCTATTTTCCACCGGCCTCTAGCCATGCCTATATGTATTCCTTCGGCATCAAACTTTAATTTAGCCAACTCCTTTTCAGTTTTTAATTGGTCTGTTAAAGCCTTATACATATCACTTTGTTTTTTTCTATATTCTGCGGCACTTGCATTCCATTGTTTAATGCTCATTCCAACTGCTTTAACTTTGTTAAGTAATTTCCATGCACCTGTACCCGACAAAAGGCGCATAACAATTTCCATTTCTTTACTATTACTAGTTAATGTACTAAATGAAGTTACTAAATTTCCAGCAGGTTCATTAGCCTCATGTAAAAGACTAACAATGTTACTCATGCTTCGTTCAGTATCAGTTACCATTATCTCACCTTCTTCATTTCTTTATTCATTTCTTCGGCTTTATATTGTTCAACTTCTAGGTGTATTATTAATAATTCCATAACTAAAGTTGCTGGCATTTTATATATTTCTAATGGACTAATCGCTAAGGCTTTCGCCAAAGTATATACTACAAACAATGAAGAAAGGTCGGGAGATGTAGAACCCCCCCTTATTGCCTTCCTTATTGCTCTTTTTTTACTTCATCCCCCTGCGTTAAATCCGCAAGTGGATTTGGTAAAATTTCTTTTAATTGGCTTCCAACATATTGATTAAGTTTTAATAATTCAACTGCTGATAGACTTGGTTCAGTTTTTTCAATAAAATTATCAATCATAAATCTATACATAGCATTAAGGTCTATATCCATATCTTGAGTTTTTGGATTTACTTTCATTACTGCCGCCATAGCCTGTTCAACTTGAAGCCATGTGGGTTCTTTAACCCAAACTTTCAAGTATTCATCCGATTCGGGCGAAACCCGCACATACTTTGGTTCATTATCTGTTTTAATAAATAAACCGCTTTTATCACTTACTGTCTTTCTTTGTCCGTTTAACATCTTTTTCCCCACCTTCTACTAACTTACTTTTTGTAGTGGAATTTGATTTTATCTTTTTAGGCTTTTTTGCTAATCTCTTAGCATTCCATTCTCTTTTTTCCCATTTGTTCATGTAATCACCCTTGAAGAACCCAATGGGTTTTAACAGTACAACTGTTTAAATTTCTTGGCATAACCGTAGCATCAACAGTAATTGCCCCTTTATCATCTGGGATTGTCCAATTACTTGCAGTTAAATGATAATCCTTAAATGAAATTGCAATTTGTTCTCCATTGGCTTTATCAAATTGTATATCAATAGTGCTTGTACCAGATGCAACCTCTCCTTCTGTAAATAATTCTTGAAATAATGCATCATCAGTAACAAGTGCAGTAAAGGTTAATTCATAACTTCTTTGTGCGGGTAGTGCTGATTTAATATCCTTTGACCCAATACCAACAAATCTTTTATCCATTAGGTTATTATTAATAGTCAAACTTAATGATGTTATTTTTAGATATTGTTGACCAAAAATACTAAATGAACCACTTGAAAAGAAAAATGGTTCAAGTAATTCCGCATCACTTGATGACGCAAAATTGAATAAATTAGTATTAACTTCAACGCCTTGTCGGGCTTCATATTTATCTGTGCCAATTTCTTGATTAATGTCTGTAACTGCTCTAGTATTCAAATCCATAGTCATTTTAACTTCTTCATTTTCATTTGCG
>Ga0098052_1001825_pt1 | contig 13084 bp, 9 predicted proteins | sample 15_taG_FD_81591 | JGI IMG/M metagenome (GOLD analysis project Ga0098052, IMG submission 81591) | Marine viral communities from the Subarctic Pacific Ocean - 15_ETSP_OMZ_AT15312 metaG | ecosystem: Environmental > Aquatic > Marine > Oceanic | place: Pacific Ocean | collected 2015-01-18 | reverse complement strand
CTGTTTGTTAACGTTGGTGAACGTACCAACGTGACCGGGTCGGCACGTTTTAAGCGCTTGATCGTTGAAGAAGATTTCACCACGGCGCTGGAAGTGGCCCTAGAGCAGGTTGAGAACGGCGCGCAAATTATCGACATCAACATGGATGAGGGCATGTTGGAGTCGAAGGAAGCCATGGTACGCTTCCTGAACTTGATTGCGGGCGAGCCGGACATTGCCCGCGTGCCTATCATGATCGACTCCTCAAAGTGGGACATCATCGAAGCGGGCCTGAAGTGCGTTCAGGGCAAGGCCGTTGTTAACTCTATCTCTCTGAAAGAGGGTGAAGCCGCCTTCCGCGAGCAGGCCACGAAATGTCGCCGCTTCGGTGCCGCCATTGTTGTTATGGCCTTTGACGAAGAGGGCCAGGCCGATACCTTTGCCCGCAAAACTGAAATCTGCGAGCGCGCTTACCGGCTGTTAGTGGACGAAATTGGCTTCCCGCCGGAAGACATCATCTTCGACCCGAATATTTTCGCCATCGCCACGGGTATCGAAGAGCACAACAACTACGCCGTCGATTTTATCGAAGCCACCCAGTGGATTCGTGAGCACCTGCCCCATGCCATGATTTCCGGCGGTGTTTCCAACGTGTCGTTCTCGTTCCGGGGTAACAACCCTGTTCGCGAAGCGATCCATTCGGTGTTCCTCTACCACGCCATTCGTGCAGGCCTCACCATGGGCATCGTCAACGCGGGTCAGCTCGCAGTCTATGATGACCTGCCCACCGAGCTGCGTGAAGCCGTCGAAGACGTCGTGCTCAATCGCCGCAGCGACGGCACCGAGCGATTGCTGGAGATCGCCGATCAGTACAAGGGCGACGGCAGCGGCGCCGCCAAGAAAGAGGATCTCGAGTGGCGCAGTTGGCCGGTCAACAAGCGTATCGAGCATGCGCTGGTGAAAGGGGTCACCGCATACATCGAAGAGGATACCGAGGAAGCCCGAGCCCAGGCGGCCCGTCCTATCGAGGTGATCGAAGGCCCGCTGATGGACGGCATGAACGTGGTGGGCGACCTGTTTGGCGCTGGCAAAATGTTTCTGCCCCAGGTGGTCAAGTCGGCTCGCGTTATGAAACAGGCCGTGGCCTACCTGATTCCCTATATCGAAGCGGAAAAGAGCGAAGACACCCAGGCCAAAGGCAAAATTGTCATGGCTACCGTCAAGGGTGATGTACACGACATCGGTAAAAATATCGTCGGTGTCGTGCTGCAGTGTAATAACTACGAAGTGATTGACCTTGGCGTGATGGTGCCCACCGAAAAAATCCTCCAGGCAGCCATTGAACACAAAGCCGACATCATCGGCCTTTCCGGGCTGATCACCCCGTCGCTGGATGAGATGGTGCACGTGGCCAAAGAGATGCAGCGCCGCGGTATGAACCTGCCGCTGCTGATTGGCGGTGCCACCACCTCAAAAGCGCACACGGCAGTTAAAATCGAACCGCAGTACGAGCACCCCGTTATTTACGTGACGGATGCTTCCCGTGCGGTAGGCGTGGCCGGTAAGTTGCTAGCCCCCAATTTGAAGTCGGCCTACGTGGCCGAGATCCGTGAAGAGTACGAAAAAGTACGCGAGCGCAACGCCAAACGCCGCCCCAAAGCGGCAGACCTGGATTACACCCAGGCGCGTAAACGACGCTTCCGCACCGACTGGGCGAACCATACGCCTGCCAAGCCGAATACCTTGGGCCTGATGACCTTCGACGATTACGACCTGGAAGAACTGGTTGAGCGTATCGACTGGACCCCCTTCTTCATGAGTTGGCAGCTTGCCGGGAAGTACCCAAAAATCCTCAATGACGAAGTGGTGGGCGAAGCCGCCCAGAGCCTGTTTGCCGATGCACAAGTGATGCTGCGCAAATTGATCGATGAACAGCGCGTGCATGCCCGCGGGGTCATTGGTTTATGGCCCGCCAACAGCGTGGATGACGACGTGATCGAGGTCTACGCCGATGAGAGTCGCACCAAGGTTATCGAGCGTTTGCACCACATCCGTCAGCAAACCACTAAAGGCCGTGACGGTATCTGCTACAGCCTGGCTGATTTCATCGCCCCCAAAGAGAGCGGCAAACCCGACTGGATTGGGGGCTTTGCGGTGACCACCGGGCATGGCGTGGATGAACTCTCCAAGGCCTACGAGGCCGCCGGTGACGATTACAACGCCATCATGGTACAGGCGCTGACCGATCGGCTAGCCGAAGCCTTTGCCGAGCGCATGCACGAGCGGGTGCGTAAAGAGTTTTGGGGCTACGTGCCCGAAGAGGCGCTGGATAACGATGCGCTGATTGCCGAGAAATATCAGGGTATTCGCCCTGCCCCCGGCTATCCTGCGTGCCCTGACCATACTGAAAAAGCGACGTTGTTCCGCCTGTTAAACGCCACGGAGAATACTGGCCTGACGCTCACGGAAAACTTTGCCATGTGGCCAGCGGCCGCCGTGTCGGGCTGGTACTTTGCGCACCCCCAGTCGAAGTACTTCTCTACCGGCAAAATTACTCGCGACCAAGTCGAAGCGCTGGCTGAGCGTAAGCAGATGCCGCTGGAGGAGATGGAGCGCTGGCTATCGCCGATACTCTCTTACGACCCTAGCTAAACCAGTCTAGCGTATGTCGCCGGTGGTTCGTCGTCAGGGAAAGGTCATGCGCTTGGCCTTCCCCATTATGTTGGGCATGCTCTCCCAGAGCGTGCTCAACCTTATTGATGCTGCTCTGGTAAGTCACTTAGGCAAGGAAGCACTGGCGGGGGTCGGTATCGGCGGCTATGCCATGTTTATGATGACGGCACTGGTTTTCGGGCTCTCCTCCAGCGTGCAGTCGCAAACCGCCCATGCTTCAGGTGCTGAAAAAGCCTGCACTGCCCAGCCGCTTCGCTCTGGCTTAATGATTGGCTTAGCTATTGGTGTGCCGCTCTCTTGCCTTGCTTGGTGGCAAACGCCCGCCCTCATTCAACTGATGGCACCTTCGGATGCAGTGACTCAGATCGCCCTTGAGTACTTCCGCTGGCGCGTTGTAGCGCTCACGGTGATTGCACTGACTCTTTGCCTGCGCGGCTACTGGAATGGATTGCAACAAACGCACCTTTATCTGCGTATTATCGTGTTCGTGCATGTTGTGAACGTCGCCCTCAGCGCGGCGCTGATTTACGGTGTTGGATGGTTACCAGCATTAGGCGTGAACGGCGCCGCTATCGGCACCACTCTGTCGCTTCTGCTCGGGTTATTCATCTGGGCTGTCATTACGTGGCGGCAAAGCCCCCCGCTTTCTCGCCTCTTGCCTTCATGGCATGGCGTGAAGGTTACTCTGAAGCTCGCGCTTCCCCACTCGTTACAGCAGTTATGGTTTGCCGCAGGCTACATGGTGCTGTTTTGGCTGCTGGGCCAGTTGGGTACATCCAGCGTGGCCGTGGGCCATGTGCTGGTGAATTTATCTCTCTTACTGATTTTGCCAGGGGTCGGCGTTGGCGTGGCCGCTATGAGCCTTGTAGGCGAGGCCCTAGGCCGTGACGATCAGCAGGCCGCCCACCGCTGGGGCATTGACGCCTTAAGTGTTGCCGGTATGCTGCTGACTGTTTTAGCGTTACCCATGCTTGTTATGCCCGAGCCCATTTTAAGCATCTTCTTTACCGATGAGGCGCTGGTGCAGTTGGGGAGACTGCCGCTGCAAATCACCGGCTTGATGATTGTGCTTGATGCTGCCGCACTGGTGCTGGCGCAGGCATTGATGGGCGCAGGTGCGCAGCGTACCGTCATGCTGCTGACGCTGGGCATGCAGTGGCTACTCTTTTTGCCGCTGGCCTGGTGGGTGGGTATTTGGCTTGGCTACGGCCTTGTAGGTGTATGGTTGACGCAGCTCTTTTACCGGCTACTCAACTCCAGCAGCTTTTTATGGGTATGGCAGCGACGCCGCTGGCTAGCCCACGGCTTTAAAATTGACGCTTCTAAATAGCATTTAACGATAAAAAGATAATTATATATTCTTTTGTAGAATATGACGCCCGCGTTAAGGTGACGGTACATTACCGTCCGTCTCGACGTGACCATTTCGCTTTTAGCAGGATCGTGCCCCATGTACCGTTATGATATTCACGACCAAACGCTGGTTGACGAGCGCGTAGCTCAGTTCCGCGATCAGATGGAACGCTACCAAGCCGGACGTTTGGGAGAAGAAGAGTTTCGCCCGCTACGGCTGCAAAACGGCCTGTATATTCAAAAGCACGCGCCGATGCTGCGCATTGCCATCCCTTACGGGATGCTAGCAGGCGCCCAACTGCGTGCACTGGCCGATATCACCCGCCGCTACGACCGCGGCTACGGTCATTTTACGACGCGCCAAAATCTGCAGCTCAACTGGCCTGCGCTGGAAGACGTGCCAGATATCTTAGCTGAGCTGGCCAAAGTACAGATGCACGCTATTCAAACCAGCGGCAACTGCATTCGTAACACCACTAGCGACCAGTTTGCTGGTATTGCCAACGATGAAGTGGAAGACCCACGCCCCTGGTGCGAGCTTATTCGTCAATGGTCGACCCTACACCCAGAGTTCGCCTACCTGCCACGCAAATTCAAAATTGCCGTGAGCGGTGCTGCCCAAGATCGCGCGGCTATTCAAGTGCACGATATTGGCTTGCGCCTGTGGCGCAACGATGACGGCGAGCTGCGCATTAAAGTGCTGGCCGGTGGTGGTCTGGGCCGCACGCCCATGATTGGCGATGTGGTGCGCGAAGACCTGCCCTGGCAGCACCTGCTGACGTATCTTGAAGCCTGCGTACGGGTTTACAACCAGTTCGGCCGCCGGGACAACAAGTTCAAGGCGCGCATTAAGATATTGGTGAAAGCGCTAGGCATTGAAGAATTCCGCCGCCGGGTTGATGAAGAGTGGGCCTACCTGAAAGATGGCCCGCAGACCCTTAACCAAGCAGCGGTCGAGGCAGCCAAGGTGCACTTCCCTGAACCCGAGCGTCGCCCGGTAGCAGCGAGCGCCACGGAAGATTTCGACAAGCTACGCAGTGAAAACCGCAGCTTTGCGCGCTTTGTGACCAATAACGTGACCGACCACAAAGTGCCGGGCTACAAAGCCGTCACGCTGTCGCTGAAGCGCCGTGAGCACGCACCGGGGGATGTCACCGCCGACCAGATGGAAGCCGTTGCTGATTTGGCTGACCGCTACAGCTTTGGTGAAGTGCGTGTTACTCACGAGCAGAACTTGGTGCTATCAGATGTGCCGGTTGACGAGCTAGAAGCGCTGTGGAAAGAGCTGGACGCGCTCGGCATGGCCAACCCCACGGTTGGCACGCTGAACGACATTATCTGCTGCCCCGGTGGCGACTACTGCGCCCTTGCCAATGCGGTCTCTATTCCAATTGCCCAGGCGCTTCAAGAGCGGTTTGAAGACTTAGACTTCCTTTACGACCTTGGCCCGCTGGACCTGAACATTTCAGGCTGCATGAACGCCTGTGGTCACCACCACGTCGGCCACATTGGTATTTTGGGGGTCGATAAGAAAGGCGAAGAGTACTACCAAATCTCGATTGGCGGTAACTCCACCGATGATGCCTCACTGGGTAAAATCTTGGGCCCCTCTTTCTTCCGTGAAGACGTGCCGGGCGTGGTTGAGAAAGTGCTGGAAGTCTATGTGGCCGAGCGTCACGAAGACGAGCGTTGCCTGGATACTTATCGCCGCATTGGCCTAAAACCCTTTAAGGAGCGTGTTTATGCCCAGCAATGACACCCAAACCGAAGCGGTTGAACAAACCCCGGTTCATGTAGATCATTTAATTGAAAACGGTGAGCTTGCTGCTGAAAACGCCTGGTGTGTCTCATACGATGCTGAGGCGCTACCCGAGCAGCGCCCTGCGTTTGTTCCACTGACGCTATGGCAGGCGAACCAGGACGACAACGAACTCGCCCCTCTGCTCACGAGTGACACTGAACTCACTACCGAGCTTGGCAGCACGTTGAAAGGCGCTTCTGCCATTGCCGTAGACTTTCCTGCATTTACCGATGGTCGCGGCTACACCATCGCTCGTCTGCTGCGCGAGCGTTATGGTTATACAGGCGAAATTCGTGCGGTTGGCGATGTGCTGGTGGATCAGTTGGATTACATGCGCCGCTGTGGTTTCTCCACCATGGCACTGCGTGATGACCAGCATCCAGAAGATGCCCTTCGCGCTCTGAACGCCTTTAGCGTACGTTACCAAACCGACGTTAAAGAGCGCCAAGCGCTATTTGAAAAGCGTTTAACGGCTAGCCATTAAACCGCTCTACTGCACTACAAACGCCGACAGGGGCCAGCCCTTGTCGGCGTTTTTGCGTTTAACCACGCCGTTTCTGCTGGCGCTCGCGATTATTGGCTTTGGCGCGATCACTTTTACGCAGCATCACCCAGGTTGCGCCTAATCCCCCTTCCGAGGGCTGAGCGGATACATAGGCTTGCACCTCATCAAACTGAGTGAGCCACTTGGCAATATAAGAGCGCAGTACGTTGGCCGGGCTATCCAGCTCCCGCCCACGGCCGTGAACGATTAATACCGAGCGCAGGTCGTGCGCATAGGCCTCTTGGATGAAGGGAAACAGCATTCGCCGGCACTCTGCCAGCGGGCGCCGTAACATGTGCAGCTGTGCCTGCACACTGTAGCCACCGTGCTTTAATTTATCGACGACCCCTTGTTGAATGCCCTCTCGACGAAACTCAATAGGATCAAACGGGGGCAGCAGATCAACAAAGTCGTCGGATAAAAAATTACGCTCATCTAAGCGCTCTGCAGCGCTTTCACGTCTGGCCAGCTGGGCTTCTGAGGGCCGCTGACGTTGGGGGCCTGTGTCTGCACGGTTACGCTGGGGAAGTGGCTTCACATCGCCAACGAGTGCGCGGAAATCCATCTCATCACGAAGTGACTGGCTCATAACAGGCTCCTCCGATAGGGTCCGATGCTTAGTCTAATGCCTAAGCGACGATGCTTATCGTAGCAAAATCACCGACACTGCTTAAGACTTGTCTTACGGCGGTCAGTTCTTCACCCTAGATAGCCATTCGTTGCCTAGGACATCAGCATGATTTGGTTAAAGCGGTTAGTGGTAGTCTCGCTACTCTGCCTAATGGGAGTGGCCACTTGGCTATGGTTGACCATGCTTAGCCCATGGTTCTACGAACGCCCGGAAGAGCTGCCGGACATCGAACAGCGCACGCAACAAGTCTTTGTTTATGGCACGCTACGTTACTTGCCCATTCGATGGGTGGTGATGGGCACCTCAGGCTCGCCTAAGCCTGCCCGCCTAGACGGATTTGAACGCCAAGGGCTGGATCTTTCCCGCAACGCAGACAGTCATGTCGATGGCCTACTGCTGACCGTTTCACCCGAGGCCTTGCAGCGGCTGGACCGCTACGAGCGGCTGGGCATTCGCTATGAACGCGTTGAACAGACACTCGCGGATGGTAGTACTGCCTGGGTATACGTGCGACTCCCCATGGTAAGTGAGCTCGACATCCACCCTCCTGCCCACCGGATAGCTCTGGTAACATACGACTAGTTTTTTGTGGCCGTAGAGTCCCACCGACGGTCGCCACCCCTACTGTTTAGGACACGCCATGAGTGAAGCCACGCCGTACGTATTAATTCTGTATTACTCCCGTTCAGGAGCCACTGCAGACATGGCACGCCAACTAGCTGCGGGCGTTGAAAGCATCCCTGGTATTGAGGCACGCTTGCGCACCGTGCCAGCAGTGTCGCCAACCTGTGAAGCGGTGGATCCAGAGATCCCAGAGGAAGGGGCTGTTTATGCAGACCTGGATGACTTGCGCCACTGCAGCGCGCTAGCGTTAGGTAGTCCGACACGGTTTGGCAATATGGCAGCACCGTTAAAGTATTTTCTCGACACCACCAGTAGCCTCTGGATGAACGGTGCGTTAATTGATAAACCCGCCAGCGCCTTCACCTCCACGTCCAGCTTGCATGGCGGCCAAGAAAGCACGCTATTGACGATGCTGGTACCGCTACTCCATCACGGCATGGTGTATGCGGGCATTCCCTACAGTGAAACCGAGCTGCTGAACACTCAGCACGGCGGCACGCCTTACGGGGCTAGCCATGTGGCAGGGGCGCGCAGTGATCGCCCGGTAGACGAGCGCGAACGGGTTCTGTGCAAGGCACAAGGTAAACGGCTCGCGAAACTAGCGCTGGCAATGCACAAGATGCGCCTGGAGGAAGCACCATGAGGCAGTGGTTAGAGGGGCTTGAGGAGAAACACGGGCTCGATAAATTAACCCGACAAGCACGACAGTTAGTAATCATCAGCTTTGTGCTGCTACTAGTGCTAGTGATTTATCGAGGCTTCTTTGTACAGGGCGATACGTTTAACTGGCGGCCAGTCGTGGCGTTTGTGCTTCCACTGGTACTGTTCTTGCCGTCTATTATTGGCCAGCGGGCTCGTGGGCACGCCTGGCTTGCGTTCGTTAGCCTACTCTACTTTACCCAAGGCGTTATGTTAGCCACGCTGCCGGGGCAAGGCATGCGCGGCGTGCTGGAGGCCTTAGTAGCCCTGGCGCTGTTTACGGGCTGCATGGGCTATGCGCGCTTTCGCAGCCGCCAGCAGCGCCTTAACGGCTAGCCACTGCTAATAAAACCAGAGCCAGCCACTCACGCCTGCTGCTACCAGCAACGCGCCAATCGCATAGCGCTTTTGTGCACGGTAAGCGGCAGGCTTTTCATCGGCTGGCACGTTTGAAAAACGCTTCACACCCGTCAGCATAGCGGGCACTAAGCGCTCGCCCTGCAGTGTATGCCAAACCAAACCCACCAGATGTAAACCAATCAATATCAGCAACAGGTCGCTATTCAACGAATGCAGCCGGGCTAGCACATCACCTACTGCAGGGCCCAAAAGCCCATAAAGCGGCGCCTGAAAGAAAATATCGTCGCTCAGAAATAGTCCGCTGAGCGCTTGAAAACCCAGTGACACTAGTAGTAGCACCACCATCCACCCGCCTACCGGGTTATGGCTTGCATAGTGCGATGCACGCCGTGTCATCAGCGCTTTGGCGTACCCGGCCGTCTTCTTCGGGCCGTATAAAAAAGTGCTAAACCGAGCGTAGGGCGAGCCTACCAACCCCCAAATAAAACGAAATACCAACAGGCCAATAATGATGTAGCCTGACTGAGCATGCACTTCGATAGGAAATAAAAACGGTTGCCCCGTGGTTTTGGTGGTGTAAAACGAAATTACCACCGCCGCCAACAGGGACCAGTGAAACAAACGAATTAACTTATCCCATACGGCTATGCGTGTCGTGCGACTCTGCATCAAGCTATCCTCTAACGTTATACTGGTAGAGTTTCTCATTTATTGCTGTTTTCTCATAGAACGATTCAGCGCGCCTGCTAACGCTTTGCTACTGCTCTTATCGTTTGCAACCACAAACCGAACAACACTTGAGCTTTATCGGTAGACCAGCGAACATGACAATAATGCAACTTATCACTGCAAGGGAGCTTCACCGATGACACGAAAAATTGCCGACGTCAGGCGTGACTATGAGGGTGGGCGTTTAGAAGAAGCGCAAACCCCAGATAACCCGTTTGTCATGTTTGATGAGTGGTTCAGCTTAGCGCTGGAAAGCGAAGGCAAGGATGGCAATGCCATGACCCTCGCCACGGTGGACAGCCAGGGTCGTCCTCATGCACGCGTTGTGCTGCTTAAGGGATTCGATGAGCAGGGCATGGTGTTTTTCACCAACTACCATAGCTATAAAGGTAGCGAGTTAAACAACGTGCCTTATGCTGCCTTGACGTTCTGGTGGCCCTCCTTATCACGCCAAGTACGCATCGAAGGCCCAGTGGAGCAAGTGTCTGCAGAAGAGTCAGACGAGTATTTTGCCAGCCGCCCGCGCGGCAGCCAGTTAGGGGCTTGGATCGCAACCCAAAGCGTGGTCATTCCAGATCGCAACTGGATTGAGGAGCGTCAAAAGCGCTTTGAACAGGCTTACGAAGGCCAGGATATTCCGCGCCCTATCCATTGGGGCGGCTACCGAGTAAATCCTGAAATGATCGAGTTTTGGCAAGGGCAACCCAGCCGTTTGCACGACCGCCTGCGCTATGAGCGCCGTGATGGCGGTGAGTGGAGCCGGTTCCGTTTAGCGCCCTAATCATCTAGCGCGACATGTCATTCAACAAATGGCCTGCCGGTATTCCAGCAGACCATTTGTTTGAGTGTGGCTTAGGCTTAATCCGGCTGGCTCTCCAAGCGGTGCCGTTGCCACTCGCTGTCGGGTTCGTTTAGCCGTAACACTGCATCAATCACCTGCTCTTCCATGTTGTACCGACAGCGGAAGCCAAGGTGCTTCATCAGTGCCCGCATCGGGTGGTTATCCACCATGATCTTGCCGATCATTTCGAGCGTGCCGATGCTGGTGCAGTAGTCGATCATCTTCTTCATCAGCAGGCTGCCAATGCCCAGCCCCTGAAGATCATCCCGAATGATAATAGAGAACTCAGTGCGGATATTGTCTGGATCATTCCAAACCCTCACCACTCCCAGCATCTCCTTACTGCCATCATCGTGCTGATGCTCGGCAATAAATGCCATTTGCCGGTCATAGTTGATATGCGACAGGATGGAGAGGTCCCGCTGGGTAAGGTTCGACTTGTTGTGGAAGTAGCGAAAACGAATGCTCTCTTCCGATAGCTGGCGGTGGAAGGTAGTAATGAGCGGAGCATCCTCGGCGCGAATAGGCCGCACCTCCACCTGCCAGCCGTTATTGAGTGTGACCCACTCCCTGAGCTCTTCCGGGTAAGGCATGATCGCAAAGCGTGCGGGGTGCCCCAAATCCATCGCAAAATCGACTGCCAGCATGCCGTCACGGTTTAGCAGCAGCGGGTTGAGCTCCAAACCACGCAGATCCGTCAGGTCAGAGGCCATTTGTGACAGCTTAACCAGCAGTTGGCAAAGGTGCTGAATATCTCGCTCGGGGTCGGCAGAGTGCTCACGAATCAATGACGCCGCATGAGTGCGGCCCACTACATCTGAGGCGAGGCTCATATTGAGCGGCGGCAGCGCCACTTGGCGGTCGGCAAGTACGTTAACCTTGTAACCGCCAATACCGAAGACGATCAGCGGCCCAAACACGGGGTCTCGCGTGATGCCTGCACAAATTTGCATAGAGTGTTTGCCACGCTGCATGGGCTGTAAGCAGTACTCACGAATGGCGTGTTCGGGAAATTTCTCTTGTACTTTATCGCCTAACCGCCGCACGCCCTCAGCGACTTGCTCCGGCGTTTCCAAGTCTTGCAGCAGCCCAGCGGAAATTTTATGCGGGTGCTTGCGATAGCGATAAGGCCGGCAGTTACCCTCATGAACCACTTTCAGCGCCTTGGGTCCCGGAAAGCGCTCGGCGACCACCAAAGCCTCTTCTGGCGAGTGCACATAGGCGCTGGTGGCGGTAGGAATGCCGTAAGCCTCCAACACTTGTGCGGTTTCAGAGTGGGTGAGTGTCTGCCTGCCCTGCTCTTTTGCTTGCTTGATCAGTGCCCGGCATTCTGCACGTATTTCCGGGCTGGTAGAAAACGGCAGGCTGGGGGGAATTTCATGCAGCAGCGCCTGCACACGCTGGTAATCCACCATGTGCATAAACGCCTTCACTGCCTTTTCAGGCGAGGTATAGGTAGGAATCCCTGCCAGGTTGCAGACATGGCGAGCATTTAGCGCTTCTTTCAAGCCCATCCAGCTAGTGAGTAAATTACGCTTAAAGGTTTTACGGTGATCGATCAGCGCTTGGGCGGTGACCTGGGAAGGCGCTAACCTCGTGGGGGCATGCACTACCAGCACGGCATCCACATTAGGGTCAGCGGTGACGATTTGCAGCGCCTCCACAAAGCGCTCTGGCGTCGCGTTACCGCCTAAGTCCACAGGGTTTTCACCCGGCTTACTCATATCCACTTGGCTTTTATGCAGCGCCGCCTGGGTGTCTGGGCTGAACTCAGCGAGCTTGCCACCCGCGCTAATCAGCTTATCGATGGCCAGCATGGCAGGCCCAAGCCCGTTGGAAACAATCGCCAAACGGTCGCCGTGTAGTGGCTTCATGCGTGATAGCGTCTCCAGCGCATCGAGCATTTCATCCGAATCGTTTACCCGAACCACGCCTGCACGGGCGAAAGCAGCATCGAACACCACGTCGCGATTGGCGATTCCCGGTGTAGGGGGCATGCTGGAAATATCCGACTGCGGCGTGCGGCCACTTTTGATCGCCACCACCAAACGGTTACGGGAAGCATCCCGTACGGAGGTCATAAAGTGCTGGGCATCCGTTACCCGCTCCAGATGCAATAAGATGGCCTGAGCAGGGGAAAACTGGTTCACATAGTCGATCAAATCAGGCAGCAGGACATCAACGCTGTCCCCTACGGTAATCAAATGGGAGAAGCCAACATCGCGACCCGCTGCCCAGTCGATCATCGCGTTGGCCAGCATCCCTGACTGGCCTAGGTAGGCGACCCTGCCGGCTTTAACCGGCTGGCTGGCGTAGGAGGCATTGAGCTTTTTGCCGGGCACAATCAGCCCCATACACTCCGGACCAAGCACACGAATGCCTGACTCCCGGGCAGCTTGCAGCATGCGTTGGCGAATAGAGCCTTTATTGTCCTCATCACGGTCAAGGTAGACTCCACCAGAGAGCACCAAAGCTGCTTTTACGCCAAACTTTCCGAGCTTTTTAATCAGTTTGGGGACGCCTTCAATAGGCGAACACACTACTGCAAGGTCTGGCACTTCGGGCAGCTCATCAACCGTACGCACACAGTCAACGCCAAACACCGTCTCGTAGCCCCTCAGGTTAACGGCCCAGAGCTTACCTCTAAAACCACCCTCTTGAAGGTTGCCCAAAACCAAACCACCCAAGGACTCAGGCTTTTCAGAGGCACCGAACACGGCTGCCGAACGAGGTTCGAAAAAATGATGCAAAAAACGTGTGCTCACGAATGTACCTCCCCTGGAGTGAATGACTACTGTGTACGACTTATTGACACTGTCGCGCAAGTCCTCGTGGCGATTAAGGTAGCTT
>Ga0098052_1001820_pt1 | contig 13100 bp, 24 predicted proteins | sample 15_taG_FD_81591 | JGI IMG/M metagenome (GOLD analysis project Ga0098052, IMG submission 81591) | Marine viral communities from the Subarctic Pacific Ocean - 15_ETSP_OMZ_AT15312 metaG | ecosystem: Environmental > Aquatic > Marine > Oceanic | place: Pacific Ocean | collected 2015-01-18 | reverse complement strand
TGTTTTTATAATAGAGAGTTTTTATTAGAAAACCCAATGCCCGAACATTATCCAGGAAAAGAAGATAGATTTTGGGTTAAAGATATGATAGATAAAGATTACGATTATTTGTATGATGGTATAAAATATAAATGTAATCATTTTTACACCTCTAGTGGTGCAACTTGGAAAGGAATAGGATAATAAATAATTAATTAAATGATAGATAACAAAACAGGAATATGGACAGTTAACACAGGTCCTAGTTCAACAATAGCAAATGCTAATACACTTCATAAATTTGATTCTGGATTAAGTAAAGCTCTTTTAGGATTTTTAGAAGATCAAAAAGAAATAGTAGATTTTGGGTGTGGTAATGCAGATTATTCAAAAATTTTAATAAATCAAGGTAAAAAAGTAGATGCCTTTGATGGTAATCCAAATACCCCTGAAATGACTGAAGGAGTTGGAAAAATATTAGATCTTAGTAAAGAATTTGACTTGGGAAAACAATATGAATGTGTTATTAGTTTAGAAGTTGGTGAACATATACCCCCTGAATATGAACAAACATTTATTGATAATATAACTAAACATTCTAGACAATGTATTATATTAAGTTGGGCTTTACCAGGACAGGGGGGTGATGGACATTTTAATGAACAACCTAATGAATATATTATAAAAGAATTAGAAAAAAGAGGTTTTAATCATTGGGAAGAAGCTTCTAATTATTTCAGAAGTTCTGTAGAATTGTGGTGGTTTAAAAAAACAATAATGGTATTCACAAAATGAAAAAAGCATTAATAATAGGGAATGGTCCTTCTGCATTAGAAAATAATTTAGGGGACAGAATAGATTCTAATGAATTCGATATAGTTTGCCGAATCAACAGAGGCCATAAACAAGATAATGGAGTCTTAAATATAGGATTTGAAAAACAAGTAGGAAGTAGATGTGATATTTGGTTTTGTAGTGATTTAAGAATTAAATTAGCTTTAGAAAGAAATAATGAATATCAACAAATATTTATTTATTGTCCTACTTTTAAGTATAATTCTGTTAAAAATAGTATTAATAATGAAATTTATAAAAATGTTTATTTATTACCCCCTAAGCACGAAGAAAACATTAATCAAATATCAAATTTTAAACCTCAATGGCCCTCTACAGGAATTATAGCTATACAATCTTTAGTAGATATGGATGATTTAGATGTTTACATTTATGGATTTGATACTTATGATGCTAAGTATAATAATTTACATTATTTTGAAGACAAACCAAATAGATTTAAAGATAAAACTGGTATAGATCATTCACCTGCTAAAGAAAAACATTATATAAACCACATGTTAAAAAATAATAAAATTAAATTATTCAAATGAAAAACGCAATAGTAACAGGAGGAGCGGGGTTTATAGGATCCCATATAGTAGATAAATTAATAAAACAAGGAGTAGAAGTAACAATATTAGATGATTTATCAACAGGTAAAAAAGAAAACATCAACCCAAAAGCTAAATTTCATAACGTAGATATATCTAAACTTAGGCCTGCTGATTATGTTTTATTTGAGGGGGTAGATGTAGTATTCCATTTAGCTGCATTAGCTAGAGTACAACCATCAATAGAACAACCTCTACCATACCATGATGTAAATGTAACAGGTACTCATAATCTATTAGTTGCGGCACAAAATGCAGGAGTTAAAAGATTTGTATTCAGTTCATCAAGTTCAGTATATGGTGATGCAAAAGTACCAACATCAGAAGACCACCCTTTAAACCCAATATCACCATATGCTTTACATAAATTAATTGGGGAACAATATTGTAAATTATTTAGTACTTTGTATGATATTGATACAGTAGGTTTAAGGTATTTTAATGTATATGGAGACAGAATGGCATTAGATGGTGCATACAGATTAGCTATTCCTATTTTTGCATCACAAATTAAAGAAGGCAAACCATGTACTATAAATAATGATGGGGAACAAAGAAGAGATTTCACTTATGTGGATGATGTAGTTGATGCAAATATATTAGTGGCTACTTCAAAAAGAAAATTCAATGGAGAAGTATATAATACTGGAAATGGTGATAATACATCAGTTAATGAGTTAGTTGATATGATGGGGGGCGAAAAGGTTTATGGGAATAAAGTAATTGAACCATTCGAAACCTTAGCATCAACCGCTAAAATAGATTTAGAATTAAACTGGAAACCAAAAGGAAATCTATCTTCATGGATAAAAAAATATAAATCTGAATTAGGCATCTAATACCCACCTTTAATAATCCTTCCATATGTATAAACAAACACAATAAAGGTTATCTCAATATGATAAAACTATTTAAAAATATGTGGGATATATTCAAAGATGATAATGAATGGAATGAAAAAAATGTAATCGGATGTTTTGGTATAGCTGGAATAGAAAAATTCGTGAAAAAATAAAATTATGTATAAAGGAATAAATAAAATAATCAAAGAAGCACTTAAAGAAGCAACAACTGTAGATGCTGGGGGTTCTAAATTCAATTTACGTACAGGCGTAAATAAAAACCCAACCAAATTGGGTATTAAAATTCAATTTGAGCCAAAGGGAGAATCTCTTGGACCTGAAGTTAAAGCCAAACTTGAAGTAGCACTACAAGAAAAATTAAATTTAGCTTTAATGGAATACAATATGCAAGTATCTAAAGATACTGATGTACCACGTCCTGAAGTAATTGGTTTCTTTATCCCACTAGCACAAGTTAAAAACTTAATCGTATCAGCATTAACTGGAAAGAAAACAGACAAAGCAGCGGTAGCAGCACCAGAACCAGAAGGAGAAGATGAGATCAATGATTCAAATTTAGATTCAGATATAGAAGCAATGCAAGAATTAGTTAATGAACAATTAATTAACGAAATGCGAGTTAGAGATTTAAATGAAATTTCAAAAACAGTAATCAAAGAAGACTTTTATGCATTTATCAATGCAGGAAATAATATCTTAAGATCTTTAGAAGATTCAGGTAGAGGAGATGCTAAAAAATATTTAGCATACTTAGTAAAACATAACATAATGTAATGACTAGAAAAATTCCAATATTATCCCTCGAGGACTTTGAAACTAAATCTAAAAAAGATTCAGTAATGAAAAGTATAGTAGAAGGAATCACAGAAGGAATAGAATTAGAGTTAGAATCAATCAATATTGCAGAAATTAAACATCACAATATTATAATAAGCGCTCCTAAATCCGAATGGAAGGAGGGGTTAGAAAAAGCTAAAGATTTCTACATTGAACAAGAAGCATACGAAGAATGTTCAAAAATTCAAAAATTAATAAATAAGTTATAAAATGACAATGTTCACAATGGCTATCAAAGATAGCAATGGGCTAGTATTTAAAGCAAACGCAGACTCACTTGAGGAAGCATATGAGTATTTTGCAAAATTAAAACAAATGCCCCTCAAACAATTCAAAGAATTATTCATAGTTACAGAAGTAAAAAATTAAACAATGAAGTATACAAGAGAACAAATCCAAAACACAGTAGAGGGTAAGGGTTACAAATACTTCCACGATAACAGTAACAAATCATATGATGTTAATATCATAGGAATTAGAAACAACGAAACACAAGGCAGAGTCACAAATGCTTTTGATGATTTAATGACAATATCATACAAATGCGAAGGAGGAGCATGGCATTATCATGAATTTAATTGCACTACAGATCCAGGTACACATTGGGTTGAAAACATATTAAATGATAGAGGGGTTGCAATATTGAAACCAGGTCAATATAGGGGTTCACATAAAATTAGAAAGCACCAAGGTAAATATTTAGCATTAGGCCAAAAGAAACACATGAAAATCTATAGAGACGCTAATTTAGATGGTCAGTATGATTTAATTGAAGAAAGCGTTAGAGAAGAATTAATAGGAATTAATATCCATAGAGCAACTTCAAGAGCAGGTGGTAAATCAACTCGTGTTGATAAATGGTCTGCAGGTTGCCAAGTAATTGCTGACAATGATGATTGGCATGAGTTTTTAGACATTTGCCAAACAGCTAGAGAAATTCATGGTAATTCATTCTCATATACTTTGATTGAGAGTAACGATATATCTTAAAATAAAAGAAATATATAGAAATTAGGATAGGGGATAAGTTGTTCATATAAATTATTTATGGCTAAGAAAAAAGACTTACAAAATATCAAATCTTATATTGAGGATATCCTAGGGGGGAAAACCAATCTCAAAAACAAACTCCCAATCAAAAAACAAAAAGAAAAAGAACTATTCTGTGATATACTTCGTGAATTACAATTTGTAAATGATCGAACACTCGGTATGAAACATGATTATAAAGTCAATATGATGGATTATGATGATCCCTTTTATTCTGCTATTGAATGTTTGTTTCAACTTCATTATACTCAAGAACAAAGAAACATAATTAATTGGTGGTTATACGATAAATTCCTCCCAACAGGCGAAACTTTAATTTTAACCCATAAAGAAACAGAAGAAATCATACCTTCAGAAACTCCAGAAGACGTTTGGGACTTAATCCAAGAACAAAATACTCAATTTGATGGCTAACACAAGAAAAATCATAACTAAAGATATGATTTTACGTGCGATGAAGCACACAAAGTCAAATATGGCAGCTGCTAGATATTTGGGGGTATCTTATACACACTTCAAGATGCACGCGAAGAATTATAAGAACGATGAAGGTAAAACATTATTTGATGTTCATTTAAATAGACAAGGTAAAGGTATATCTAAACATATATACAAACGTAAGGATCTTACCCCTATACACGATATACTTGAGGGGCGAGTTGACATTGCAAATTACTCACCTAAAATCATAAAAGAAAGACTCATCCACGAAGCACTCATACAGGAAGAATGTAATAGTTGTGGATTTAATGAGCGTAGAGTAGTTGACTATAAAGTACCATTAGTTTTAAATTTTAAAGATGGTAATAAAAAAAATTGGCAACTAGAAAACATTGAACCTTTATGTTATAATTGTTATTTCTTGAATGTGGGGAATGTATGGAGTGAAAATCAACTATCTCAAATGGAAGATTATAATGCACAAAACAAATACAATAAAGACCCAGAACCTGATTGGGAAATGGACGACTCCCACAAAGAACATTTGAAATCCCTTGGATTATGGGAAGACGATACGTATGATGGTAGTGAATATATTTCTAAAACATAATGTTAAATAAATTAAAATCCTACTATTGTCATAGCTACCTATATGCTATAATTTTTATATCTTTAGGATATATGGCTTTCCAATACCACTGCCAGCACCAAATCCTATCAGACTCAATAAAAACATACGATGAAAGCCTAAAACTTTACCAAGAAAAAATAGATGAAGTAATAGAACACCACAATGAAATGTTCCATATTTGTGACAGTTTAATTAACATAATGGATTCTCTTCCTCTAGGTTCTCCACTAGATACTTTAGAAGTAACTAGCAATTTTGGCTCAAGAAAAAATAAATCAACACAAAAATGGGAATATCATCCTGGTACAGATTTTATAGCAGATTGGCGTGATACTATATATGCAACTGGGCACGGAATAATTGAAGTATCACATTATAATAGTGGATATGGACGCACTGTAGTAATTGGTCATGGAAGTGGATATAAATCAAGATACGCGCATTTAACGCGTTATTTTGTAAAACGTGGAGATTTAGTAAAGCGCGGGGATGCAATAGGAATTGCGGGTAATACTGGAAATTCTAGAGGTTATCACCTACACTACGAAGTTTCCCGTTATGGAGAAAAAACAAACCCACAAAACTACATAAGACTTTAGCGAATAAATTTGGTTGTCTAAACCAATATTCGTATATTTACCCATAATTAAAAATGGAAAAACTATGGGAAAAATGAAAGAAGCATTCATTAATTTTATGAATGGAAAAACAGCAGACATGTCTGATGCCGAATATCAAGATTGGCTTCATTCACAAGAATCAACAACACAAGAACAAGTAGAATCAAATCATGACGCTTGGTGGAACAGTTTAACTGACGAACAAAAACAACAGTTATACAAGGACCAAGAAGAATCTTTTAAATTATCAGTAGAAGAAATGAATGCGGATTTAAGTTTTGGTAAATGAGAGTAGATAATATATCACAAGAGCGCTTTGAAAAAGCGAAAAAGAAAATCATAAAAAAATATCCTGGAGCTCAAACTGTAATGGATCCTTATGGTAAATACTATGTTGCAACAGCTGAAGGTAGAGACATTTGTAATTTACAAATAGGTCATGCTATAAACGCTTATGATTTTGAAGATGAAAGCGACTTATATGGTTTTAACTCTACATTAAATAAAATCACCACTATACCTCATTCAAATTCAGTTAAAGAGGCATGGATGAAAACAGAAATCGCACTTAAATCATACCACGTTGTAGATAGAAATAGTAACAAATTCAGTGACGATAAAGTCATGAATAAAATGGCAAAAGATTTTGAATAGTATAAAAATAGCACCATTACTTATAGGAATGTCAATGTTCCTAGTAGCCCATATCTTAACATTCTTCCAATTAAACGGACAATTTTTGTGGAAATCGTTTGCAAAAAACGAATGGGCAGTAGCAGCATCAGGAATATTATTATCCATATTTTACATTTGGGGAACAAAATATATAGTAGAAGCATTTGGGGGTTTATTATGGCCTGGGAGGTTTATAGGTTTTGGAGTTGGAATGGTAATTTACGCTGTAATGGTGAGTTACTTTTTTAATGAAGGAATTAGCCTTAAAACATTAACAAGCTTAATCCTAGCAACAGGATTAGTATGCATGCAAGTCTTTTGGAAATAATTGTATGTATTAACATATTGACTGATTTTATCTTAGGAAAAATCAAATTATTATAAACAGCTACCTTAGGGGGCACAAAACTAAAAAAAATGACACATTTTATTGAAAATGATCTGACATTCAGATCTACACCATTCGACATCCTAGTAAGGAACTTCTTCGACACTGAAGGGGCATTCGACAAACCAAACCACAGACAACTACAACACCCAATAGACATCTATGAAACAGAAGATGGCTTAACAATTGACATCGCATGCGTTGGCTTAGACAAAGACGACGTAAATGTAACTATTGAAGATGATACACTCAAAGTCTCATATGAGAACGAAAGTGGCGCAGTAGAAGAAGAGTATGTATTACATTATAAAGGCATAAAGAAAAGCAGTTTCAACTTAGGTTGGAAAATTGCTCGTAAGTTTGATTTAGCAAAATCAACACCTACAATGGAAAAAGGGCTTTTATCGATTTTTATTCCTGTTGCAAAATCAGCAAAGAAAAAATCACTAACCATTAAGTAAACACAAAGTATTCAGTCAATATATTCCTCGTTAAATAAATAGGTTACGTTCATTGGAAGCATTTAGGGGGTCAGTTGAGGAGCTGGTCCCTTTCCATATTTATAACAAACAGAAATGATGTATACTCTAGGCATACCAAATAGACAGAAAACACGAACGTTAGGATACTTAAAAAATAATTGGATTGAGTTTACTGTTTTAATTCCAAAAATAAAAATGGAAGGGTTTTTTGATATAGGATTTCCAGGTATGGATGAAGTTGCATTTGAAAAAATATCAACTAAACTCAAACAGCAAGGAGTAACAATAATAGGTGCTGATGAAGCCCTAACAGAAAGTAAAATTATGAAATTAACAGATTTAATAAAAGAAGAAAACATCACCGGGATGGAATCAACAGATAAAAATATCATGGATTCCTTAAAAAACATGTTTAGAAAATGGGGTCAAACACAATACATGGATGATAAACAACGTGGTGATGATTTCTATTTAGATATAGAAGAGCTGATTCAAGATTTTGGGGAAGAAGAAGTGATGAATTATCCAATAAATATCCAAAATACAAACTTACATGAGGATAAAGTAAGAAAAGCAATCAGAAAATTAATAAGAAAATAATATGAAATTAGCAAATTTAATAAACTTAAAAGAAGAAACCGCAGGGGCATTCGGAATGTCAGCTGAAGACTTAGCAGCAACACATTCATTAAAGGCATTAAAAAATTTAAAGGATGAATTATTTGCAGACCAAAATAATGAAGCAGGTAGAATGGATCCAGACGAATTTGAAAGATTAGGTAGACACCAATATTATGGTGGACAACTTAATGGTGTAGATGCTGCTATTGCATTAAAAGAACCAAAAAAAGATAAACCATATGATGTAGCAGTAGGTAATATGACTCAAGATGAGTATGATGAATATATGGACACAGTAGTATCTAAAGATCAATTTAATCAATCTTCAGAATTTGATAGAGGTATAGGTGAAGGAAAAATAGGAGCCAATTCATGGAAAACTAGAACCGCTGTAGTTACAGCACCCGGAGTAACAGAAGATAAAGAAATCATCATTGACAACATAGATGATCTTAATAATGTTACAATTAGATGGAGGGGTGCTAATCATTGGGGTAATAAAACACTTACAAATTTAAAATTTGAAAAAGAAAATGAATTTGATGATGATTTAATGGCAATATCAAATGACAGTAAATGGTTATTTATAGTAGATTTAGATGAAGAAACAGGAGAAGTAGATTGGGACACTTTAATGGTAGATAGCCGAGAATTAGAAAATGTAGCGGATGATGGTACCTCTACTTATTCAGTACCTGATGAAGATATGATAAATGAAGCAACAAGATTCCAACAACTAGCAGGTATAAAACCTTTGTATGAGAATGAAGAAAGAAAAGTAGACAATTCATCTCTCGAATTCGATAATTATACTGATGATGGAAGTATACCTTTACCTACAGCAGGGTGGTGGGAAGATGGTACTGAAATGTCTGAAGATGAATTAGAAGCGTATTATGATAAAATGGGAGACTCAACAATGCATTCTATAATGTCAGATAATTTAGGTGAAGGCAACCTTAAAGAACAAGATAGAAAAGCAGACCATTCATCTTTTGAATTCGATAATTATACTGATGATGGAAGTATACCTTTACCTACAGCAGGGTGGTGGGAAGATGATGGATCAGAAATGACTGATGATGAATTAGAAGATTATTATGAGAAAATGGGAGATTCAACAATGCATACTATAATGCATGATAATTTAGGTGAAGGCACTTGTGGACATGGTCCTAATGGAGTACTAGGTGATACACCAGGTGGTACAAAAGGTATGGATGCAGATGATCGTACAAGAGGTATGCTTAAAAAACTAATACAAAAAGAAATAAAAAAATTACATGAGACAGATTATGCAGATAGATTAGCTAATTCTGGTACAGATTCAAAAGGACTAGACACATGGGGCCATAAAACAGGTTATTCTGATGAGGAAATGAAAAAGGGAAAGGGTGAATTAAAAACGTATCCTGATAAGTATGGTAGAAATGTATGGGGTGATAAAACAGATTATTCTGAATTACAAATCCTAATAGCACAAGGAGAAAAAATGGCTGCGTTTGCTGATAAACAAAGTGGATATGAAGGAGGTATAGATTCACCTGTAAGGAATGTACTAACAGCTATGAAAGTAGCAGGAGGACCCGGGTTTGATGGTGATGTAGATATGATTGATTATTATACTAGAAAGTTATCAAAAGCTATTAAAATACAAAAAGAAATAAATAAATTACATGAAAAAAAGTGAATTAAGAGAAATCATTAAAGAAGCCATAAACGAAATAAATGGGTATCAAACTCTTACAAAACATAGTAGACCTGTAGTAGATAATATTGATAATAGGTTAAATCAGTTTATGGATAAAAATATAGGTAAAGGAAGTTTTGATAAAGCAACCAACCCTGACATGCCTGAAGCAACCAAAGTATGGGATGCGTTAGTAAAAACATTCTCAGATAATAAAAACGACTCATTATCATACTTAAATTCTGAACCATCATACAGAAAAAGAGCAATCACAGAGATATTTAGAGCAATTAATTTTTAACCATGAAATTAACTTCACTCATAGAAAAACAACTAAGTTTTAGAATCAACGAATCAGAGGATGTTTATGACCAATTAAATAGGTTTAGAGATCAAATAGAACTACAAGAAGGAGAAAACACATTTAAAATGTTACAATCAGAATTAATGAAGGGTAAGAAAGCATTCGTTGAAAGCTGGTTAGCAGAACATGGTTATATCGATCGTAAACCAACACCGTTCGAAGAAGAATTCATTAGAGAGCAAATCAGAAACACAATCAAATCACACAAAACTTCTTAAAGACTCCCAATAAAAAACTTGGAGTAGCCAAATATTTTTCGTATCTTATGGTATAAAATAAGATAAAATATGGCAACATTCAACAAACAATTAGAAGAACTACAGCAATTTGTAGATGATATGCAAGCTACATCCAGTAGCTTAGACAAAGTAGAAATACTAAAAAATCAATCAAACTTTATTACAAAAGTGTTAGAATACACTTACAATCCTTACAAACAGTATAACGTAACAAGTAAAACAATCAAGAAAAATCCTGACTTACATAAAACAGGATATGTTGATTTATTTTATTTACTAGATGCGTTAAGTAAACGTACTATAACAGGGCATGATGCTATTAGTTATATAAACGCCTTTACTGAATCATTAAGTGATAGTGATACTGAATTAGTTTATCGTATTATTGACAAAGATTTAGAAATCAGAGCAGGTGCTAAAGTACTTAACAAAGCAATACCTGGATTGATTCCTGAATTTAACGTTGCATTAGCAAAAAGTTATGAACCTAAATTAGCTTCGTTTGGTGAAGATGTTGATGAAACATGGTATGCTAGTAGAAAATTAGATGGTGTACGTTGTTTAGCAGTTGTAGACGTTGAAGGTAAGTGTACATTGTATAGTAGAATGGGTAAAGAATTTACCACATTAAACAAAGTCAAATATGCTATTGAAGCCACAGGTATTATTAACACTGTATTTGATGGTGAAATTTGTATTATAGATAAAGATGGTAATGAAGATTTTCAATCAGTAATGAAAGAACTTAGACGTAAAGACCATCAAATTGAAAATCCTACGTTTATGATATTTGATATGATTCATAAAACTGACTTTGATAAAGGAAAATCAACTGAAATACTATCAAACAGATTACACACATTAAGATCACTTTTAGGACCTAGATATGACACTAAAGAAACATTACGTTATTTAGGTCAATATGCCATTACAGATGGTAGACACTTTGACACATGGGCTCAAATGGCAACTGACAATAATTGGGAAGGGTTTATGTTACGTAAAGATGTAGGTTATGAAGGTAAACGTAGTAAAAACTTACTTAAAGTAAAGAAATTCCACGATGCTGAATACACAGTTACAGATGTTGATTTTGATAGAATGAGAATTGTAAAAGATGGTCGTGAAGAATATCTTGATATGCTAGCACAAGTATGGATTGAACATAAAGGTTATAAAGTAAAGGTTGGTAGTGGTTTTAGTCAAGAACAAAGACTTAAATATACTCAAGAACCAATTGTAGGTAAAACAATTACTGTACAATATTTTGAAGAAACCGCTAATGATAAAGGAGGAATATCATTAAGATTCCCAACTGTAAAACATATTTACGATAATAAAAGAGATATGTAAACTAGGCCCGGTCGTCTAGTGGTTAGGACGCATGGTTTTCATCCATGTAACCGGGGTTCGATTCCCCGTCGGGCTACAAAAGTAATATTAAAAAAACTTGGAAAAGCAAAATAAAGTTCGTATATTGACGTATAAATAAATTAAAGTTATGGAATCAAAAACACCCAGAATATTTTTAGACATTACAAAATCACAAGGTAAACCTAGTGGAATATATGTTAGAAATGATTTAAGAGAAATAGTTGAACGAGTAGAAAAAGAAGGCAAGGAACGAGTAGTAGGTATAGTATTTGATGAAACATACAACCTAGAACTAATAACAGAAGATTTACCGGATCCAAAAATAATTAAACACCCAGCAAGCTCAGCACATTAAAAGAAGATAAAATGGATGAATCAGGATTACTTATTAGTTTACTACTAGCGGCATTTATGTTTGTATTAGGGTGGCTAGTAGGAATAGAAAGAAATAATTACCTAACCAAAGAATTAACATTTTGGAAAGCGTATGCAAGAGAATTAGATAACGAAAAAAATAAATAATATGAGTTTTCAAACAACACAAAATAAAGGATTTCGTATGAAATTCGACAATGGATTTTCAATTTCAGTTCAATGGGGGAGTATGAACTATTGTGAAAGAAGAAATTATAGTGATGAATACAAAGCCGAAATGAAAGAAAATCACATTAAATCTACAGACGCTGAAGTAGCTGTTTTCGATTCTGAGGGGGGAATGCTAGCAATAGGTGATGAAGATAGTGTTATAGGTTGGTTAGGTACAGATGATGTAGCTAAAATAATAACAATAGTACAATCAGCTCATCCTGACAATGAAGAAGAAGGGAATTCTGTCCGCGGCGGACTATATGAAATGGTAGAAGAAATAAAATCACTTAAAAAATAATTAAAATATGAAAGCAATATGCGTAATAATAGGAATACTTATAATAATGGGATTTCTTACAATGTATATAGCAAATAAAATTGAAGATTTGATTATAAAATACAAGAAACGTTTAAAACAAAAATAGATATGAAAGAATACACACAAGTAATAAAAGGCCATTACGACGACAACGGAACAGTTAGAGCAATTGATATACTCAATGATAAGCCTTTAACGGCAGATTATCTAAAAACTAGACCTGACATTAAACAACGCGTAGAAAAGGCAATAAATACCAAAACTTACTTGGCTACCTACAAAAGGGGCACTAGATTAGGTTTTAAGTGGATCACTAACGAAGAAAAAGAACAATTTATGGGAAAAGAATCACCAGTTAAAGGAACTAAAGTGACAAAACTAATAGCTGATTTCAAACATGCTGAACCACCTAAGAACTTTTTTATTGACAAATTAAAATGGAAGTTTCTAATTCGTAACATTGAGAAAGGAAAAAACATTATGATGGTAGG
>Ga0098052_1001815_pt1 | contig 13116 bp, 6 predicted proteins | sample 15_taG_FD_81591 | JGI IMG/M metagenome (GOLD analysis project Ga0098052, IMG submission 81591) | Marine viral communities from the Subarctic Pacific Ocean - 15_ETSP_OMZ_AT15312 metaG | ecosystem: Environmental > Aquatic > Marine > Oceanic | place: Pacific Ocean | collected 2015-01-18 | reverse complement strand
GGCCGACGTTGTCCGTGCGAGAGCGACTCAAGTCCAGACGTTCTGTCAGCGTCCAGAGGACCGGCACTCCCCAGGACTCAAGGTTCGACCTCGAGATAAGAAGACAAAGGTGACAAAGGCAATACAGGATCGTTGTCATGAGCTAGAGGACACCTTACTCCGTTGCGGGTGGAATACCGATGTTCCATCCCAGACAATAACCCCATTGCGCGAGTTTGCTGGGATGTTCATTAAGGACTCTCTGATGTTCGATCAGGCTTGCTTTGAGGTGATTCCTGACCGTAAGGGAGATCCCAGCTACTTCCAGATTGTGGATCCGACGACAATCCGCCTAATCGACTCTTTTGAGCGCAAAGCGGGTGAGCCGTTTGCCATTCAAATGGTACAGGACGCGGTAGTCGCGGACTTTACGGTCGATGAACTCGCCTTTTGTATTCGGAACCCGAGGAGCGGAATCCAGACTTACGGATACGGGCAGAGTGAGATTGAGACCTTAGTGCGGGAGATAACCGGACTCCTTTGGGGAATTGAGTACAACAGGCGGTTCTTTTCTAACGGGTCAAGCACCAAGGGTATTCTGAACTTTAAAGGGACCATCCCAGACAGGCATCTCCAAGCATTCAGACGCCAGTGGTACGCAATGGTCGCGGGAGTCTCCAACTCATGGAGAACGCCGATAACCAACGCAGACGACTTACAGTGGATTAATATGCAGCTCTCCAATAAGGATATGGAGTTCAGTAGCTGGGTCGACTTTCTGATTAAGATATGCTGCGCTCGCTACCAGATTGCGCCAGAAGAGGTGAACTTCTCTTATGGGAACAGCGGACAATCTCAGGCGATGGGAACTGCGCCAATCGAGGAGAAGCTGAAGGCTTCGAAGGACTTAGGACTACGACCTCTCGTCTACTGGTTCTTCACCTGTATGAATAAGCACTGGCTCCAGCGGATTGACCCGGACTACGAGGTTGTCCCGGTCGGGCTGGACGTTAAGGGAATCGACGCCGAAACCGATCTGCTCCAAAAGCAGACGAAGGTGTACCTCACTGTCGATGAAGCTCGCGAGGCAGTCGGTCTTGAGCCACTCGGAGAGGGAAAGGGGGATCTGATTCTCGATCCCACTTGGCTCCAGTACTTCCAATCCCAGCAAGCTGAGGACGAGGATGATGAGGATGGTTGGGACGACGAAGAGGGTGAAGAGGGTGAAGAGGGTGAAGAAGAGGCTGATTCGACGGAGCCAGCTCCAGAGGATTCGTATGGTTTCACCGACGCTGAGAGCGGAGAGCCTATGTATGCCCCAGAGGACACGGATGACAAGGTTGACTCGGGGGAGGCTGAAGGGGAGACTAAAGGCGACAATCAAGAGCCTGGTGTTGCAAAGTCTCTGGATTCGGGTATAAAGTTGGACGGAATGTCGACCTCGCAGGAGGAAGGCGTTCGCTATGTCATTGATTTGTAATCCAAAACCATCCTAAGAGGAGACTCCAATGGGCTCACCTGCTCTACTCGCTGCTCAAAGCGGCAAAGTACTTTTAGCTGCCAACCAATCGTCGGCAGCATTTTATCGTCGTGTCGACGTCGGCGGATTCGTCGACGACAACGGATCAGCTTCAGCCGCTTGGGTTGTTACCGCTACCGTTGACTGGTCCCGACAAATCATCACCAGCACCTCGGGGTCTTACGAGATCGCAGCGGGAGTTGCACAGTCCGCTCCTGAGACGTGGACAAACTCCACTGGAGCGATTGCTCGCGACAATATCGCGGCAATTCTCTACGTCTGTCAGACGGGAACTCCGACACTCGCCGCATTCTGGGGAGCTGAGGCAGAGCCAGGAGCTGCTGTTTCTCCAACCGATGATGAGATCTCAGCCGGACTTGGTCACAATGACTGGGTACGGGCTGCTGACGTCTTAGCAGCGAGCACTGGAGCGGCTGCGGTCACTATCACCGTGGACAATACAGTTCGGAGTGGCGTTGTTCCGTCTGGCTTCGACGGCGACCTCGCCACCACAGAGGCAGCTTTCAACGCTTAATCGGAGGCACTGTGCGGCTTACGATTGAGGCTGAGAAGGGATGGGTGAGTGAGTCTCCAGAGAAAGCTCTGGAGGCTCTCGCTCGCATTGCTTCGGCGGAGGGAGTGAGTCGAGAGGACTTCTTATTGAGTATAGCGAAGGCGGCAGGAGCGACGAGTGCCGGGGCTCACGCTGCTGACAAATCCAGATGGCGGGTGCTACTCGAGTCCAGCTCAGAGGCAAAACGTTTATACGAGATCGCCATATCAGTCGCTGTCGAAGAAACTATGGCTCTTTTCAGTAGGCACTTCATGGACATTAACAAAGACAAATTAAGAAGAGAAGAAAGTGGATCCTAACGCACTAACAGCTGCCGTTACGTGGGGCCTAAACCTCGTATTCGGACTCCTTCTCGCCATTGTCGGTTTTTTCGTGAAGCAACTAGTCGCCGACCAGAGGAAGCGCGGAGAGCAGATCGAGTCCCTTGCTCAGAGGATTGTTATCCTTGAGGAGAGGGAGCGGGGCCTTGCGGCTCAGCTTGAAGAGCTAAAGCTCTCTGTGGACTCTTTATGCGGGGACATCCGTTTTGTCCGAGAAAAGATTATAGTCTTAGTCGGACGGCACGGGTTTGATGAGGGTGGCCACTCAGGGAGGTGAGCATTGTCAATTCTGTTCACTGCTGAGCTTATGCAGAAGGCTGCTGAAATCTTTGAAAAGTACCATAGAGCTGTCGCGGTTGCGATCTACGGTAAGGACGCGCTCTCACCTGAAGACTGGGACTTAGCTGTTGATTTAGGCTTAGTCGACCCCACTGCGAGCGGGGATACTCTGAGCGGTCAAATCTACCTCTTTGGAGTTATGGCGGCTCATATGGACCAAGGAGAGCGACAATCACGTTATGGTGACACATCGGAAACTTGGCTCGAAGAATTGATGCGGAATCCAGTACCAATGACAGTGATCGAGGATAGAGCTGCTCACTACGCTCGGCATAACGCGGCTCAGTATGTGGTTGGGCTGGGACGGCGTGCTGTTTCAACGGTTGGAGGCATTGTTCGCACAGAGGACAAGAAGCTTTCTGAGGAGTTTCGGGCCACGATCCGAGACGTTATTGGAGCAAATATGGGTGATTCGGACGCTCAGGATCGGCTGAATGATCGCGGTGTTTCTCGAGGGTTGCCCGACACATTCTTCGACAATGCGTTTCGAGGGTCTATGAATCGGATCAGAAGTGATTTGGGGCACGCAACCGGGGAGTGGACTCGGGATCTTGAGAGAATAGCCAGAACTGAGTCAGTAGAGACTTTCAATCAGGGAATGGCCGACGACTGGCAGGAACAGGAGATTGAGAGCGCTGAGTCTCAGGAAAGGCCTCCTCGCAAGGTTCGGGCTTATCGGGTTTTGACACCAACTGCCTGTAAGCAGTGTGAGCGGCTTTATATGTCTGGTGGAGAAGTTCGGATTTTTGATTTAGACGAACTCATGGGGAACGGGACTAATATCAAGATGAAGAGGGCTGACTGGAAGCCTATCGTCGGCGCTACGCACCCTTACTGTGCGTGCGACCTCCAAAGGCTACCGGAGTACGTCCGACTCCCGAAAGGCTGGCGTAGCGGGGATACAGCGCCTTCTGTGATAGGGTCTGACGGACGACTCGTTCTATCGGGGGCAGTATGAGACTTGGATTGTCGTCCAGTGTGCTGAATAAGGCTAAAAAGGGCAAGAAGGGCAAAAAGAAGCCCAGGCACCCGGATGCTCCACCTGGATACACGGCAGTGGAGAGGAGTAAGCACAACGGTCACAAGAAGCTGGTCGGAGACCACTGGGCGTATTGGTATCCAGACGAGCATAAGGCAGAGTCGCATTTAGACTGGGAGGACGACCTCGCAGTCGGTAGCGGAACTCGTGCTTTGAAACCTGGAGCCTTTGTAGGCTACACAGGTTCACCCGGAGTTCTATTCTCCTGGGTTCCAGACGCGGGTGAGTCGGACGCCGATTCCACGTGGATTGTCCCCTTTGACCCTTCCCACAATCGAGCAGTCGGAAAGCCGGTCAAAGTTAAGAGGTCTTCCCTCAAGGGACAGCGTTCTTTTGACCCAGCTGAACGGAGACGCAAAAGAAAGCGCAAGCCCCCAATTGCTGTAGGTAAAGAAGGGCCTAAAGCTCCGAAGTGGCAGGACAGGCACGTCAAGCCGGGGACTAAAAAGACCAAGAAGCGCCGAAAAGTCGCTCCACCTCCCATTAGTACAGGGGGAACGTATGAGGCAGATGACGCTGAAAGGAGAAGCGACAAGGAGCGAAGGACTCGGACAGATGAGCTTATTGCCAAGATTGAGGAAGCTAAGGAGCTTTTGGCTCGAACAGGGCGCAGAAAGCTAAGAAGTCCTGACCGAATTGCGGCTTTAAAGATGGCGATTGCGGAAGCTCAAAAGCACCTCCGACAGGTAAAGCAGGAGGCTGGAGGACCAGGACGGCTTACGGACGCTCCTGCCGAGTCCATTCGAAGTGAGGTTTTTGAGAACAGCACGGCTCGGCCAGGAACTTTTCTCCATAAGCTGGAGCACGGTCACTACCCTCTGACTAAATTCGGGAAGGGTGATCGGCACTTTGGGCATAACCGACTAACTCATGGGATCTTCATTCCTCCCCAGGACGTCACTCAGATATTTGATGAGTTTGGCGACATTATCGCAAATCCAGCTTTCAAAGTGGCTCGGACATACGGGATAAGGTCGAAGCCAGAGCTGGATGATGTCGTCAGCGGGGCGAAGCTTGGGTTCTTATTGGCGCTTCGTACCTACACAGGAGGAGCACCGTTTGAGGTCCATGCAAGGCGCTATGCAACTGTCTACGCGGGTTTAGCTGCTCGAGATATTCGGTCAGGCGGAGCATCGACAATCCCTAAAGAGCAGATGCAGAATCTCCACGGGTTGATCGCGGCTAAAGCGAGAGCGACTGCGAAAGCTGGGGGGCACCCGACTGCCAATCAAGTAGCTCGGTCCTGGCACCTAACGAAGAAGGCGACATTCACAGGACGCTCGACTTCTCTCGGGATCTACCCTCACCCGGATAAGCGAAGCTATCGAAAGGATAAGAGAACTGGCAAGCAGGTGGACGCGGGTCCGCTGTTGGTGGATCAGTCCAAAGAACAGGTTCCGCTAGAGGATTGGCAGGTGAAAGGGCCAGATGGGTCTCCTCGGGGGAAGACCTATCCTGGCAAGCTGACTCTGGTGCGAGAGATGTCTCCAATCCTCGACGGGTCTCGTGTTGAGGATTCCGAATGGATAAACCAGAATGAGGGCAAAATCCTACCTTCAGGGGCGGACACGACTCTCCCGGTTGGAATGCAGTACCAGCTACGGGAGGACACCGAGGCGGTGCTTGCGAAGTTACCTGAGCAGCAGAGGGAGCTACTGAGTGTTTTGTTTGGATTCGAGGAGGATAAGTTTCCCGGAACTCCAAAAACATCGCATTCAAAAACTCGGCCAATGAAGTTCCTTAATCCTCTCCCCCAGGGTGAGGACTATCCTGTAAGCGCAGTAGAGCTGTCTGATCGTCTGGGCCTTACGGCTCCAGACGCCAGTGTTAGAACCAAGCAAAAGAAGGCGGAGTCTGCCGCTAAAATAGCAGTTGCCATGTTTCGTGAGAGTGCCGACAAGCTCGGACTCGGGCAAGTCGGGGACAGAGTCAAGCGGTGGGGTCGAGTCCACAAGCTATCGAAACCGGACAAGAAGCCAATTTCAACTGGCCCTACACACAAGGAGCTTTCGGATCGATTTGGCGGAGACGACAAAGTCGGTATTTACGCTGCTGCGATTCGAGCTGGCAAGGGGTCTGAAGTTGCCGAGCAACTAGACAAGCTCAAAGCTGGAAAGCTTTCCGCTGGAGAAAGAGATGCGCTGATGGCGGAGCATATCGAGAGACGAGACGCTGAGAGGCTCGCAGCCTTTCAGCGACAGACAGCGACTACTGAAGTCGACCCGTCTGAAGTTAGGGAGACAGCTGGAACTCCTGGGGACGCAGACTGGCTTTACACTCCTGAGCTGGAAGCTGGATACCTGAGAGCGCTCCATAGGAAGCACGCATCGGGAGGTGCGGGCGAAAATCGCGAGAGTAAGGTTTGGTCGGATGCGCGTTATCACGACTTTATGGGTCGAGGAGAGCAGTATCGGTCAGCGGTCCAGATAGAGAGTCTCGTCGACGAAGCTCTCAAGAATGCAAAGGAAGGCGACAATGGATGACGACAATGAAGTTGGAGTGGCTACGCGATTCTATCTTTGGAGGAGGTATAATACGGCTCCATTTAGGCGTTATGCGATGACGGTAGAGCGCTCGTTGAACGACGACGGCTATAAGATTACGGACCACGACCCGAAGATTGCGGACGCTCCTTTTTTAGCCAATTTCGCTACTCAGCTCGCAACTCCCCAAAAGGACGTTCATTCCGGTAATGTGGTGGGAGATTTAGCGTACACGAGGATCGCTGACGAGCCAGTCGGGACATTGCGGCATTATCACGCTGCTATCAATCGGCTTTACGGGGTCGCTAAGATGAACAAAGGAGGGCCAAAGCGATGAGGCTAGGTTTAAGGAAGGACATACTGGAGAAGGGGTACTCTGCCGGTCCAAAGGCTTCTCATAAGTATTGGAGACGAGTTCGAGTGATGAGTAAGGGCAAGCTCTCGTGGAAATACTACTACAACACGAAAGCTGACCGAGAAGAGTATCGCCGAGATCGGAAGAAGAAGAAGCATAAGAGCAAGCACCAAGAACTCATTGGACTAAGCGACAAAGAAGTTTTCGATATGCTTCACGTCTCTAAGGAGTCTTGGGAGAACCATTTCCCAGAGTTCGCGGGGAAAAGGACGCCAAGAGAGGCACTTAGTGCTCTTCGGATATTTGACTCCATCGGGTGGGAAACCTCGGTGAGCTTAGACCCGGAAGCTTTCGATATCGCAGCAGACCTCATGAACGAAAAGGAGGCGTCTGACCTCTGGGGGAAGGCGTTGTATCCGATGAGGTGTGTCGACGCGGCGGTGAAGCTCCTTCCAGCTGAGATCAAGAGTGGCTTCCCAACTGCTTTGAAGCACATCAGCATCACTGGTACGAAGAAAGGAGCAATTGAGGCGGACAAGTCGATTGGACTCAACTCAAGTAACACTACTGGTGATGCGTGGGCGTGGTACACCAAAGGTCGAATCGTTATGCCTCTGGACACGACTGAGATAGCTCAAGACCAGAGCTGGGCTACGGAGACCGAGTCCCTCTACACGGGAAATCCTGGGGTCGCTATTATGCTGCATGAGATGGGGCACTGCATCCACGGGCAAATGATGTCGAGGAATGGAGTACCTGACCCGAGCTACACGGGACCAATGTGGAAGGATTGGTCGGCTTTGGCGAAGCACTGGAAGCTAAAAGAAGATTACAAGGTCTGGGACGCAAAGAAAGAGAAGTGGATAACGAGAACGAAGACAGTCGCAGCGCCAGCCATCACTGAGTATGCAAAAACAAACCTCGAGGAGAGGTTTTGTGAGTCATTCGCAGCGGCATTACTGACTCCGGTCGCTTTGGCTGAGATTGACCCACACGCTTACGATTTTATGCATCAGCTGATGCCTTCTGCCGTACCTCCCCGCGAGGAGCTTATGGCGATGGATTTCCCCAAGGACGGAATCAAGCGCTTTAACGACCCTTGGTATCTCCCAGAAGTGCCGGAAACGATAGCCTCTGACCTTATGAGTGTGATCCCGGAGCCTCAACGAGCGGCTGAGTTCTTTACTAACAATCCTCCAGACCACGACTCCGCGAAGGCTCAGGGGAGTTCGGATAGGTTCTATGAGATGAACCACCGAGGACGCACCATCTACTTCCGTTACGGGAAGGCGAGTTCTGATGATAACTCAAAGGGGAGTACGTGGAGACCTTCAACAGAGGAAGAAGTTGGGACCACGATTGGAGTCACGCCGAATATTCAATGCATGAAAGAGTGCTACGACGAACAGGGAAACCCGATTGATCCTGGGTACGCTTACTGGCACTTGATCCAAGACACCATCCCGGACGACAAAGTTTTTATGATCTCTAAGGCTAAGGCGGATAAGAACGGCAAGTACCCGAAGCCTCGCGAGAAAGCTCTCACGATGAAGTACCTGAAAGAGCACGGAGGGTTTACTTCAGACGATCCTTGGATTCAGTCAGCGTTGGACCCAGCCTCTGGTAGTCAGAGCTTGAAGTTGATTTTGAGATCCTATGCGACTGAGTCAACGACTAAGAATCTTCAGAAGATCGCAGCGCTCCATGAACAGTTGGATAAAGTGTCCCCCAAGGTCATTAGGGCTGCAAAGGGAGCGAAGAGAGCTAAGCTCACGGCTGAGAACAAGCGGATTACGGCTGAGATTGCGGCTTTTGAGGACGAGATCGAACATAAAAACAGGATCGGAAAGGATCTGTTTCTACCTCGACCTGCGTCAATGGCACCAAAGGCGATATCTCTGAATCAGTTTCGATTGACGAGCGGAACCTTCAACTACGATCACTGGGGAGTCGATGGGGCGGATCTACTGAAGAAGGTAGAAAAGGTTGTACCGGGGTCGAGGAAGGAAAAAGATCTTCTGCGGGAGATCAAGGATAAGATGCCTGGGATGCTCGATCTGATCCCAGTACGATACGGACCAGGGGAGGAGTTAGCAGGGGAGAAGGTCGGAGGTCGCTTTAAGGAGTACGCTCCTATCATTGAAGAGATCGGAGGAGTTCGTCAGCCTGTACTACTCAAGAAGGTATACGAGAACCCAAATCCAGACGGAACGGTGACGCGGATTGAGACCGAAAAGGGACCGGACGGGGCTTTTCGAATAACAAATCAAATGTGGGCTGCGCTTTTGACTCCAAACGGAGAGGCAGTCAAGAGTGCAGAGCATTTAGAAGAGCTTAGTCGGATCGCTGCTCAGAATAGCCATCGAACCTGGATATCGGTTGAGACTGTGAGACCTCGCAGTATCGTCAATGGTAAAGTTGTGATGGAGGAGGTCGGAGTCTGGGCTCACAACTATCATATGGAAGTAGAGTTCGACGGAGCGGGACAGCCTCGAATACTCGGGAGTCAGTGGAAGGAGAGGCTCGGGCATGAGAACCCAAGAGTCGATATGCTTCTACGGAAGGACTCTTTAGGGGAAGTCGTTTCCTGGGCAAAGGATAGATTCGTTGTAGAGGGCGAGTCCGTAATGGAGGGGACCAGAGAGGTTAAGACTGGCCTACCTCAAAAGGTGAACGACCGAGTAATTCTCATGACAAAGAAGGATGACTGGGCAGGAGCAACCGACAGAGGCGGAAGGGAGGTTGTCGCTCGATTATTGAAATATATTCCAGGGAAAGCGGCTGGAGAAGCCCCTTCTCCTCCTGGGTGGGACAGGATGCCAGAGGGTGTACCTATTTTAGAAGAGGTGAACCCTCCAGGACTTAAAGGGAAGCTGTCTCCTAAGATGAAAAAGCTCATGGGGGCGGGCCTACTCCCAGACTGGTTTGAGAACACGCCATTCCAGAAGAAGTGGTATTTAGACCACTATGTGCCAGCTGAGGCACTTTGGAAAAAGACGTTTGACGAGGCCAAGGCGAAGGCCCAAGACCCGGTTTATATCTTTGCGGGAGAGGTTGCTGGTGGCGGCGGCTCGAACACTTTTAGGCGATACAGTGATTCGGACGTACTCGAGACTATCCGATGGCCGAGCATCGCTCCAGATCCGATGCCGTTAGAGAAAGACCTTCTACTGCACCACCATAAAGAGATTGACCCGAGAAGCGGGGCGACGGTTAGCTCTACCGTCGAGATCCTGCTTCCGAGAAACGGAAGTCTTACAGAGGACGAATTGTCCGCGATTCCAGGAGTTAGGTCTGAGCGCGTCCAGATGAACAAAGAGGATAGAAAGCGGTGGGATGAGTTAACGACTTCGGACGCTTATTTGCAGGCCGAAAATAAGAGGCTTCTCACCGAAGAGTTCCATAGAAACAGGACAGGGGTTCGAAGGAGATACTTTTGCGACCTCAAGACCATTGTGAACATCAGGAAGCTTGTGGGAGGGTGTTCGATTACAGGGGAGATCGCGGATCTCCTACTTGATCGAGCTGAGATGCTGAAGGCCACTGTCAGGCAACAGATGGCTGAGTCTCATACGCTGAGAATCGACGAGGTCCAGCCGAAGTGGATGATTGATAACTGGGGAGTTGGGCTACAGGAGCAGTTGCCGAATGGGGCAGACTTTGTGCTGGCTGGCCATCAGGCGCTCGGGCTTCAAAAGTTCTTCGACAATGATATGCGGGCTCTTATGGCGCACTTCATGGGAACTGGGAAAACAATAACAGCCTTGGCTGCGTGTAAGATGGCGATGGCGCGACCACTTCGAAGGGGATTGAAAGAGGGGGAGAAGATCCCAATCGATCTTTTTGGAGAGGAGCGAGAGAAATGGCTCGAAGAGCACCCTTTCGAGCCAGGGACACTGGACCCTACCAATCCAAAGCGGTGTCTCGTAGTAGCTCCTCTCAACACGACAGAACAGTGGAGACAGGCCGCTAAAGACTTCAACGAGGGTGCGGTAGTCGTCGGGTCAGGCGCAAACGACATGCCTATCGAAGAGTTTGTGGATGGGATTCGTCTTTTTAGAGAGAACAAAGGAAAGCAGGGGATCAATCCAGATTTAGTTGTAGTCGGACCCCAGTACTTCACGACTCACGCAGATAAGCTGAAGGAGTGTGGGTTCGACGGCTTAGTGATCGACGAGGTCCACCAGGGAATCAAGAACGAGACAGCTATACGAAATAAGCACGTCAATGCATGGAACCAAGATCTGAAGATGATGATGCTACTCACCGGGACTCCGATGACGACGAGTCCTTCGGATTACGTCGAGTACATTCGACTCTTGTCCAAAGGTCAGCAGTGGGCTGACATGGATAAGAAGCAGTTTGAGAAGGAATACCTAGAGAAGTCGCCGATTCCAGGAGAGCTTGGAGCTGAGGGTGTTGGCTCTCCTAAGATTTCGATAAAACCATCGAAGTTAGCGGAGTTCTCGTCGATCCTGGCGATGTATATGGACATCGCACTGCCCGAGGACGTCACCGGAAAAACAATGCCGTCCGTATACATAAACGACAATGAGCCAGCCTACATGAGCGGGGTTCAGATGAACCTCTACAACTACCATATGGCTGTCCTGGCTGCTCATGGCGGAGACGCCGCTATGACGGCTGAGGAGGCTGGAGAAGCTGGAGCGGAGGTGAGGGCTTCAGCGGGTCTGGCCAAGAAGATATCCAACTGCATTGGCTATAAGCCAAAGGGCGAAAATCCACGCGTCCAGGTACCTGAGCAGACGGTTGACAAGGAGGGCAAGAAGGGGACGACAAATAAGGACTTTTGGACCTTTAAACCGGATTGGCTGTTTTCTAAATCTCGCGGGTCTCAAGCTGGAAAATGGCCTTTAGTCGATGAGATAAAGGGAGGCACTGCCGCAGTCGAGGTCTACAACAATAATTGCTCTGACATGTTTGGAGGGTTGCCGTACAGTGAGCTGGCCGGAAAGCCTATCGGATTTTCGATCACTGGAGAGATACTGCCGGACAAGGCAGCCATTAAGAAGATGAAAGCCAAGATGAAAGCTGCGGGCTGGCCGAAAACTATCGACAATCCAGATGCTGGCCCAGTCGGGCTTATGTTTAAGGGAACGTCAACGACGTGGTCGCATGAGATACAGGACAAGATCGATAAGGCAGTTGCTAGAGGAGACACCGAGGAGGCTCAGGCTCTGAGTGAGCGAATGGCAAAAAGAGGCGCTCAATTAGTCATGTCTCGAGAGTTTCAGCGGGCTTACCGGCACCAACTTGAATTTCCCCAGATCCCGGAAAAGATCGTGATTCAGGAGTACTGGACTCCTGAGAAGAAGCGCAAGATAAGACAATACAACGCCAGTCTCAAGGGCGGGATACCCACTCCAGATGAAGTTTTGCAGGACTTGGCAGATAACTGGGAAACTGAGGACGGGTCGAACCTTACTCTCGACGATGCGCGGGCTCTCGTAGGGATGGTTCCCGATCCGGCGATCACTAAGACTTCGTATACTGAAGAAACTGACTACACCTCTGAGGATAACCCCACTGGCACGATCCATATGACATCAAACGAGACTCAGTTTGTGAGCGACACGAAAGGATCGATGCACCTTCTCTACCGACCGGAGGATTGGAACTACGCGGCTGGCGAGCCGAATAAACCCAAAGATGTCCCATTCTCTGAGCTGAGGAATGGGGCTCCGGTCGATGTTGACTCGACAGTTCTGAAGAAACTTGATCCCCCCATTACCATCGGGAAAAGACCACCTGATGTTTCGCTGGCTGAATGGCGAGAGCAGAAAAAGGAGTGGGCTCCTCCACCGATGAAACTTGCTTTACATCTTGAGCGAGACGAGAAGGGCAATGTTCCGGTCATTATAGCGGGAGGGGACATCATATACGTCCCAGAAAAGTCGATTTCTCCCAAGATCTCCTCTCTGATGGACCCAGGACGTAGGTTAGACCGACATAAGGCCGACTTAATGATGACGCTGGGGAACGCTAAAGCTGATAAGTTCCAAGAACTTGTTGAGCGGACGGAGAACGGAAGCGGAGATGGGCAGGGACGGCAGACGGTTTCATTTGCGAATGACATCTTAGCCGGGTGTCGTGTCATGGAAGCCAAGCTTCGCTTAATGGGCTACCGTGACGTGAACGAGGTCATTGAGGGGTCTCCCCTACACGACACGACAGATCCGACGACAAAGGGCGGAACAAGCCCCAACGGTAAGACGTTTGTGACCTATATCGGGTCGACCTACACTGGAGATCGAGAGCAGAACATCTTGATATTCAAGAAGGTCCGAGACTCCCTCAAGAGGGACGGCGAGACATCTCTTTTCGTCAATTACATGGAGGAGCCATCTCACGTCAACAAGGTCAAAGTTAAAGACAAGGACGGCAAATTAGTAAAAGTCCCGGTGAACTGGATGATGTTTCGAGGCGACACCGACGAGTCTTACCTTGAAGGGACCGGAGCTGAGTCAGTAAGGATGAGCCAGTTTCT
>Ga0098052_1001814_pt1 | contig 13120 bp, 13 predicted proteins | sample 15_taG_FD_81591 | JGI IMG/M metagenome (GOLD analysis project Ga0098052, IMG submission 81591) | Marine viral communities from the Subarctic Pacific Ocean - 15_ETSP_OMZ_AT15312 metaG | ecosystem: Environmental > Aquatic > Marine > Oceanic | place: Pacific Ocean | collected 2015-01-18 | reverse complement strand
TTGCGGGTTGTGTTATTGTGGGGTTATGGATAAGGAGATTAATTATGGAACCCAAAGTATATTGGCATAATTACCTTAAGGAAGATCTTGATTTTCTTATATCCAAATTAAGGGATAAAGAGGAAATCATTGTTAATTTGACGGAAGAGATTAAGTTTCTTCAGCAGGAATTAACGGAGATGAATTTGCCTAATTGATCCAATTTCTGGTTGGGTTATAATAGGTAGATGAGCGACGAAGATCCATGCGGTTCGGATGGTAGGGAGAATACTATCCTCGAATTTCCTAAAAATGATATTCATTTAGAGAGAATCGATTCTGTTATTGAGTATATTCAAGCATGTACAGATGAGACTGGTGAGAACCCTTGGGAATTTTTCAGGATGAATCTTGAGCACAAAGCAATTGAATTACGCCTGTTATTCAGGACCTGGAAGGACGAAGGGTACGAATAGTTTGCCGTGTATGCCGGTTTTGTTTAATCAGATATACTATAAGGATGAAGAAGGGAATCGTTATAATTTCTTTACTGCTTACTTCTTGTCAGTTCAATATTGGTAAAGATGACTACCTTGATGGTTGTACCGAGGGATCTCGGAGATTTATTGAGATGTCTATCAGACAAGCTTTGCCAACTGAACAGTTGCGAGAGCTTAGAAAGATCTGTGATACTTTTTATGAGGATGAAAGGTTTTCAAGAAGATAGTAAGGATGTATTTTATTTGTGGGAGTAGTGGGATGTTTTTAATAACCCTTAAGTCCATTTATGGGCATACTCCTGCCTACTTGATTTCTATTTCTCAAGTTGCTACAATTGTGGAAACAATGGTGAACTAATGAAAGATATAAATATTTTAGATAAAGTTTTAAAGGACATTAAAGATCCAAAAATACGTCAATCATTAAAGAGCGACTTGCCTGAGCGAGCCGTATTTGGATCCGGCGGACTCTCTGCATTCTTAGGAACCCAGGAGCTACCGCCGGAGGCGTATGGCACGGAATATACAAATTTACCTGATCCATTCAGAAAGGCGATAGAAGAAGTTGCTGATATGGATTTGAAAAATTTGAGGACTGCAAAAGGTCAAGGCAAACTGGAAAGTGCTTTATTGAAACAAAAAGTTCCATTAAAGGATATTCAGCCATTCATGAGATCCGTCAGGGAATCAGCGGAGGTTTGGTTAGGTAAAGATACTCAAGCTTTTATGAAACAAGCTGCAGGTTTAGAATCTGCTAAGCAAGCACCTTCGAAGGTTGGACATATTGCTGATCTATTAAAGGTGAATAAGCAGGGAGTTCCAAAAATTAAGACTGCATTGAAAGTATTAGGTAAGGGTTTACGCGGATTGAATAGTGCACAGAAGTTAGGTGCGGCTGCAGTTCTCGGTGGACTACTAACTAAAGCTGTTGATGTTGGTGTTGATCTTACTACTGACAAAGAACCTGAAAGAACATTTAAATTTAAAGAGGCGGCGAAGAAAACCAAAGCCCCTGAAAGTATAGACGACCTTAGAAGGGCGTACGAGAACTGGGAACCTGGAGAGTAATATGAGTTTAATTAATCTAGCAAAAGCACAAGAAGAATCTAAGCTAAGTAAACTTGATGAGATTGTTAGGGCCATTGATTCTAAGAATGAACAAGTCAAAGCTCCTATACTTGCCCAGAAAGAAGCTAGTAAGCAAAGACTTAGCGAAATCAAAAGAGAAATTAAAAGACAAAAAATCAATAAGGATATACTGAAAGAGATTTTAGATATGCGAGAAGAGTCTATGGTTGGTAAGGCAGTTTCAGGAAATGTTCCTGTAGCACCTGATGCCGAGGGGTTACCTATGTTAGACCAACTTGCCAATAGAAGATAATCCTTATATTATTTTATTATGGAAGAGAAAGCGATTTCTATAGCTGACATATCCCCAGAGATATTATCAGTCGCTGTTTATGAGCGTATGTCAGCAATCCCTGCTGATCTCCGGCGTTTACCTGAGAAAACTCTCCGCAACAAATTAAAACCCAATATAGAGCAAGTACAACTTAAGAATCAGTTTCACGAAGAAATGAAACGTGCCAAGAACAGTAAAAAGAAAATGGTAATGAAAAGAGTATTTGCTAATATCTACAAGAAAGATTTTTTCTACGAAAATGTATTATATGACCACTTATTGCTTGCATGGATCACAACTCCTGTAATTGATTTGGAATTAAAGATTCAAGCTGCTTTATCTTTAGTGACTGACCGTTTTGAAGAGTTAGTTAATATGGATATCAACACAACCAAGAATGTAAAGATTGATGGAGTGTGGACTGCAGTTTCTGAAGTTTGTCCAAAGAAGGCAACAGTACTAGTTTCAGTAATAAAACTTTTATCCGATAGACATATGGGACTTGCTGTTTCAAAGCAGGTTACTTTAAATGTTAATGAGCCAAGCACTTTAGATGGTGAACAGGCAGAACTAGATATGGATAAAGTTAACATTAGACTTAAAGAACTCGAGGAAAAATTAGGTGAGACGAAGGTTACTGTCTTACCTGCCATAGAGTAGATAGGGGGAACTATCAACAAGGAAGATTTGCTTGAGCTTAAACTTGAGAAAGTTAAGCTTATGGAAGAACGGATTCGTTTAAAAGAAGGTTTACCTTTTAAGTATGGGTTCAAGAAATATAAATGGCAAAGTAGTTATTGTAGTTCCAAAAAATCAAGACACCGTTTAATATGTGCCGCTAATCAGATTGGTAAGTCTACAATTCAAATTTGTGATAGAATTGATGTTGCTACTTCGCCTGATCTTTGGCCTAAGCTATGGCCTAGACAGTTTAAGTATGGGACTGCGGTAAAACCTTTTAGTTGGTATCTCTATCCTAACCAGGACACAGTTATGTCCGAGTTTGTTGAGAAGTGGGTTCCTTACTACCTTCCTAGAGGGGAGTTTAAGGATCATCCAGTTTTTGGTTGGAAAGAACAAATAACTAACAAGGTTCTTAAGCATATTACTTTTAATAGTGGTTGGAGGATCTATTTCAAAACATACGGACAGAACGTACAAGATCTCCAGTCAGGAACGGTATGGGCGATTGACTGTGATGAGGAATTACCTGAGGATCTTTTATCGGAACTTGAAGCTAGGCTGTTTGCTACTGATGGTTATTTCTCTATGGCGTTTACAGCAACACTTGGACAGGAGATTTGGAGGAAAGCAATAGAGGGCGAAGGGGAAGAAGAGATTTATCCTGATGCCTGGAAGAAACAGATTAGTATGTTTGATTGTTTAGAATATTCCGATGGGTCTGATACTCCTTGGACTAAAGATAGGATTGAACAAATCATTAGAGGATGTAAAAGCCCTAGTGAAGTAAAGAGAAGAGTTTACGGTAAGTTTGTTGTGGATGCAGGATTAAAGTATCCAGGCTTCGAGAGGGAGAGAAATTATGTTGATAGGCCCAAAAGCAAGTCTGGGAAAGTTTTTACTGGTGCTCCTAAGGGTTGGAACGTATATTCGGCTGTTGACGTTGGTAGCGGTGGCAAACATAATCACCCTGCTGCTTACATTTTTCTTGCTGTTAATCAGGAACATACTAAGATTCGTGCGTTTAAAGGCAGAAGACTAGATGGTATAGAAACAACTGCCGGTGATATCCTTAAGTTTTATACTACAGATAAAGGTGCAATGAGTGTTACTGTTGAAGCATACGACTCTGCAGCTAAAGATTTTGGTACAATAAGCTCAAGAATGGGCTTACCCTTCAAAAAAGCAAAGAAAGATCACGCAATTGGGGAGATGGCACTCAATACTGCCTTCAAATCCGGTATATTAAAGATATATCGAGATGGCGAAGAAATGATTAAATTAGTGCGAGAACTAGAGACTTTGCTCCTAACTACTGCAAAAAACAAGTCAAAAGACGATTTTATCGATGCTTTAAGGTATGCCTTAATGGAAATCCCTATAGACTGGGAAGAAGTTTTAGAGAACGGAGAGATAAAAATTAGTAAGAAAAATACTTTACCAGACCCAACAGATAGGAGAGCGATGTATGAATACTGGGACAGCGAAGAATTCAGGAAAGAAAACGAAAACGAAATCGAAGACGAGCTTAGCTTCTGGGGGGATCTGTACAGCGAGTGATATCTGTAAGATCATAAAGGCCTGTAAAGATTCAGGTGTTGCTACATTTTCTTTTAATGGTCTAGAGCTAAGCTTTAGTAATAGAAAACCTCATATGGAACTTTCTTCCAGTCAACCGGTAATAGTTGCACACCAAGAAGAAATAGGTGATAATATTACAGATTATACAGATGAAATAGAATCAGCGGAGCAGTTGGTTCACAACTTAGAAGAATTAAAAATAACGGATCCTTTGGGCTACGAAAAATTCTTACAAGAAGGGGACATGACCCATGCCTAATTTTACTATTGATAAGCTTAGACGAATGCACGAGAGTGGCAAAAGATGTGACGAAAAAACATTCGCTGAGCAAAGAACAAATATATTATTAAGAGCAGGTGACCATTACAATAAAAAAGCGAAAGGATCATTTGATAACTTAAGATCTAAAGCGACTATAGCAACTCAAAATAAAATTCGTTTGGTTAAGAACCATATTCACAGAATAACAAATCTATTTATAAATTCTATTATAGAAGGTAACCCTTCTGTCCAAGCTATACCGTTTAATGAGAATGAATTATCAGATGTGAAAGGCGCGGAAATGCGTAATGGTGTTCTTTCTTGGGTTAAAGAAACAAACAACTGGGAAAGAAAGCAAGAAAAATTTGTTCATGACTTTATTGTAATCGGAGAATGCTGGGGTAAAATCCGGTTTGATTATAGTAAAGGACCTATTGTTGCACAAGATAAGAAAGGTAATCCAGTTCGATCAGGAGAATTTGTAGTTGATCGAGTATTTGCCTTTGATTTAAAAAGAGATCCAACTGCAAGAGAAGCATCGGAATGTGAATGGTGGATGCATGAGCAGATGGTTAATATTGAAGAATTAAAAGATACTGTAAAACAACATTCTCCTGAAAACACAGAGAAGATAACTCCTGCTACGGCACAGTCTAACTATCAGATCTTTGATGGTAATACTGGTTCTTATTCAGATGTGAAAGAACAAGCTGCTGTTAAGGAATTATTCTATAAGCCTAGTCCAAAATATCCGAATGGTTATTATGCGATGTTTGTAGATGAGTTTATTATAACGGAAGGTGAGTTACCTTTTGGAATCTTCCCTTTAGTAGGAGAAGGTTTTGATGAAATGACTACTTCCCCAAGATCTACTTCTATCATTAAGGTATGTAGACCATATCAGGTAGAAATAAATAGAGCATCTAGTAAAATGGCTGAGCATCAAGTTCAGTTAGGAGATGATAAAGTTTTTGTTCAAAAGGGAACGAAGCTAAGTTCTGGGGGATTGTTAAATGGAGTTAGGGCAATACAGTATTCTGGCCAAGTGCCTATTATTCAGCCTGGCCGTACTGGTGAGCATTTTGCTCCTTATGCGCAAGCACAGGTTGCGGAAATGTATGAAGCGTGTGGATTATCGTCGGTATTAGAAGATAAAGCACCAACTTCAGGAGATCCATACCAACTACTGTTCAGGTCGATGAAAGAGAAGAAGAAATTTGTTAAATACGTTTCTAAATACGAAAGGTTTGAAGTAGATATCTTTAAGAAGATACTTGCTATGGCCAAACATTATTTAGATGATGGTCACTTAATAAAGGTTGCAGGTAGAAGCGAAGCTGTTAATGTCGCAGAATTTAGAAGAATGAGTGATCATGGATTTCAGGTTAAGGTTATACCTCAATCTGGTGACGTGGAAACCAAGTTTGGGAAAATACTTTCACTTACTCAGGTTATGCAATATGCGGGAAGTTCACTTTCCCCAGATCAGTTAGGTAACATCATTAGAGAGCTACCTACTGGCAATAAAGAGCAAGCGTTTTCTACACTGACAGCAGACAGTGATAATATAAAAAATGATATATTGGCAATGGATAGAGGTGAGTTAGTTGGTGTTAACCAATACGATAACCACCAATTCTATATCCAATCACTAACTCACAGAATGAAGAAATCAGATTTTAAGTTTTTGCCACCGCAAGTGCAACAAATTTATTTTCAAAAGCTTGCTCAGCATGAAGCTGTTTTCCAACAGCAACAGCAAGCCATAGAACAGCAAAACATGGGAATGATTCCTGCCGGAGGATTTTTAACTACGGTTAATGCCTCTTGGATGAATCCTACTACTGGTAGGGTTGAAAGAATCAAAGTACCATCGGAAGCTGTTAAGTGGTTAGTAGACAAGTTAAACGGGCAAGGAGCTTTAGCAGCACAAACAGGTGCTTTACCAATGCAATCGCAAGCAAACATTGCAGCGGGCGGAGTCATGCCTTTAGAAGAATCTCAGTCGCAAACTGAGGCCCCAACAACTGAGGCCGTAAGCCAAGGAGTATAGATGGAAAATGATTTAGAAGAGAATTTGAATGAGGATGTTTTAGAAACTGTTTCTGAGGAGGAAAACCCAGAACAGACAGCGGAAGCTGCACCTGAAGTGGAAGAAGCACCTGCGTATGAACCGAACTTTACTTATAAAGTAAAAGACGAAGAGTACGAGTTTGATGAATTCCTTAGAGGTGGACTTACCTCTAAAGAGCAAGAAGAAGCATTAAGAGATCTTTATACAAAGTCTAGAGGACTAGATGGTTACAAAGATAAGTTAAGTACTAAAGAGCACGAGTATGAGCAAGTTGTTTCTGAAGCAGGTAAATATGCTAATGGTTTTAAAAAGCTAAAAGAGCATGTTGATGCTGCTAATACTTCTGGTGATTACAGAGAGATTGCTAAAACATTAGGACTTGATGAAAAATCTTTAATTAACTATGCCGCTAAACTTGTTGAAGAAGAACAACTACCTGAAGATCAAAGAAGGTTACTAGACGAAAATAGGGCCTTAAATGATAAGCTTAGGAATGTCGAAAGCAGAATGAGCGAGTTTGATAATCAGTCCGCTGAAAGACAACAGCAGGACTATATTCAAGGTATGAATGCATCTTTACAAAATCACCCTGAAGCTGAAGAGCTTAAAGGTGTTATGAGTGAGCTTAAAAAGGATTTCTTTCAAGAATATGCTAGTCTAAATCAAAGAATGGAGAGTGCAGGTTTAAGGCCGTCATTCAACGACGTAGCAATGAGATTGGTTGATGATAATCGTCACCTCTTAGAGTTACGTGAACTAAGAACTAAACAACAACAACAAACAACGACTGCGCCGGATATTGGAAACAAGCCTATCCTTCCTACTGTTAAAGGTAACAATGTTGCCGCTGTAGAAAAAGAGTTTTCATCACTAGATGAACTCAGGGAAATGGCAAACCGAGTATTAAGCGGAGTTTAAATAGGAGATAGAAATGGCAAGTTTAACGACTACAGAGTCATTTAATAGTATGTTAAAAAGGTATATGCCTTACAAATTATTATCTGATGAGATTATAAAAAGAGATTACTTTCTACAGAGAGTATCAAAAGACCAAAACTGGAAAGGTGGAGCTTTACAAGTTCCTTTTGTTGGTGCAAATGCAACATCACTATCAATTGGTTCTTTAACTGACTCAGGAGAAATCGGGGCTGATACTTTCGTTAGGGGTGAAGTAGGTAATTACGCTGAGCTTTGGGGAGCAATGGTTTTCAATCAAAAAGACCTTGATCAACATAGTGGAAGTGTAGAGAATTCATTCTTGAAGATTCTTCCTGATAGAATTGATGTGTTCGCACAAACAATGAAAGAAGCACTTTCTGGTCAATTACTTAATGGTTCTGCAATCGACAAGATCAGAGACATTAACAATGGTACAGTTGATACCATTGAAGTTGAAAGACCTGAGAGATTTGAAATCAATCAAAAGATTGTTGTCGCTGCGGCAACGGGTGGACAACCACTTACTTATTACGTAAGTAAAGTAAGTGTTCAGTCTGATGGAACAGGGATATTAGAACTATCTGATACATCTGCTCAAACAGTAACAGGTTTAGTTAGTTCTGCAGATCTTAACACTGAACTTTCTGATAATGATTTTATTTATCATCCAGGAGTTATAGCTGCAGGTAACACTATTATTGATGAAGTATTTACTTCATTACCTTCTCAACTACTAGCTAAAGATCAGGTTTCTGGATCAGCAACTGGTTCTACTAACTTGTTTGGTCAACCGAAAACAAGCTATAAGCATTTACAAGCATTAAATGTAGATGGTTCAACTCTTGATTTTGATTCTTCAAGTGCAGCAAATTCTCACTTAGAGAAAATCTTTGATGCTCAAACAACTGTTAGAAGATTAGGAAGAGGTAATCCTGGTGAAGCTCTTATGAGTTACAGAAACTTCGGTCAGTGTATGAAAGAATTAGAGGGTAACAGACAATACCAAGCTGACATCTCTAAAGCTAGCAAGTATGGATGGAGTGAAATCCAAGTTGTTGGTGTTAAAGGTGCATTGAAATTAGTAGCTGTTCCTGAATTAGATGACGCTAACATCATGATCGTTGATTTCGATTCAATGAAATTACATAGTAATGGATTTGTTGAAAGAAGAACGGCTCCAGATGGGAAGCAATTTTTTGAAACAAGAGCAAGTACTGGTTACTCTTACATTATTGACCATAGATTCTATGGTGACCTTGTTTGTAGCAAGCCAAGCTCTAATGCAATTATTCATGACATACCTGCTGTAGATTAATAGGTAGTTAATTACAGGGGGCTTCGGCCCCCTTCTTTGGAGCAAGAATGGCTTTTGACGTTAAAGCACATAAACTTACAAACTGGATAGGCCTAAATAATAGTGGTCTATTGACGAAGATTGCTCGTACATACAATACTGCCAATTTAGTTTCAGTAGAATACAAAGGTAAACACGATCTAGTTGTTGGTAGTCCTTGTTTAAAAATAGAATATATATATGACTCCTCAGGGAATATCATATCAGAAAATAAAAGTATAGTTGAGTGGACATCTACTCAGGAAACAATAGATTCATCATCAACAGAATCTTCGGGTGTGGAATATTGGTTAGGTTTAGAGAATGATGGAAAACTAACTAAGACTCATATAGGAACAGCCACATCAATAAAACAAATATTTCACTATGCATTACCAACTACGGCAGCAGGTGAACAATGCTTACAAAGAATACATCATATTGATTCTAGTGTAATTGTCTCTAAGATAGATGTATTAGGAACATGGTCTTCAGCAATGGAAACTATTGCGATACCGGCTATAAGTGATATCACTTTAAGTGCTGCGGTTACAGTAGAAGATCAAATTGTTGGAGCAGACATAGGAACATTAGCAGGAGCTGGCTCGAATCCTGGACATGGCACGATTACTTGGACATTAACATCGACAACATTATCAGGTGACAAGTTAAGAATAGATGGGGATAAACTAGAAGTAGGGCCAAATCAAATAGGCTCGGCTGATGCAGGAACCTATAATGCAGTTATAAAAGGAACTGATGAACTAGGTGGTTACAGAGAAGAAACGTTTACAATAACGATAAACTCAAACGATATTACAGATATAGCATTAAGTGCTGCGAGTGTTAACTACGGTGATGCCGCAGACACAGCAATAGGAACATTAAGTTATACCGGTGGGGTTGGTACAATAACTCCTACGATTACTTCTAATGGAGGTATGACTAATCTTAGGTTAGATGGAAATATATTAGAGGTGGGTCCTTCTTATATGAATACTGCTGCAGGTACTTACACTGTAAGGATCACGGCAACCGATTCACTTTCTCCGTCGCCTCAAACTTATTATGAAGATTTTACAATTACAGTTGCTAGTACAGCTATCACGGATATAGCTTTATCTGCTTTACTTGCAACAAATGGTGCTGCTAGTGGAGAGGATATAGGGAACTTAACACGCACTGGCGGTGTTGGGGATGTAGCTTTTTCAATTCAAGCAAACCCTAGTAGTTTAGCAAATATTAAAATTACAGACACAGGAAGTTCTACTGCAACATTGGAAGCCGACACAGGAGGCATTACCTCAGTAGCGGGTTCTTACTCTTTGACAATTAGAGCAACAGATACAGTAGGACAAACTTACGATGAGGCTTTTACTATTTCGGTTGCTTCTGGATTTGTTAACACAAAGGCATTGTCGAGAACATCTACAAATGCTGATGTAGTCTATTTTAACTATGGTCAGCCATCGAGCGTTTTTAATTCAGGATCAGGGAATTTCTACCTTAATGATTGGTATACACAACGAACAAGAGCAACAGACTCGTATTCTGTTTCAATGTGGTTTAAAGTAACAGGTACACCGGATTCTAGTACAATATACGGTTTATTTCAAAGTGCTGCAAACTATGCCTCTGCATCAGGTCCTCTTTTTATAAGCAATAAATATGCCACCGTTGGGCCTAATAAAGATAATGATGGAACTTTTAAAGTAGGTGCACAATATGGGAACGGAACCATATGGCATACTCCTGCATCATCGGTTAATGTTGCTGATGGTGAATGGCATCACTTCGTTCTAACATGGGATGGTTCTCTTAATAGTTTAATTGAATGCACGTCAACAGCAACTACTCAAACAGGCACCGCTAAACATCTTGGATCAACAGGGGATGCTAATCTAAAAGTATATATAGATGGCGAGGTCTGTGCTTACCATGCTAATACTGATTATAATATTAGCACTCTAAGAGGTTATGGGGATTGGCAAGCCGCTGTACTAGGACCTATTAAGAGAAATTTTGCAAAAAGAGTTACATTATCGAATAGTTATGAAGCAGCAACAACACCCGAGAATTATGGATGGGGGTTTGGATATATGTATGGTTCCTACAATCATACTACTCTAGTTTCTAGTGTTGACGAGTTTAGTTTCCATAATATTGTATTAACGTCAACTCAAGTAGGCGAACTTTATAATAGTGGTACTCCTATAAGTTTAGAGGATGCATCTTGGACGGCAGGAACGTGGTCAACATCAAATCTTCTATGTTGGCTTAGAATGTTCGACGGTGATAACGACGACAATACAACAATAGAATCATTGGCCGGATCAATTCCATTATATGATTGGGATAATACAGCGGGATCAGAGGGTTATGTAGCATCAGACCCGGCAAGAACAGTAACACCTACTCTAACAATTAAAAACGGTGCAGGAAATGAGGTAGTGACATTAACGGCATTAGCAGATGGTGATGTGTATATCCCATAGGAGTTATAATGAATAATGAAGAAATTGCTTTATCAAGAGATACATTAAGACAAGTATTCAAGGAATACTTAGATATAAAAGATAGCCCTGTTAAGGCATGTGGCTGTGAAGAACCTATGAGCAGTTTCCTGCTTAGGAATAACCACAAAGACTTCTATGATAAAATGCAGATATTTATAGATAAGGCGGTTGCGTTAGGTATTATTATTGATACAGAAAATGATAAAATTGAAGAAAGGTACGTACTAACAAGTGATGTGAGGAAGTATTTAACTTTATTTAAACATATAGATTAGGCAAACTATGAATACTAAAGCGATTATTACAAGTTTAGTTACAGCAGCGATTATAGCTATGGTTTCTGTAGTGGGAGCTAACTATTCAGAGATAGGTAAATTAGGTGAAAGAGATAGGTCTACAAAGGCTTCGCTTAAAAGAATAGAGGTCAAAGTGGATAATATTCACCAGTTCCTTATGAAACAGAAAAGTGGTAACATGATAAGATATAAATAAGAGAGGATGATATGCTAGTAGGTAGCCAATTAAAGAATGCGCAAATTGAATGTTTGACGACAACACAAATAAATGCTCTAGGCGATAAAGTTAGAGGTAGGGTTGTCTACGATGTTACTATAAAGCAATTGTTAATTTATAATGGGACAGCTTGGATTCCTGCAAATGAAATTTATGCGACTGACGGAACTTCTAAGATCCTTGATTGTAATGATGGTTCAACCGCCGCAGAATACGTTGGGAATGTACAAGGTAATGTAACAGGTAATGTACAAGGTAATGTAACAGGAACAACAAGCAGTATTGCTAACCATGATACAGGTGATCTCAGTGAAGGTTCAAATCTTTATTACACAAATACAAGAGCAGATGCAAGAATAGCTTCAGAAACAGTTACTAAGTTCAGATGCAAGACCATGGGTGAAGTTAATGGTAACTACGACACTATAGAGATGGATGAAACAGAAACCATTACTGATACATATTTTGAAAACCTTCCAGCAAATACAGTATTCAGAATGACATGTGACTTTTTTGCTAACATTCATTCGCCTTGGGACGGTGCTTCAACCGGGTGGGATGCCTCATATGCTTACATGGTAGCTACTGCTTATAATTCTTCTACTGATGCTGGAGCAAATGATGCTTTCACTACCAACCCTGGTGCATCAACAAGGTATATACAAATGACGACTAGATCAAAAAGTAAACTAATATATGAATACGGCGGAGCTGGCACGGATTTTCATTTATATAATAGATCTCTGGGTTCAATGAATACAATGGTTTTTAAAACCCCGAACTTTACAACTTATATTAAGGGGGTGATTCAATTATCCGGCCCAAACATTGATATTTACCCTGAAAATACATATATACAACTAGAAGAATTACACAATTATACAGAAACAACAGATTGGGATTAAAAATAATTAGGAGGGCAAGATGCCAGAGAATATAGATGGAACAGCAGGATATACAGGAGGAGCTTATAGTAAACCTTCTGCAAAGGATTCAGGTTCGGATGTTTTCCAAGTCTTAGAAGATTTCATGGAAAGAATGTCTAACCATACACATCAAGGCAGAGACTCAGAAATAATTAGTCATACTATAACAAAAACTCCTTTTTCTACTGCGGCTGCTACAGGTAATTGGACACCCACTGGGGATAATACAGACCAGAAGTATGTAGATATAGATGTAACTAGTAATAGCCTCTCTGTTAATAACGACGGAACAGGTGGTGCAACACCAAATGATGTTAACTGGATGTTTTTTTACGTAGTTGATGACATAGATGGAATATCAAGTCCTGGGCATCAACGGTTTTATCCAGAATATGAATGGACTGAGTATGACAC
>Ga0098052_1001811_pt1 | contig 13125 bp, 36 predicted proteins | sample 15_taG_FD_81591 | JGI IMG/M metagenome (GOLD analysis project Ga0098052, IMG submission 81591) | Marine viral communities from the Subarctic Pacific Ocean - 15_ETSP_OMZ_AT15312 metaG | ecosystem: Environmental > Aquatic > Marine > Oceanic | place: Pacific Ocean | collected 2015-01-18 | reverse complement strand
CTCTTGACATTCTCTTGACAAAAGAGTGATTGACTTCCTCTAAGATTTTGTGTATAATATAGGTACACAAGGAGAGACAGGGTGACTGAAGTAGAAAAAATGGAAAAGCATATCCTCTCGCTCGCAACATTCTGGGAGTTTTACGCCTTCGTCCTCGGCGCACACACGGCTGACCCCATCGACACGCAGGACCCTGGCGCGCCACTTCCAAACTGGACAACTCTTTATAACACCGCTCGGAATAGCCCGGAAGTACAAGCCCACATTGAGGAGTTGTGTGAGAAACGTACCGACCGCTCTTGACACTCTCTTGACAAAAGAGTGATTGACTTCCAACGAGATTTTGTGTATAATATGGGTACAGAAGGAGAGATAGAGTGACCATCGATCTGACAGAATATGAAAAAGCATACATTCTCCTGGCGTTGGCGACTTACGCCGAGCATCACTGGGAACCTGATGCGGAAGAGTTTCTTCCTCTCACCTCCGAAGAAATAACAAGCCTGATTAAGAAGCTTATTGAGGGTTACGAAAAGCTCCTGACACCCTCTTAACAAAAGAATGATTGACTTCACCCAGAAATGGGTGTATAATATAGAAACAACAGACAGAAACTTCCTAAGTAGGAGAAAGCCACATGGCTACCGTAGATTTCGCAACTTTTATGTCCGTCGCGCCCATGATTCTGGACGTGGGCCTTCCTGTACTTATCCGTGGACGCCACGGAATCGGCAAGAGTGAGGTGGTCTATCAGATCGCCGCAATGCGAGGCCTTCCAGTGGTTGAACGCCGAGCAAGCCAGATGACTGAAGGTGATCTTATGGGTCTCCCGTCCATTAAGGGCGAGGCTACCTCTTGGAATCCGCCTGACTGGTACAAGAAGGCTTGCAATGAGCCTGTGTTGCTCTTCTTGGACGAGGTCGACCGTGCGACCTTGGAAGTTCGACAAGGCATTTTCGAGTTGAACGACTCCCGCAAGCTCAACGGGTGGCATTTGCACCCTAAGACCGTCGTAATGGCTGCAATGAATGGTGGTGAGCACTCTGGTGCTAGCTCCTACCAAGTCGGGGAAATGGACCCTGCAGAATTGAGCCGTTGGTCAACTTTTGACCTTGACCCTTCTGTCAAGGATTGGCTTGACCACGCTAACGGGAAAGTGTCCCAGATTATCTGGGATTTCATCAAGGGTGACAGTCGACACCTTGAGTATGTCCCTACAAAGGGAGGTTTCGAACCAAACAAGATTTACCCAGATCGTCGGTCCTGGTTTCGCCTGGACAAGACCCTTGACGAGGCTTGCCTTTTGGCAGAAGATGAGTTTAGTGCCGGCACTTTGGCAACTATTTACCATCTCGCCTGCAGCTTCATTGGCACCGAAGCGGCAGTTTCGTTCAAGGACTTCGTCGAGAAGTACGAACGACAAATTACAGTCGAAGATCTCTTGGTGAAGGGAAAAATCAGCCTTACAAAAGACTGGTCGCTAAGCGAACACATGACCATGATTGAGAAGTTTTGGGTTTCCGGCCCTCTTACTCAAGATGGTGCACTTCACGACGATAATATTCGGAGCAACCTGGCAGAGTACTGCATTACCCTGCCTGGTGAAGGGGCCATGGCGCTCTATACCCTGGTCGCAAACAATAATCAGCAGGACCAGAGTGGCGTTGTCAGGTTCCATAGGCATGTTTGCTCTAACGGGCAGAGCCCACAAGGAATGATGAACGAGATGTTGACAGCTGGCGGCTGGCAACCTGGGAACTCTTAGTAGTAGGAGGGTGCCTATTGTGACGCAGTTTTAACCACAATAGGCACCCTCTCGAATGAATAAAGAAAAGATTTAACGGGACCTTAGCTCAGTTGGTAGAGCACCGGCTTTTTAATCCGAGGGTCACAGGTTCGAATCCTGTAGGTCCCACTTTTTATTTGATAGTGACTAGGTTATGGGCCAAAACAAAAGGCAATAGGGGTTTTCAGTGATTGAATATACAGTATTTGTACACGACGACGGTACCAAATATTGGTACGACGTAGACGGTCTCCGTCACCGTCTAGACGGCCCAGCCATGGAGTATGCGGATGGCAGCAAATGTTGGTACTACAAGGACAAGCTCCACCGTCTAGACGGGCCAGCCGTTGAGCATCCTAGCGGAACTAAGCGCTGGTACGTCGACGGTCTCCGTCACCGTCTAGGCGGCCCAGCAGTTGAGTATGGCGACGGTGACAAATATTGGTACTACAAGGACAAGCTCCACCGTCTAGACGGCCCAGCCGTTGAATACAAGAATGGCAGCAAAGTCTGGTATCTCAATAATAGATGCTTGTCCGAAGCCGAGTGGCGTGCTAAGACTCAACCAAGCTGTGAGGGTAGGGTCGTCTTGATTGACGGCAAAAGGTACAAATTGACGGAAGTATAATGAGGAGTTGTCATGGATTGGAATCGTAAGTCCCACTTTTTTAGTCAAGAAAGAGAGAAGAAAACATGATTAGTAAATTTGAATGGCCAGACCTTGCATTGGGCTTTGTCGCCTTCTCTTTTATCCTTATCGCAGTATAGGGGACGCCGATGATCAAAGAGAGACTAGAACAAAGGGCAAGTGAGCTATTTGAGCAGAGATACGCCGAATATACGACAGCGGGCGGATCGTTAACGCAAGATCGATTCCATGATATGCTAATGAGTGCCTGGAATCTCGGTCGCTCGGCAGCGATCGAAGCAAAGACTACGTGGAACAACAATTGGGGAGAACGCCCAGGGAACTGGGAATACCAAGAGGCAGTTCAAGCCTGTTTGGATTTCGACGAAATCATGGAAATGGAGGATGAGGATGACGAGGTATGATTTTCAATTAACCTTGGCCGAAGCAGAACAACTCCAAGAGGTCCTGGCACGCCAAATCGCGCGTGATATCGGCTATCGTTCGCGAGACGAAGGTGCCCTCAAGGCGCGTTCCTTGCTGAAGATCTTAGAACGCCAAGTACGAGACATTCAGAAATTCGAAGAACAGTGCGCCCTCCGCGCAGAGCAGGGGCCCGAATACCTAGTTGGAATCTAGGTATTCGGGCCTTCCCGCTTTATAGGAGATAGAAGCAGAACAATGAAGAACAACTTCTCACAGCCTCTCAGGAGCCCTTACAAACGCTCTGGAGCCTTGCTCATCCTAGTAGACCAGGACAGGCCTGTGAGCGCCCACAGGGGCAACTAGGGACCTCTCGGATATTTTCCTGGGCCTTCCGGTACACTACACGCAACAACACACCAAACAGCACTATCGCCAAATGTAAAGAGAAAGTCAAGCCCAAAGATAGTGCTTGACTTTCTGCTCTAGATCCTCTATAATATAGATACACAAGCCGGGAAGCCCCCGGCAAGGGAGAGCCACAGTGGAATCAATGACTAAATTCGACCTCAATCGCCATATCGTAAGATTTTTGTGGACAGAGCCTTTCTGGGCTGCTCTAAGTCGACAGATGGACAAGATTCCTTGTTTCGAGATCGAGACAGCAGGTGTACGAGTCTCCTCTTCTGGTAGATTTGAGCTTGTTTACAACCCAGATTTCTTTGCGCGCATGGTGACGGAGTGTAAAGAAGTTGTGGGAAGAGGTGGCGACCATTATAAATGGGTGTTTGGAATCTTGAAGCACGAATTCATGCATCTTGTGTTGGGGCATTGCTCGTTTAGACGCCCAAAAGACGGGATAACAAAGCGAGACAATATCGCAATGGACCTCGCAATTAACAGCCATTTGGTTGGTGAGTTGCCACCGCTCTGCTGTATGCCGGGAGAAGGCCCATTCGCCAATTTGCCGAAAGGGCTGTCCTATGAGGCGTACCTACTTCTCTTGCCAGAGGATGCAGGCGAGGGATCTGGACAATTTGATGATCACTCCCAGTGGGGAGGTGACGCCGATGGTGACGCAGCTGCTGAAATCGCGCGCCATCGCTTGAAAGAGATGGTCAAGCGGGCCAACAATGCAGCAAATGCCCAGGGTTGGGGCAGCGTTACGGCAGGCACCAGAGAACTTATCAATGACTTTCTTGCAACCAGGATTGATTGGAGAAAGGTTCTGCGCTCCTTTATTAGGGCGAGCATCAAGGCTAATCGGCGCTCGACGGTGCGTAGGATTAACAAGCGCTTCCCTTATATCCATGCAGGGTCTCGTTCCGAGCGAGTTGCCAGGCTGGCGATTGCGATTGACCAGTCAGGGTCTGTTGGAGACTACCTACTAGGTGCGTTTTTCGCAGAATTGCAGAAGCTTTCCGACTTGGTGGAATTTACCATCGTCCCTTTCGACACTCAAGTTGATCCCGACCTAGTGTATACGTGGAAGAAGGGAGAAAAGCGCCCAATGGAGAGAGTATTGACCGGTGGAACATGTTTTAATGCTCCCACGGAATACCTGAACAAACACAACTTTGACGGATGTATCTTCCTCACTGATATGGAAGCTCCCAAGCCCATCGCTAGCAAGTGTCAGCGCATGTGGATGACGAATGCTCGCGGTGTGGAGTGCTCTTTCGAGACTTCAGAACGTGTCATTGAGGTTACTGATTAGGGCGTATGCCCTCACAAACCTGTAAGGTCTGGAAGGTATACGTGAGCGGATTTGAAGTAGGGGACTTGGTAGTTTGGGGGGCAATTTCGGGCTCTTTGGGGATGGTCGTCGAGAAGAAACCCTACAATTTTTATAGAGTCTGTTGGTTTACAGGTTCAGAACTCAAAGGACGAGCATCTATTCTTACTGGTGGTGCGATGGAAAAACTGGAAGGCCCAATTGAGTAAGTGTAATATTGAAGTAGGGGATTTGGTCAATTGGGCCTTCCAGTCGGGATCGTCGTCGCAACGACAACGAGAGCGTGGGTTGGGAATAGTGGTAGAGGTGTTACCTTACCAAGTCTTGACCAGTTACCCTTCTTGTACCCATCCAGTTGCCGGGGTCGAGCGACGTTATACCTTTTTTGTCTACTATTTCAAGATAGGGAAGATTATGCAAAGTTCAATCAGCGCGCTAGAAAAACTGGAGTGTCCGTGAGTGATCCTGGTCGCCTTCCTAGCGAATGGGCATATCGCGCAGGTGATTTGGTTGTTCCTAACAATGCTGCATTTAGGCGAACATACGGCATAGGTATAGTTCTCGATCGTAAGGGCCCGTGGGCACCTTGGCCCGTTTTTTGGTTCAAGGATGGAGCACTAGACTCCGGTTGGAACTGGAAAAGAACAGGAGAGGACTCACTAGTCCGTCTAAGTGTGTTCCTAGAGAGACAGAAAGAGGAAGATACAAAATGAGCAAGAATGAGTTTCGAGAGGGAGACTTGGTGGGCTCGACGCAGGAGGACATGGAAACATACATGGGAATTGTTGTCAAGAGTTCTGTCCAGAATTCTGTCGAGAACGCCAAACCTGTGCATGAAGTTTATTGGTTTTTCAGGGAATATAGTTTGATGATTCCAGTGAAGGAGACCTTCTTGAGAAAAATAGAATGATCAAAACGAAATCATAACGAAGAGTACACGGTCAGTGCTAGAGCCCGTGACAGGCTCTACGGGCCACACACAGGGCAGAGCCTATGTCACGGCATAGCCATAGGCGACAAGAGCGCCCCAGGGGCTCCCTAGAGGCTCTCAGAGCGTGTTCGGGAAAACAAAGGAACAGACAGGAGATTCCTTTTGCCAGATATTGTCAAATTTCAAGTGGGTGATCTGGTCAAATGGTGGAACGACGCTCCTGGCTATGGATTAGGAATAGTGATTGCTGCCTACGACGAACATGATGTAAGATGGAGAAGACTATCTGTTTATTGGTTTCATACAGGAAGACCGGCGATGCAGCATCCTAATAACTTATTAGAGGTTTCTTGAGATGTATAGAGCGAAAGACCAGAAAGATAAATTCAAGGTGGGTAATTTGGTTCGGTGGTGGCGACCGTGCGATGGCCACCGATCCGGGTTTGGAATAGTGTTTGCGATAGAATACGTCGACTTCCGCGCAAACGGCCCCACTGACGCTCGGTGTTCTGTCTATTGGTTCAGTACAGCACATGCGGAAAGCCTCCATCCTGGAAATTTAATAAGGTTCGGTACGGAGAAGCCATGGGTGTGAGCGAAGCTAAACTTAAAGTTGGTGATCTAGTAGTTGATAGTGTCGAGGAATTCGAAGAAACCTACGGCATAGGCTTGGTATTGGAGATTTATCCGGCAATCCCCTCCTACTTTCGCGGTTCCACCCAGAGAGGTTTTGTGCTTATATACTGGTTCGATACTAGAGAAGCAGAAGAGGAATTCACCACGGATGTAAGAAAGTTATGAGTTCAAATTTCGAAGAGGGAGACTTGGTTGTCTATCGTAATATTCACGGCAGCCTCAACCAACAGCAGAGTATAGGCTTGGTGATAAGTAGGTCTCGCTACGGTGCAAGGGTTTACTGGTTTAGTCATAGGTGGGTTCGTCAATATTTCGTAACGCAATTAAAAAGATTGGAGAACCCAAATGAATAAAAACAGGCTCCAAGTAGGAGATCTTGTTACTCATCGGAACAATCCCCAGTACCCCAACGCTACGGTCAGCTGTGGTATTGGCATGGTGGTAGATAATTTGGGATGGGCGCAGGCTTATCGGCTTAGGGTTTATTGGTTTAGAACGGGAATGTCTTGGAGAGAAAGAGAAGACTTGCTAGAGAAACTGAAGAGCCAAGAGGACAATCCAGATGAAAAAAGATAAATTTCAAGTAGGAGATCTTGTTGTGCTCACAGGCAGCACGCCTCAACACATGGGCCTGGGCTTTGGCTTGATTGTGAGCGTCAATAATTCACAAAACAAATCGCGATTGCGCTCTGCGTCTGGGATCGCATGGTCATATGCTGTTTACTGGTTCCTGACTGGAAATGTAGGCGCTCATAGTGTATACTCTATAAGCAGGCTAGACAACACAAGAGACACCAAATGAATGAAGATAAGTTTGAAGTTGGTGATTTGGTTGTAATTGCTCCTGGTGCGCAAGCTGATGGGGGCCTTCGCGCAGGAGTGAGCATAGGCTTGGTGATATATTGTGAATCTAATATTGTTCGTATTCGCCATCCAATGGTGGATGTTTATTGGTTCGAAAAAGGCATGACCTGGCCTATGTTTGTAGACATCCTAACAAATTTGGATACAGAAGAAAGAAATGAATAAAGATAAGCTTCAAGTAGGGGATTTGGTAGTTTACTCGACGGCTAAATGGAGAGAGGGTATTGGTTTGGTGGTAGAGCCCCACATCATCGAATTGAACGCATGGAAGATTTATTGGTTCAAGTACGGAAGTACCTATACTTCAAACGAGCACTATCTAACAAAACTGTAAGCCAGACACAAGAAGAACCCAGATGAATAAAGATAAGATTGAAGTAGGGGATTTGGTGATCTGGGCACCGGGAAGGTCACACGTTGGTTTGGTTATCGAAGGCCTAGACCACTGGCAATACAGGGTCTATTGGTTTTATGCCGAGAAGGCCAAGCGTCATACGGGGAAATACCTAATCAAGTTGGAGATCCCAAATGAATAGATACAAATTTGAAGTTGGTGATTTGGTACTTAGAAAGCACTCCAGACCTAATAGAGGCATTGGTTTGGTGGTGGAAACCCTTCCACGCAGCTTCTTCTTTAACGAGAGACGCTGGTGTAAGGTTTATTGGTTTAAGCGCGGAAGGACCTGGAAGATAGAGGAGCAAGGCCTAACAAAACTAAACCCGACATAAGAAGAGACAAATGAATAAAGATAAGATTCAAGTTGGGGATTTGGTGTGGCGTACACATGGCTACGGAAGAAAATATTATGGCATAGGTCTTGTGATCTGCATCAACTACCCCTTTGCCGCGATCTACTGGTTTAAACTTGGCGAGACTGTAGAGATCCTGTTTCGTTTCTTAACAAAACTAGAGATACCAAATGAATAAAGACGAGCTTCAAATAGGTGATTTGGTGAACTACTGGACGGATGCCCTGGACCTGCGCGTTGGCTTGGTTATCGATGACCTACCGCACAAAACGTTCATCGCTTTAAGATACAGGGTCTATTGGTTTAAAACCGGCAGCATCCTTCGCCATTCGAGGAACAGCTTAATCAGGTTGGAGATCCCAAATGAATAAAGAAGAGATTCAAGTTAGTGATCTGGTGCAATGGATAGCTCTTTACCCATTGGTGAAGGGAGGATCCCTCTCTCATAGATATATCGGTTTGGTGGTGAGTGTCGACCGCGCCGCAGATTGGCTCGATGCTAATAAATATGCAAGGTATCGAGTCTATTGGTTTAAGCTTGGCAAAACAAACTTCAACTATGAAAGTCAGATAAGAAAACTATGCCCGACACAAGAAAAACAAAATGAATAAAGATAAGCTTCAAGTTGGTGATCTGGTGACCGACAAAACCCACGACGGCGCTGAACCAACAGAGGGCATTGGTTTGGTGATAGCACCCCACTCTCTAATCAAACCGGATGGATGGATGGTCTATTGGTTCAAGTACGCCGAGATACAGTGGTGGTACGAATACCACCTAACAAAACTATAAGCCAGACGCAAGAAAAACAAAATGTATAAAGACAAGTTTGAAGTAGGGGATTTGGTGACGGCCAAGAGCCCCAGCGGCCTTTCCGCACAGGGCACTGGTTTGGTGATAGCACCCCACTCTCTAACCAAACCGGATGGATGGATGGTCTATTGGTTCAAATACGCCGAGTTAGATTGGTGGTACGAATACCACCTAACAAAACTATAAGCCAGACGCAAAAAGAGCAAAATGAATAAAGACAAGATTCAAGTAGGGGATTTGGTAAATCACAGCCGGTCCATTTTCAGGGGAATCGGTTTGGTTGTGAAGAGGCTAAAACAACCCGTCACGGGGCCAGGGCTGTATTTATATAGTGTTTACTGGTTCGGGCATGGGCGCTCCAACTTTCACTCAAAGCGTGCTATCGTTAAATGCACGGAAGAGCCAAATGAATAAAGATAAGCTTCAAGTTGGTGATCTGGTAACGCATTCCATATTTTCCAAGGGTATTGGACTAGCGATAAAGAAGAAGGGATGGACAGCAGGAGTCCCCCAGAGCCCAGTATGGGAGATCTATTGGTTCAAAACTGGAGATACCTATGCTTCAAGAGTGAGTGACCTAGCAAAACTGTAAGCCAGACACAAGAAGAACAAAATGAATAAAGACAAGATTGAAGTTGGTGATTTGGTGATTGATAAGTTGAATCATCTCTATTCGCGCATTGGCATAGGTCTAGCGGTAGGCACTGTGTCGCCCATAGCATTTGTAAAGGTATATTGGTTTAAAATTGGGAGAACAGAGGAACACTTCGTTACTACCCTACGAAAGCTGACACAAGAAGGATAAAATGATTAAAGGTGAGTTTGAAGCAAGGATGAACAACTGCAAGCTTCAAGTTGGTGATTTGGTGAAGTCAACAGAATGGTCTTTTGGGGTTGGCTTGGTGATTAGTTTCGACGAGATCTACAAAGATGACCAATGCGCAGAAGTATACTGGTTTAAGCTTGGAAAGATCATGGGCCAGTGGCCAGCATTCTTGACAAAGCTGGAGACGTCAAATGAATAAAGATAAGCTTGAAGTAGGGGATTTGGTATTTAGAAAGCAGGCATTTTGTCAAGACAGAAAAGACAGAAGCATTGGCTTGGTGGTGGAAGCCATCCACCGAGATGCCTTATGGCCCGTACCGCGCCGCTGGTGGAAGGTTTATTGGTTCAAGCTCGGAAGGATCCGGAATGTTGATGAGCATGGCCTAACAAAACTAGAGATACCAAATGAATAAAGACAAGTTTGAAGTTGGCGATTTGGTGACACATCGATATGGCCGGGAGAGGGACGTTGGCTTGGTTATCGATGACGATGATCGAGTTGGGGATGGACACTATCTAAAATACGGGGTTTATTGGTTTAAAACAGCGACAACAGTTCGCACATCGAAGTGGGGCATAACCAAACTAGATAAGGCACCAAATGAATAAAGATAAGCTTGAAGTAGGCGATTTGGTGACCTACACCACCGACCCGCTCGCCTTCTCGGAATTCGGAGAGCACTATGGCATAGGTCTAGCGGTGGGTAACATTCCAGCTGGCAGGAACGACGATTCGTTCTCAACCCCGGCCGTCTTGCAGATCTACTGGTTCAAGTTGGGATATGTCCTCGACGAATGGTCAACCTCTCTAGTAAAACTATGCCCGACACAAGAAAAAGAAAATGAATAAAGATAAGCTTGAAGTAGGGGATTTGGTTGTTCTTAAGAAGAGTGATGCTAACAGAAGAGGCATTGGCTTGGTGATAGGTTCAGAAGATCCCTACGGTAGGAAAATTTACTGGTTCAAGTGGAGAGAATGGACTATAATTCCATCTCGCTGGTCTCGCTACCTAGCAAAACTAAGCCAGACACAGGAAGAATAAAATGAATAGAGATGAGTTTGAAGTTGGTGATTTGGTGATCAAGGACTCCTATATCCAGATGGCCTCTCTGCCCGTAGAGCACTATGGCATAGGTATAGCGGTGATCACATACGCGACTCCACCGTCGCTCGTTCCAGCCACAAGTGCTAGGATAACGGGAAAGCCCCTAAAGATCTACTGGTTCAAGTTGGGGGAGGCACGCGTTGAGTGGTCAATCTCTCTAACAAAACTATGCCCGACACAAGATAAAACAAAATGAATAAAGATAAGCTTGAAGTAGGGGATTTGGTTAGGTCATCCTATGTCTACGGAAGAAAATATTATGGCATAGGTCTTGTGACCTGCATCAACTACCTCTTCGTCAGGGTTTATTGGTTTAAACGCGGAAGGACTGGAGATATCGGCTTTCGTTACCTATCAAAACTAGAGAAATGAATAAAGATAAGCTTGAAGTAGGGGATTTGGTAACTTACTCGGAGGATCCTAAATGGAGAAAAGGTGTTGGTTTGGTGGTAGCATCCCACTTCGCCGAAAACGAACTGAACGCATGGGAGATTTATTGGTTCAAGTACGAAAGTATCTGGATTTCAAACGGGCACTATCTAACAAAACTAAGCCCGACATAAGAAGAAACAAATGAATAAAGATAAGTTTGAAGTTGGCGATTTGGTGACCTCCAAGCTCCTCGGCACCGATGGCATTGGCCTGGTGGTGAGTGTCTCGACGATCCGCACAGTGACAGTTTACTGGTTTAAACACGCCGAGACGCATCAGGCGCACCGCGACCACCATACAAAACTAAGCGAGACACAGGAAGAATAAAATGAATGAAGAAGATATTCAAATAGGGGATTTAGTATTTAGAAAGCAGTTATTTTGCCAAGACAGAAAAGACAGAAGCATTGGCTTGGTGGTGGCCGACCTCCGACTAGTCGCCGGTCGCCCGCCGCACCCGCGCCGCTGGTGGAAGGTTTATTGGTTCAAGCTCGGAAGGATCTGGCATGTTGATGAGTATGGCCTAACAAAACTATGCCTGACACAAGAAGAACAAAATGAATAAAGACAAGATTGAAGTTGGTGATTTGGTGTATTATCCCTGCTATAGCAAGGATAATGGTGTTGGCTTGGTGGTAGCACCCCTAACCAACTTTTGGGGGAATGCGGGCTGGAAGGTTTATTTTTTTAAAATTGGCAAAACCTACACGATGCCCGTGGAGCACATATCAAAGCTCTGGGGAGAAGGAGAAACCCCAGATGAATAAAGACAAGATTCAAGTAGGGGATTTGGTGACCTCCACGCTCGGCCTGATTCAGCCAGGCATTGGCTTGGTGATAGCTCCTTTTAGTACCCTGGGTTGGGAGGTTTACTGGTTTAAGCGCGCGCCCACCGGCAGAACGTGGTGGTACGAATACCAGCTAGCCAAACTATGTCCGACACAAGAAAAAGAAAAGAGTAAAGCATAAGCACCCTTCGCGGGTGTTTTTTTTGTTTTCGCCCCATTTTTTCCTAACAACACCTAATAGTATAAGCAACACAAACAATATAAGCAACAATGCCTAGTATAAGAGTTATAGTATCCTAAGACAAAGGTAATAACAAGTGGCATGGTATACAACTAGGGTAAGCACGAACCCATGCTGCTTATTCGATGCGATAGGCTGTGAAGCGCTGTAAGGCCCACAGAGGCTAGGGCAGCTGTTTGCCTACCCGATCATACCCATAGCTGCCCTACCTGCCCTTAGAAGGCCAAAAGAATGGCTTAGATGATATGGCAGGGTAGGGGTGGTATTGGTGTAGCTGGGTTAGTTAGTGCTAAGGCCCCTCCCAGCCAATATTTTTATCCACAGCTACCCTTACTATCCACAGCCTATCCATAGACCCGCATATATCCACAGTTTAGTAGGATATTGACACCAATAACAACAGTTATCCACAGTTATCCATACTATCCATAGCCTACACTATGGACTATGGATAAGTCTTCGCTCGCCCTAGAGAAAACTTAATAAGCTTCAATTATACCCATAATAGCCCGTAGATCGTCAAATGAACTTATCCATAGTCCATATATGATAATCTACGGGTTCTTTTTTGCTTATCCACAGCTGATAATTACTATCCCCAGCCTACCCCATAACCCCCTTAGAAACTTTCTTCGCTCGCCCTAGAGAAAACTTAATAAAACCCTTTCTCCATAATCCTTGTAGATCCGCCACCATGGCCATTCTACAGGGATTTTTATTGGCTATGCTTTTTCAGCACCTATTAATAGTTTATCCTCAGATCTTAGGTAGTTTTGCCCTACTATATTAGTATCCATAGTCACCCAAAGCTTACCCATAGTTATCCGCAGGCTATCCTTAGGGTTGACAGTACCATTTCAGGCTAGCTGAAAATGCTATGGATAAAGTTATCGACAAGGTTCAACCTAGCTTTTAAAGCAGTGGCACCTCCCCCCCCTCCCCCATATGCCGGGATGTAAGTACCATATGGCTTAGCCCCGCAAAGCGGGGCAGATACACGCGCTACACCCACAGAAATTTCCCAGATTTTCAGCTTGCCCTTATACCCATAGTGTGTTATGTTATAATACAAGGAGAGTAAGCCATGACCAGAGTATGGAGAAAAAAGAAGTACCCAAAGCTAACAGATGACGAGATTAATGATGCAATCTCGGTCTTTCTTGAT
>Ga0098052_1001810_pt1 | contig 13129 bp, 18 predicted proteins | sample 15_taG_FD_81591 | JGI IMG/M metagenome (GOLD analysis project Ga0098052, IMG submission 81591) | Marine viral communities from the Subarctic Pacific Ocean - 15_ETSP_OMZ_AT15312 metaG | ecosystem: Environmental > Aquatic > Marine > Oceanic | place: Pacific Ocean | collected 2015-01-18 | reverse complement strand
CTTAACTGCACCATTGCCTATACCTCTTAGTTTAAGCTCTGCTAATAAGTTTTGAGCATCTTCCCTAGTAACATTACTTTTAACAATCCCAGTACCACCACATCTTTCACAATTTGGTTTATTACCACAAGTGCATTCTACTTCATCCTGCCCAGTTTCATTACCAGTCTCTTCTAGATAAGTAATCGACAAAACACATAAAGTTAGTAAAACCATATTCTCTGGAGTCACTTCAATTGACAATGCACTATTTTCAACTAGACTTTCAACAACTGGCAACATAGCGGATATGCCCATTCCAAATGTTCCAACTAGCCCAATATTAAATTTTAAGTCACCAGCAAGGTTTTTTAAAATCTTTTTTACTAAAGAAGGCGTATTATCTGTACTTTCCGTAATTAATGGATTCAATAAATTGTCCAAAAACTCTTTTGACTGTTTTTCAGTCAAAGAAAACTCTTTATAACGTAAAATTTTTGACATAGATTATATATTAATAAAAAGTTTTCGAAAAAGTTGCCAAAACTACTCTGGAAAAGACTTTTCCACTAAGTCACATTAATATATAAATTATATGAAAAACTTTACACACCTTATGAAATTTGAGAATTTCTACTTACCACCCGAAGACGAAGAGCTTACTGATGAAGAGCTTAAAGATGAGGAAATTGAGGATGAGGATGATATCGAAGAGGTAACACCAGAAGGTGATGATAATTAATTTAAGTTTTCAGATTTAACATTAACACGCTTTACTGCTTGCTTAAACCAAGCTGGAAAATATTTCCCAGAATAATTCATTAAATCGTTAAAAGAACCATCAATAATTATTGTATCAGCATAATCTGTTTTAGATCTAACTGCACGTCCTGACATTTGTATCAAACCCGATACACTTTTCCAAGCATACCACTCAGGATTATTTTGTTTTCTTAATTTATTCTTTTTAGATGCCAAACTTGGATAAGGAGTCTTAGCAATAACTTGAAAACGCGCTGCTTCATCATCTAATGAGACACCTGTGCCCATACTTGGTGAAACCAAAACCTGTGGCTTATCAGTTTTATGATGCTCCTTAAGAACTTCATCTTTATTACTACTATCATGGAAAATCAACCTCTTATCTTTAACTGATTTTTTTATCCAACCCGCAAGTTCAAATGAATTAGTGTGAATTAATCCTTTATCACCAGAATATCTAGCCAATATCTTTTTAAGATAGGGTATATAATTTTTAAATGTTTCTGTTTTTCTTGCATATGACATTTTACCAAGTGGCATATAGATAATTTTTCGTTTCTCAATTTCAAATGGAGACGGAATAGAATAATAAACTGTTTTATCTTCATCCAATCCATTCAATTCACAGAAAATCCTTTTATTAAGAATTGTTCCCGACATTAAAACAACTTTATCATATTGTGAGAATACATACTTCTCTAAATAATCATAAGCCCATACTGGTTCTAATGATAATTCATTTTGCTTTGTTTTATCATTATATTGACTCTCAAGAACCCAATTATTTGGATCTTGTTTATATTCTTTTAGAAAAATTTCAATCTTAGATTGGTACTGAGCAAGGTCAGTAATAACTTTCATCATTTTAGAATCAAGATTTCTTGTTCCAAATAGATTTGATAATTTATTACCACGCTTATCCATCATCGGATTGCGTGTCCGACCACCCATTGCTTGATCAACAGCAGCCATAGTAATAGCAACTTCGGTTTCTAAAAATTCTAAGAAATCGATATATTGTGCGATTGTTCTAACTTTCTTTAACCGTGTTAGTATTTGCCTTTCGTTAGTAAATTGTAATCTCTTAACAACACTCTCTGTTATTTTAATACTAATAAAATTTGACATAACATCATCAAAATCATGTGCTTCATCTACTATCAAAATTTTAGAACCTCTAGATTCTAACAATTTTGGCATATATAAAGCATATAATGTATAAAGGTAGAAATTAGTCATACCAACCGCACCATTTATAAAGCCTTCACGATCAATAACATAAGGACATCCATCACATTTTGTTTTATTAAGTCGCGAAAATTCCATTCCTTCAGCACAGGAACAACCATATGATTCACATTGATAATTTTCTTTGCCCTTTAGGTTATTAATAGAGGAATAAGTGTCAGTATATTGATCTTGTAAGATTTTTGTTGCTGTAATAATATCTGCCTTAGCAAATTTATCAATATTCTTCTTATAATAATCAATTATCATAAGAGCCAAGTGGCTTTTACCAATTCCAACTGGTAAATTAAGAAGGAAATATTTAGATTCTGGGTCGTCTTCTAAAGACTTTTTAATAAAATCGAGTGTTTGTTGCTGTTCCTCACGCGGAGTGTACATTTCTAAGTCTTGTTTAAAGGACATTTAATCAAAGTGTTTTTTAAATATATAGAAAAAAGCAATTATAGTTTTGAAAATTCGCAGATTCAATGAATCATCAGGTATTAATAATGATATGATCTTTATTAAAAATCTATTTATGGAAATAGAAGATTTCTGCGAAGATAATAATTTTACAATTAAATACTACAATCCTGTAATAAATAATTACAAAGTTTGGGTAAGATTAACTAATCTTGATACACCAACAATAACAAATGCTAAATCGGCACAAGAAGTTATAAAGTTCACTGAAGCTAAGTTAGAAATATTAAAAAAACTAGAAACCGTAGCCAAAAGAGCTGAAACAAATCCCAATATGGATGATTTTTGGCTAAAACATAATGCAACAGTTTGGAAGGATAGCTCATGGTATAATGAAGATTTAATGACTTTTGAATTTAACTTCAACACTCCTAACAAAGCAGATAATGTTAGCCAAATACTTAAACAAGAAGGTGATCATTTAAATTGGAATGGCATGGAGCTTAGAAGATATATGTTAGATAAATATGGAATCAATACATATTATGCGGGCTGCACAACTGAGGAAAATGATTATTCGGAACAAGGGCTAACTATCGAATATAATAAAATTGGTACGAGCGAAGTTAAATTAGATCAAGAAAAAGTTGAAGAATTTAAAGAAGAAATGTTAAATACAGGTATATTCACACATTTTTCAGAACACGCACCATATGAAAGCCAAAAGGCTCTATATTTTACTTTTCACGGCTCTATATTCTCAGCGGATTATGATGGTAATCAAAGATTTGCTTATTTAGAAAATTAAGCGATTTCCATTTCTAATCTCTCGATTTCCATTTGAATCTTTTTCAACTCTTCTTTCTTATCCATCATAATATTCTTATTGCTCTTACGGTCAGCATAAACATCATCAAGCATTTTAAGTGTTGGTGAATATCGTTTTTCAAAAACAGCACCATTCAAACACACAACATGCTTATCTTTATCAATTACTGTTTCAATTGCGCCATTTCTAGCAATACGTTCATCAACAGGATCTTGAATACCAAGAAATGTTTCAGGTGCTATAAAGAATTGCAACTGGGTAGTAGGATATAGTGATGCAAAGTCATAAATAACACACCATCTATTCATACCAATAACGGGTTCCATAACCCAACCACCAGCAATACCATGACCTTGCGTTCTATTAGTCTCATCACGGAAAAGTATAATATCTTCCATATCTCTGAAGCGATTACGAAGAACTCCTTCAGTAATAGCCAAAGATGCTAATGCATTGTTCAGTTGTGAGACTACATCAGTAATTCTAATTTGAGCCAATGATGAAATCGCAAATATAATTGAGATATAATTACGCTCTTCGTGGATTTTCTGAACCAGAATGGAGTCAACCGCATTATAATACATGAATGTTTCAAAATCTTCTTCATATAATGTTTGTAATGAGCCAGAATATTTAATCTTTGGAACACCTACTAATTTACTAGAAACAAAATCTAATGAAGATGATTCTTTTACCTTAATAGATGTATCACATATCTCATATAACTGCATGTAATCAAATATCATTCGATGAGTCGGCACTTCATACTCTGTTTTCCATATTTTATTAATACGACCTGTTGGAGAAGCTTTGTGAGTAGGTATATGTATCTCTCGACCATTGACAGTCTTGTGCAATTTCTTACATCTATTCATCAAATACATCCAGTCATAACCAAGGAAATTCCATCCTGTAATAAGTGGCATTTTTGGAACCATTTTATCAAAGAACGTATATAACATATCAAATTCATCATCATATTTGACATATTTCAACTTATAATTAGCATCATATGAAGAAAAATACTCATTAGTATTTTTAATGATTCTATCCTGCATATCTTGCGGCATGTCTTCCAACCCCATCAAAATTATCTTATCATCATATACAACTGATAAAGAAAGTACTCTGGTTGGAGCAGTCTCAGGATCAGGGAACCCATCAATAATTTCTGTTTCAATATCGACAAAGAATATTTTAGGCGTATTGAACTCAAAAATTTCTTGCTTTTCATGCTCAGGTAAAGAATCTAGAAATTCGTAAACAGAATACCTGTCTGGATAGTTTACTTCTATTTGTTTAATAGACTTACCATCCCAAGATTTATATTTTGGGTGCTTCTCTCCATCATAATCAGGACAGGCAATATATTTAAGTGGATTTTGCCAATCATAATATTTTAGTTTGATGTTTCCTAGCTTATCAACATAGCTTACAACAAGTTTTTTAGTTTGCTTTAAATATTGAGTATCAATTATCATATTGATGGTATTCTTTTTTTGTTTTAGATAACTATTCCCGTTTTGTTTTTAAATATATAGAGAATATGAAATACTTATCAAAATTTGATTCTTACGAAGATTACGAAAGACTAGACGAAGCATTATATCTTAAAGAGAAAATGCGAGAAGTTTTAAAAGTAATGTCTTCTCCAATTGCAAACGAATTGCTAAACCTAAAAACATCGCTAAAAGATTTTAGTTTTAATCTATTGAATCTAGCAGATAAAAATGATGTTGTTTCGTTTAGCAACAAATCACATATGAAATTCAAAATAATTAGCACTGGTCATATATACCGTAGACCACATTATCATGTAGATGATGCGGAATTATTAGCACAAAAATTAATTGAAGATGGCGCACCAGAAAATATATTATCTAATGAACTAAAAGATGGTGATATTGGAACTATTAAGAAAGTATACACTTCAAGTGAATGTGGGGAATTCAATTTGTACCACGGAACAGAATTTGCACATTTTATTAGTGATAGTGGCGAACATGGGTTACTTTTTCATGCACCATGGAAACCATCTTCAGGATTAACACCAGTAGCTTCAAGAAAACCAACAAATGGTAGAATTGGACGTGTTATAAGACGAATATTAAATGAATCTGGATATGATTATGTTGATAAAGATATAGAAGCTTTTGTAAATGAATTCAAATCTAAATTTGATATATTAGGTGATATTGATTCATTATTTGAAATAGTATCAGGAGAGCAATTATTACATTATTACCATTTTAAACAATATGATAATACAAGTAGTTGCACATTACAAGGTTCTTGTATGAGACATGAAGGGTGTCAAGAATATTTAGAAATATATTCTGAAAATCCTAAGCAAGTAAATCTTTTAGTACTTAAAAGTATATTTGATCCTAAAAAAATAAGTGCGAGAGCAATTTTATGGAAATTAAAAGATGGTAAAACAATTATGGATAGAGTCTATTGCTCAAAAAACCATGAAGTTGATATATTTACAAATTATGCCATTAAAAATGGATGGTATTTCAAAAAAAGACAAGATTCAAGCTCACATACAGATATAGTTAACTCAAAATCAAATGATGCACAAAATTTAGAATCACCCATTATAATATCATTAGATAAAGCAATATTTGATTATTACCCATATGCTGATACATTTAAATATTTAAAAACAAGTAGTGGTAAAATTTCGAATCGACCAATTGCAGGAGGTGATGGATTTTTAGAATCTGTTGATGGTGAACTCAATGAAGGTGAAGACTGTGAATATTGTGGAGGAACTGAAGAGATCGAATGTGGAGAATGTTATGGTTCTGGTGAAATCGAATGTGGAGAATGTTCTGGTTCTGGTGAAATCGAATGTGAGGAATGCTATGGTGATGGCGAAGTAGAATGTAGTGAATGTGAGGGTGAGGGTGAAATCGATTGTGATGATTGTGAGGGTGAGGGTGAAATCGATTGTACTAATTGTGATGGAAACGGAGAATTAGATGGAGATGAATGTTCTGAGTGTGAAGGCACTGGAAAATCCGAGTGTGAATATTGTAGCACAAATGACCAAAGTACTGGTAAGAGAGATTGTCCAGATTGTGGTGGCGGAGGAAAAGAACAGTGTGACGAGTGTGACGGAGACGGAGAGCGGGACTGTGATGAATGTAGCGGAACAGGCGAAATTAGTTGTGACGAGTGTGACGGTGATGGATACAGAACTTGTTACGAATGTTAAAATTCTACATCAATATACTCATAAGATTCTGAAGTACGTGTATTAATAAATTTCAAATCACTTCTTTTATAAACTTGATATTCAAAAAATGGTGTTGATCTAAATAATGATCGAATAAAAGGAATATCTGATGTAAGTGTATCTTGATCAACCATAACACATAATTGCTTAGTATCATCTTCATTATCATAATTAATGATATTATCGTCATTATCCTTTAAAAGGTTTTTACGACCATAAACAATAAATTGAGCATCTAATGATTCATCACCATATTCTATTTTAAATAGATCGCCCGATTCAAGATCAGAAACTTCTTCTTTTAGATATAATCTAATCCAAATATATGTTCTCTGTTTTTCAACAATTTCAACTTTTGCACCAGTATCTACATTTGTAGGCAAGTCTTCTGTTGAAACATCTTTTAGTTGTTCTATGACAGATTTATTTAAATCTTCATAATATGTCGGGCTTTCTGTTAATTTAGTCATACTGTTTATATAATAGAAAATTAAATTGTTTTAATTAGACAATTCGGCTTTTAAGATAGCATTAGATTTATAATCCAATATTTTAATATCATCATAATTAACATCAAATATTGATTTATTTGATAATTCTATTTTTGACAATTTATATGTTTCTCTAGTTAATAATTCTTTTGCTTGTTCAATATGATTTGAATAAAGATGCACATCTCCACCACTAAATATTAATTCATCAGGAATCATATTCACTTCACGTGAAATTAGGTGCAACAACATACCATAAGAAGCGATATTAAACGGAAGCCCTAAAAATGTATCAACTGAACGTTGATGCCATTTCAAACTAACTTTTCTTCTTGGAAAATCAATTTCATCAAATCTTTCATGGCACATATCTTCTACATAAGAAATATCTTTACCTAATGATTGACACCATTCATAAGCACGTTCTTCAAAGCTCATCTCATATGTATAACATTGAAATGAATAATGACATGGCGGCAAAACCATATTCTGTATTTCTAATGCATTCCATGAATTGACCATTAATCTCCTTGAGTCTGGGTTATTTTTCAAATCATTAATAAGCATTGTGAATTGATCAACTCCTTTATTATGAATTTTCTTAAATTTAAGAAATCCATTATGATCTTTCTCATTAGTTATCTGTAATTCTTTTGTACCACCAGCATCTCGCCATTGTGCACCATAAACTGGACCTAATTCTCCCCAGTGTTCAGCATAAGCATCTTCTGTCTTAATTCTTTCAATAAAATCCTTTTTAGATAAAATCTCATCATTATCCTTTCGCTGAGTTTTGTAATACTTATAAGCATCACCATTCCAAATATTAACATTATTTTTTACCAAATATTGAATATTTGTATCACCTCTTAAGAACCAAATTAACTCATGTATGATTCCTTTAGTGAACATTTTCTTTGATGTTAATAAAGGAAATCCTTCCTTCATATTAAATCGCATTTCATGACTAAATAATGAAACTGTTCCTGTTCCTGTACGATCTCCCTTCTTTTTACCCTTTCGTAAAATAAGGTCAATTAACTTATTATATTGTTTATCTACATTATTCATTTTATTCTTTCTATTATTTTATTAATTCTATCTTCATGCTCATTATATACTGGTGATGGAAACCAAAAGCTTTTATCAAAAGGTACGGTCATTTGCCCCAATGTTAATGTACCTAGTGGTTTAGGATCAGCAGTAACAGGAATTGTAAATATCTTTTTATACTTAGCTTTGATTGTTTTAAATATCATAGTTTTTTAATAATTCTATTGATTTTATCTTCGTGTTCTGAGCCAATAGTCTCAATTTTTGGCGCTGGACCATTACCCGATACAAACCAATATTCCTTTTTGAAGGGAAGTATTTTCTCGATTGGTTCAGATTTTGCTATCATACAACCTTTCTATTATTTTATCAATCTTTTGTTTATGTGTTTCTTTCTTAGGAAAATGCATAACAACAGATGCAGCATATTTCATGTCTATACCACCCTTCATATAACGGGAGGCAAGGCTTGTCTTCGGTTTAAAATCAGTTCCAGTAACAATACTCACACTTTCAGACATTATATATGGCATATAAACTAAACCTTTTTGCATAATTTGTCAATTATTTTTTCGATATTATCTTCGTGGTCATTAGACATACTCATTACTTTCTGAAGAATTTCTGCATCAATGGATTTTGCTAACTCTTCTGATAAGATAGCTGTTAATCGATCCTCGGTACTAATATCACTATACCTTTCTTGTCTCTTTCGAAATTCTTCTCTATTTATAGACACATTTATTTTCCCATTTTTTATCGAACCAAAATGTTCGTCCTGTTGAATCTTTACAAGAAATTCCTTTCTGATAAAAGACCCAATCTCTAAACTCTTTATAATCACTATCAAAAGGATTTTTCCAATCCCTTAATTGACCACCATTGAGTTTATATGCCTTGATTGCTACATCTCGACACATCTCTAATATATCTATATTATTCTTTATTGTTTCTCTAGCATCTAAAAATGGATTTATATCCAAATAATATAAAACGGTACTTCTAACATAATTACCAACACCATTAAAGTATCTTTGATCCAAAAGAACATCACAAATTGGTTTATCAAAATGTTTGCGTTCCAAATTTGAAATTATATTTTCTTTAAACTTATCAAATTCTTTAACAGGATCTGGTCCTCTTTTAACACCATTAAATTTCTTATTAACTGAATATTTTGGACCCATATAACCGCCATGCATTAATAAAGAATAACCATCATTATTATCAAAGCGCAACCTAATGTGTTTAGTATCCTCCCATTTATCAGTTGGAACGTATTTCCAATTCCCACTCATGCCCATAAAACAGTAAATAGGAATATCTCCCATTTTAACAAGCAATTCTTTCCCATTTGAACTTGATTCAAGCAGGAACTCTTTTTTATGAAATTTCTTAGCTATATTTCCCTTCTCAACATGATATGCTGAATGATAGGTATTACCATCAGAGTGATGGTTAATATAATCAGACATTATTCGTACTTCGGCAATTTCTGGCATAAAAAAAAGGTTTAGTAATTATACTAAACCTCTTCTTTTTTGTTTATGAAATCAACTATCTCTAACTCAGATAAGTCCTTTCTAGGTGAGTTAGAAATTAACTCATACCTTTTACAAGTCCTAAGGATGTATTCTGAATGTTCAAGATATTTTTCATTAACATGCCCAAGTGTGAAGTGTAATCCGAAATATGGCTCTCTTGAAAGACCCAAGATTTCTCTTATGTTTTCAGCTTCTGGACAGTAAGCTCTTAACCACCAGTGTTCCCCATTTGATCTAGGTTCTAATTCAAGAAAGAATTCGATTTCCTTACCAGCAAAGATCTTAGCAGCTTGTTCAAACTGTGCGAAGTTAACCTTGTCATTAATAAAAGTAACGTGTGATCCTCTAAGATTTTTATTTAATATAAGGTTAAATCTTTTACATAAAAACCAGGCATAGTATCGGTCTAACTCACAGTTTGTCTTGATAATAGCTACTCGCTTCCAAGATGCCTGTGCAGCATGTTTTTTAGTCCTATTTATAGGAGTAAAATCTAATATGCCCTTTAATTTTATAACCATAACCACAAATATAGCGAATTTTTTTATATATATAGAACAAAATAATAATACTAAAATGAATAATTTAGACAGTAAAGAGCCTCTATCACAAGAAGAAACTACTCTCTTAAGAGAAAAATTTCTTATTCAATATGCTAAAACAAAAGGTTGGAATCACAAAGAATTATCAACAATGCAAATGTTAGAAATTGCTAACCAAAACGGATATAAGAATCCTGGTTTAATCCTTGGATAAAATATCACTAATCTTTCGATCCCTTTTAAAGGCTTCAAATAAAGATGTTATTTCATATTTTTTATTATTTCTAATATCTGATATGATATAATCATGTTGTCCAACTGCAAATGAAACAGTTTTATCAAAATTCTTCTTTTTCTCACGAAACATAAAGAATATTTTATAATCTTGTGGAACTCGGCTAGTGTGAAAGGACGTAAGACCATCAAAGCTTTCAGTTAAGAAAATAACAGGAATATCTATAAAATCTATTTTATCAAAATATCTATCAATAGGATAAACATCTAACAGGAGATAGTCTAATTTGAAGATGTTATCATTTACAACATTTTCAAATTTTCTATCACCTTCAGCTTTTGATTCAAATTTTGCAATACGATACTCAGACATGTAAGTAGTTATAGGTGAAATTGCTCTATTAGTAACCATAGCAAAATTTTTACCATCCAAATGCATAATATCTATTAATGATCTTAAAACAGATGCACCATTATTATCTTCATCATAAACAAATATGCTTTTTTCACCAAAGTCTAACATATTATATCTATTAATATAACACTTTTAGTTGTGAAAATATGAAGGGCTTCATAAAAAGTATATAAGAACAAAGCATTAAACAATTTATTACATTAATGTTATAATAAAAAAACATGCACATAAAATGCCAAATAAACATTACTTATTCACTTATATAATTGCATATCGCCATAGTATTGATCGACTAAAAAATATAAAGAAAGTTATTGACTGGTTAGCTGGATTTAGTGGCATCGAATTAATCATTGTTGAGCAAGATTCAAAGCCTAAACTACCAGCATATACAATGAAAGGTTTCAGATACATTTTCACACAGTCTGATTTACCATTTAATAAAGCATGGGCATTTAATGTTGGAACTAAATATGCAACAACACCCGCTATTGTTTTCGGGGATTCTGATTTAATAATGGAACCAACAGCATTAATTGAATCATTAAAACTTCTACAAAAATATGAATCCGTATCACCTTATAATAGGGTTATTGATTTAGAACCGAATGAAGTAAATCTTGATTTACAACAATTGAATCAAATAACAAGACCTGGGCGAGGCGAAACTGATGTTCAAAAAATATGTTTAGCAGGTGGTATTATAATGTACCGAAAAGATGCTATTGATAAAATTGGTGGCTGGTCTGAAGATTTTATTGGATGGGGAGGTGAAGACGATTTCCAATCACATAAAACACAAACCTTGTTACATTATCATGAAGCGGAAGGCAAATGCTATCATTTACATCACCCAAAAGTAGTCCCAGATATGAAATATTATCAAAGAAATCTAAATTTACTTAATAGTCTAGTGAAATATTCACCACAAGAACTAACAAAGTATGTAAACACTTCTAAGAATAAAATTGGTTACAAGAATAAATATTTTGACAAATAGCCAACCACCTTACGGACGTAAAAAATCATTTGATAGATTTCTATCACTTATTAAAACAAAATCCAACCCATTTATTACTGAAATTGGGACTGTAAGAGGTCAACAAGAAGCGGAAAGTAATGGATGGAGCACTTTAATTTTTGCATATTTTATAAAAAAGAATAGATTCCAAAAACTAACTAGTATTGATATATCAAGCAGCGCATGTGATCTTTCTAAGAAAATAGCATCAGATTTTGGATTAGAAAATTTTATCAATTGGGAGAATACCGATGCAATACAATGGGTACAGAAACAAGAAGACAAATCAATTGATGCAATTTACATAGATGGTTGGGACTGGCATGAAGGTGAAGAAGAAACAAGTGAAGAAGAAACTCTAAAGTTTACAAAACTACTAATAAACAAAATAAAGGATGATGGCATTATCTTATTTGATGATATTTTTGACAATTCATTTAGAGGAAAAGGGAAAAAAGCAATACCATATTTATTATCACAATTATGGATAATAATATCATTCGAAGATAATCAAGTAATGATGATTAAGAAGTGGTAAATTCTATTTTATAAAACACAAAAGTTTTACCAGTAAAAAATGTATGTGACTTTAGATAATTTTCATTAAATTTTCGTAGATGCATTAATTATATATTAACAAGGAATTCTAACCTTATCATACTTCATCAACAACTTATACATTTTATTATATTCAAGTTCTGGGTTAATAACTTCACGCTTTAGCCAATCTTTTCCAGAGTAATATTCAACAATCATTCCGACTTTGAAATCTGTTGGCTTTTTTGGTTTGAAATATGCTTGTTTTTCAATAAATGAGAAAGAAACCTCATTTAAAATATATGATCTTTTATCAGAATCTGTATTATACATCTCAATTCCTAATGGTTTCTCTGAACCATCTCGCAAAATCTTCTTAATATCATTGTTTCCGCGGTATTTAACGATTATATAATCGAGGTTATAATGCTCCATTATATGAACAGCATCTCGCCTCATCTCATTATTATCAACATTTGAAACAGCAATGATTGATTTTTCAAAATGCTCTTTATAAAAAGAACTCAAATCACCTGTATTGTAATTACGTGAATATAAATACGAATTAAGACCGACAACATCATTTGATGATGATATCATATATGATAAGCTTAGATCTTCTAAAAACATAAGTTATATATTAAAATCACCATTCGAAGTAATCATTTAGACTTTTAGTGAAAATATTAGAAACAATATCTCTATTACTTTTATTAGTAATGACACTATCATGTACAGTTATTAATGGAATATCAGGATCTATCAACATAATCTTTTTAATAACTGTTTTAAAGATGAAATTAGATTCCATTTTTTGTAATGAATATG
>Ga0098052_1001807_pt1 | contig 13133 bp, 17 predicted proteins | sample 15_taG_FD_81591 | JGI IMG/M metagenome (GOLD analysis project Ga0098052, IMG submission 81591) | Marine viral communities from the Subarctic Pacific Ocean - 15_ETSP_OMZ_AT15312 metaG | ecosystem: Environmental > Aquatic > Marine > Oceanic | place: Pacific Ocean | collected 2015-01-18 | reverse complement strand
TACCGACGAAGACACCGACGGTGAAGGCTCCGGTGACGGCGACTCCGAGGGTGATGACTCCGACGGTGAGGGCGAAGGCTCGGGCGAAGGCTCGGGCGAAGGCTCGGGCGACGGTGACGGCGACTCCGGTGGCGACTCCGGTGGCGCAGCCGGTGACGGTTCCGATGACTTCGGTGACCCCGGTGCCGAGGGTGCCGGTTCGGATGCACCGGCTGGGGGTCACTGCGACCTGGGCGATGATCCCAAGGCGTTTCTCGATGGCCTCCTGGCTGCTCTGGAAGCGAACGACACGGACCTGCTCGACAACAACGAGGCGATGGGTAGTGCCACCGAGGGTGAGCGCGATGACGATTGCCTCGATTATGAGCAGGTTTGGCGACCCTTCGACCCGAGCCTGGATGAGATCGTTCGTCCCAGCGGGGGCTACAATGGCATGGCCAAGATTTACCGGGATGACGCCCGACTCCTGACTGCGGGCATCCGCTCGCAGTTCCGGGCGAAGTTCCTGATGGCCAAAACCAAGAAGGTCATTCATGGCACCCGCCGTGGAAAGGATCTCTCGGAGCGTCGTCTGGTTGAGTCGTTCATCGAGATCAAGTCGGGTATCCGGCCCAGCCGCCCCTACTTCCAGAACGTCAAGTCGGACGATGTGTCCATCGCGGTCGCAGTCGTTGGTGACCAGTCGGGCTCGATGCGTGGTAGTCGGGCTCGGTCGGCAGCGACAGCGATGGTCGCTATGGCCGAGGCGTTCGACACCCTGGGTTCTCCGGTCATGTGCTGTGGTCCTCGGAACGGTCGTAGTGCTCCCTACGCGACGACCGTGCAGTACAACGAAGACGACGCTTCGTTCCACCGGATCTCGGGTGCTCGGATCGATCTTTTCAAGGATTGGGATGAGCCCTTCCGAACCTGCAAGGACCGCTTCGGTAGCTACACGGCTTCTGGGGGCACGCCTCTGTCTGACGGCATCCAGTTCGCCATGCAGGAGTTGTCCACTCGCGAGGAGCGGTATCGGGTGATTCTGGTGCTCACTGACGGTCAGCCCGACTGCCCCCGCGTCGTTCGTCGCCAGATTCGGCTCGCTGCCGAGGCTGGCATCTTCGTCATCGGCGTGGGCATTGGCGAGGACGGGTACGCTGTGACCAACCTGTTCCCGTTGCACGTCACGGTCCCGAGTTTGGATACCCTGGCCAAGCGCATGATGGAGACTATCTCGACCATCGTGTTCCCGAAGCACGCCAAGAAGGCTGTCCTCGACGGCATGATGGGTGGCCGAGTCCGCTAACCGCACTGACCCCCTCCGGGGGGTCAGTTTTCTTACCTTTTCTTCCTCCAGGGGGGTTCAACTCGCCCCCCTATCTCCGTATATGGGTGCAGGGGGTGAGCACACCCCCCATCCTGTTCCCTTTCATCTTCCCTATGCCTCATCGAGAGGCCAACTGGAGACTCCCAATGCCTGTTGCTGCAACTGCTCTCGCGCCCAACCTCACGGTGGTTGATGGTCGCGTCGAGTGCATCGAGTGTGGACACCGCGCCCACTCCCTGCTCGACCATGTGGTCGAGGCTCACGGGATGACCCCCGAGGCGTACCTCGATGTTCACCCTGGCGCTCTCACCGTCAGCACCAAGGCTCTGGATGCCTTTGACCGCGCCCTCAAAGGGAAGCGGCGTAACCAGCCGCCCCTACTGGCGGCTCCCGAGGTCACCGACCTGACCCGCGATCTCCTCGGAGTCGTGTGTCGAGTGGACCATGGGATTCCCCTCCACTTCTGCCTGCCCCTCCCCTGGGCCTATGCGTTCCCGAGCAAGGGCAAGGCTCGCACCGCTTACCAGCGTGCCCTTCTGGCCCTCGCCAAGAAGCGTGCCGTGTTCATCTGGGGTGGCCCCGGAACCGGTAAGGATGCGGTGGTTCACGCCTTCTCCTCCTACACCCGCACTCCGGCGTTCGCCTACACCTTCACTCCGGGTACGGAAGTGAAGCGGTGGTTCTACTCCCGCGAGATCACCGAGGCTGGTACCTCATGGTCCTACGGGACTCTGTGGAACGCCATCGTCAACGGTGTCGTTGGCACCGACGGTGTTGCGCGTCCGGCGCTGATCCTGTTCTCCGACGTTGACCGTGGCACTCCCGAGCAGATCGAGGAGTTCCGGTTGACCCTGGACACCACCTCCAAGCGGATCGTGGGTCCGACGGGTGAGGTCCACACTCTGTTCCCCGGAACGCAGTTCGCTTTCACCGCGAACTCCTGCGGTACGGGTGACGACACGGGTCGCATGTCGAGTCAGCGGATGGATGCTTCGATCCTCGACCGGATGGGTCGGTTCGTAGAGTTCACCCACATGCACTGGGATGATGAGTCCGCGATCCTGCGGTCGAAGTACCCGGCGCTGGTAGAAGCGGCTCCTGCCGTCATCGACCAGTTGGGCAAGGCTACGGACAAGATTCGTGCGGCCATCGAGACGGAAGAACTCTACGCGGAGTTCACCCACCGTGGTCTGTGTGAAGTCCTGTCGGAGTGCGAAGACGTGCTCTGGCTGTCCGACGGCACCCCTCCTGCCAACCTCTTGAAGAGGGGTTTCGCAGCGTGGTTGCACCGGCTGGACAAGGACTCTCGGACCATCGCGATGCGCCTGATCGACGCTGTGGTGACCGGCGGTTGCTTCACTGACGAGGAAACTGACTGAAACCAACAGGCAGGGGGGTTCAACTCCCCCTTGCTTCTCCGTATAGAAGTGTAGGGGGCGTCCCCGCACCCTTTCACCCCATCCCCATGACCCGCATCGAGCGAGGCAACTGGAGACACCCCATGAACTTCCCGACCACCCTGGAAACCACGGCTTGGATGCCCTATGTCCTGGCCGCGCTCCGCGTCCTCGGACCCCGAGGGGAGGAAGTACGGTTCCGCGACGTGATCGCCTATATCGAGTCCCTGACCGATTTCCCTGGCTGGGATACCTGGGGCACGAAGATGAAGCGGGGCAAGCCCTACTTCGCCGGACACCGAGCCGTCACCCTCGCGGGTGGGCGCTTGAAGAAGGACGGTATGGCCGTCAACCCACGTCGCGGGTACTACGCCTTGGCCTCCGAGTTGGCTGCTGCGCCAACACCGGAAGTCACCGAGGCTACCGAGGTAGAGACGATGGCAGCGGTCACCCTGACCGAGATGGTCACCGAGGAAGCCCCCGAGGAAGCCCCCGAGGAAGCCCCCGAGGAAGCCCCAGCGGCGATCTCCGTGATCACCGAGGATTCGGGGATGGCTTACCTGCCCCCCGTCGGTGCCGTGACTGCCGGGTCCTACGCTACGGAGGCTGACCTCCGGCGCGTGGCCATCGACAACACCCACTGCTTCAGCCTGTGGTCCTCACGGTCTTCGCAGTGCGAGGGGTGCCCTCTGGCTGGGCTGTGCCAAGCATCGACCATCACCACCCTGGCGACGGTGGCCTCCGAACTCGATGCTGAGTTCGCTGCCGAGGTCGCCAAGGCCGAGGCCGAACTCGCTGCCGAGCGTGCGAGGTTGGTAGCTGCCCTGAAAACGTCCATGGCTCCGACTCCCGAGGCCACCACTTCCTCGGTTGACTACTCGACCGTCGTGGTCCCCTTCGCCTGCGTCTGCTCGGCAGAGGGATGCAAGGGCACCATCGAGGCCAACGCCACCGCTGCCCATGTTGAAGGGCGTGGAGTCTTCCACACGGAGTGCGCCATCGCGCTGTAGACACCTGACCCACTTTTGGGTCGGTGTCCAACCGGCCCCTGGAGTATCCCCATGAAAGACCTGACCCCCCTCATTACCGAAGCCACTGACCTCGCCAAGCGCGGGGGCAGCGCCCAGGAAATCGCCCGCGTGGCTTGCCGCCTCGCGGGCCATATCTCTAACGCCCAGGAGGCTCTGGACCCCCTGAAGGCTCTCCTTCGTGACCTTGCGTCTACCCAGCGGGGGGACGAGAGCCACGTCCACTACGACACCGATGCTGGAAGCGTGTCCGTGACGTTCCCGTCGCCCCGGTTCAAGGCTCGCAAGGGCACTGATTGGGACGTGGTGCGCCACGTCCTCGGAGACTGCTTCGACACTTACTTCGTGACGAACGTGCGGTACGACGCTCGCAAGGACATTGATGCGGTCATCAAGACCCGCAAGGCTTCTGGCGAGGTGCCAGACGTGCTCAAAGCCATCGAACGAGCCGAACCCACTCCCAGGGTGGGCTTCAAGCCTACCTGACCTCCTGCCCGCCCTCACGGCCCCCCAGATGCCTTGTTCGGGGTCGTGGGCGGTGGGTTTCAGCCCCCATCCCCCCGACTACACATCCGCCGCCCTCACTCCCGCCTGGGAGTGAGGGCTTTTGTCGTTTCTGGCCCCCCAAGTGTGCGAAGTGGACACCCCCCTGCGTCTACCCCTGTGGAGGTGCCCGATGACTACCCCTATCCGCGTCCTGTTCCCCCTCTCCGAGATGGAGATCAACACCGTGCTGGAAACCCGGCACGCCGAACGGCTGGAGAGTGCCGCAAACCTCGACAGCTTCCCGCCCGATTCGACCCTCGGCACGTTCCGACGGACCCTGCTCGTCAGGGACGTGGGAGGAGATGCCCTCATCCGGGGCCACCTCCAGACCCACCCCTACCTCCGGCTGTCCCGTGAGGTGTGGTGGTGGTGGAACGTCGAGGTGAACGGCACCGATGCAGACACCGGCAAGGAAGTCCCCTCGGTCTTCTCCCAAGAGGAGATAGAGCAGGCCGAGGAGGAAGGGCTCTCCATGGCTCCGTGGCTCCGCAGAGCCCTACGGGCGATTCAGGACGTAGACTTCGACCTCGCCTTCAACATCATTCGCGACCTGAACACCGCGCTCGGTGGGATAGTGCCAGGACAACTGGACCTGAACACCGAGATGTGGTCCGACGTGGCCTTCATCGGTGGGGGCGAGTGGGTGTCGTAGATCGGAAGGGCACCGTTGACCCGTGTTCCACGGGGAACGGCTGCCGTCCGAGACGGCGGTAGTCTCACCCGTGGGGTCACCGATCTGACCCCACAAGCCTCCCACAGCGATGTCGTCCGAGGTCTCGGGGATGTCCTCGGGCCGCCCGATTCGCTAAACCCTTGCCTTCACTGGGGTTTTCGCGCACGCCGTTCTGATGACACCCCGATCAGGGGTTTTACAACAACGGGGGAGCGCCCCTGGACCTGTGGTTCCAGAACTGGACCTGTGGTTCCACCCCCCGCAAGTTGGGGCGAAAGACCTTTCTGGTTGAACAACCCCAACGGTGCTCCCCCTACCTACGACACCCGAGGCTACTCCTCGGTGGGGCGAAAGACCTTTCCGGTTGAGTAAGCCCGACGGTGCCCTTCCGATTTACGACACCGAGATTACGCCCTGGTGGGACGGAAGACCTTTCTGGTGGAGCAACGCTGACGGCGCTCTGCCTATCTACGACAGAAGACCTTTCTGGTCGAGTAAGCCCAACGGGGCTCTCCCTATCTACGACAAGCTACTCCTCGGTGGGACGGAAGACCTTTCTGGTTGAACAACCCCAACGGTGCTTTGCTGATCTACGACACCCGAGACTACTCTCCGGTGGGGCGAAAGACCTTACCGGTTGAGTAAGCCCAACGGCGCTCTCCCTATCTACGACACCCGCCCGAGACTACTCTCCGGTAGGGCGAAAGACCTTTCTGGTTGAGTAAGGCCGACGGCGCTCTACCTATTTACGACAGGGGGGGTTCAACTCGGCCTCCTATCTCCGTATAGGGGGTGAGAGAACCTTCCCTCATCCCCACGAGCCTCATCGAGAGGCCAACAGGAGCGCCCATGTCCATCGCAGTCTTTCACGCCACTCGCCCCACCTTCGGGTCCGGGCCGGAGCCCACCGAGTTCATCCACGTCGCTGATGTGGACCTGCCCGACGCGGACTACCCCCGCGTCTTTGAACTGACCAACACCATCGAACACTACTGGTGGGAGAACGCTCTGGTCACCTCGACCTTCCCTGGTGAGGGATGCCGCTCCACCTCCGTCGGTGATCGCATCCGCCTGTCGGATGGACGTGTCCTCCGATGCGCTTCCTTCGGCTGGGAAGAGGTCGAGGCCACCGCAGGGACCGCTTGACCCCCCACACCCCCTAAACGTGACTGTCACACCCCCTAAACGTGACAGTCACGTTTTCAAACGTGACTGTCACAGGCAAAACCGCGCCCAAAACGTGACTGTCACACCCGAATACTTGGTTTTGGGGGGTTCAACTCACCCCCCTATCTCCGTATAAGGGTGGAGGCCCTACTATGACCCACATCCACCCAGCCATCATCGAGCGCGAACGCCGCGAGCGTGAGGAACGCGAGAGCGAGCGCCGTCGGCTCCCCCTCTACGCACCCCGTCCGATGCCCCGCCCCGTGCGGGAACGACCGGACCCCGCCCCCGAGCGGGGGGTGGTCGAGATCGACTACACCCTTTGACCCTCTCTGGAACCTCCCATGACCGGCACCATGACCATCAAGACCAAGTGCCAACAGTGCGGTAAGAAAAAGGCCATCAAGAACGTCGTGACCTTCCTCCCCAAAGGAGAGGTGACCATCTACACGAGGAAGGGCTGCTTCAAGTGTGGATGGCACCCTGACGAATAGACCTCCTGACCCCCCTGGAGCCACATGACCCACGCTGAACTGCTCTCCACCATCCGCGAGGCGTACTTCGCCCTCGCTGGCTACCGCTCACCCTCCCTGCTCCCAGAGCAGCAGGAAGCCGAACTCGCACGGTGCCACGACCTCCTGGCTGCTGTGGTCTACGGACCCGAACCGGACGAGGACGAGCGGGAGCCCACTGCCGCCGAAATCTACGGGTACACGCCGTCGGGGGATGACATTGTGGTGCCCCAGGACCAACCCGTCATCCCCGCCTGGGCCGCAGACGACCAAGACATGCCGTTCTAAACACTTTCTCGACGGAGGGGGGTTCAACTCCCCCTTGCTTCTCCGTATAGAAGTGTAGGGAGCCCCGCTACCCACACAAAACACCCCCCACGAGCCCGACTGACGGGCCAATGGAGACTTCTCATGGACCTCACTTCCCTCTCCCCCGCGACCATCGCAGTGCTCGCGAAGGCGCTGACCGCTGCGAAATCCGCGACCCGCGCTGACCTCCCCGTCGGGGATAACGACGTGGACGAGATCGTCACCCTCCACGCCCTCGGGACCACCCGATGTGGCGATGACTACAGCCAGCCCATCGTCGCCAAGGCTGACCCCTGGACGCTCCTGGCTGCGGCATTGAGCCACCTCAACGGCGTGACCGTCGATTCCCTCACCCGCGAAGCCCTCACCGCCGACCCCAAGCTGATCGCGTCCCTCAAGAAGAGGGCCAAGGTCGCTATCGCTGCGGTCAAGGGACCGACCCTGACCGACTGCAAGGGCAAGGTCACCTTCCCGGCTCTGTCGGTCTCAGTGGTCAGTGCCACCGAGGTCGCGGCTGCGGAGGACGAGGAGTCCGCTGCCTGATTCCCCCTCACCGGTCCCCCTCCCCCTGGAGGGGGCCTTTGGTGTATTGGGCGGTCCCACTTTGTAACAGTCACAGATGCACTTGTGACTGTTACAGGCACCCCTTGTGACAGTCACGTTTTCAAACCGAGTATTCACATTCGGTGTTTGACACACTTTCAAACTGGAGGGCTCTCATGCCTACCGCGACTTCAACCTACGTCAACGCCTACGCGGTCACCCGCCATTTCGGTGGACCCGAGGAAGGCGGGTGGTGGTACAACGCTGGGGAACCCCTCGCGTCCGTGCCGCTCCCGTTCACCCCCACCGGTCCCGACGATGGGCGCGTGGGCACCATGGTCAACCAACTCAAACAGCGGTACGCCGATCACGCGGAGGGAGACATTTACTCTGTCCTCGGCGGGGTCGCCGTCGAGGTCTACGTCGAAGACCACCCCGCTCGGACCTTCCCCACCGAGACTCCGCACTACGAGTAGACCCACGAACTGACGGACCCTCGGACTGACCCGAGACAGCCGCCGCTGACCCAACCCCCGACAACCCCCGACCCCCGACTGCCTCCGTGGCGGTCGGGGGTTTTTTGCGTTTGGGGTTTTGGGTGTGACAGTCACGAACGCCAATCGTGACTGTCACAAACGCAACCAATACAGTTACGTTTGCATACCATGTAGTTACGTTTGCAAACCTAACAGTTACATTTACCCAATACAGTATTTTCCCATGCAAACCCCATGCCAGAAAAATCTCCGGGGGCTTGACCTGTTCCCTGGATTGGCGGGCCTCACAGGGAGGGATCGTGTTCGTGATAATCACAACCACCTTGTATTCGGCCTCCCCAACCCCCCGCTAACGGTGGGCGAAACCCGATACCCAGGAGCCCCAATACTTCATTCACGATTGTGACTGTCACATGGGCCATGTATCGAGTAGTCACAAGTACGTTTCAAGTATTGCGTTTCGGGGGCGGGGACTCCTACAGGGGGGTGCGAGAGGGGGTGTTGGCCGGTACAGGTAGGGGAGCCCAGAACCCAGCAGAGGACGTTCCCATGGACCCCATGGACCCCACGGTCACCCCGACCCCAGGCCCCGCCACTCGCCCTCTTCCCGACGAGCGGGAAGGGCTCTGGGTTCCCCTCATCGAAGGGGTACTCCGTGCGATGTGGGGCGGTTTCGGTGAAGCCCACCAAGACAAGTGGGGTGATGAGGTCCAAGTCAGGGTCAGGCACGGATCTGGCAACAGGCTTTTTGGGCACGGCCACTTGAAGTACCGGGACACACCCACGACCCGGTTGGACGTGGAGTATCGGGAGCGGATCCCCGCTACGGTCTTCACCCTCCGTGTGGTGTCTACGGAACAGGATGCTCCCATCTACTCGGTGTCCTTCACGGTCACTGATCGGGAGTACGCCATGAGCCACCACCTTCCTGTCGTGGGAAGGCGGTTGGCCACGGAGATGGCTCCGCACGTCTATCACTTGGACCCTCGGAGGGGGATACCCCTCTACGTCAGGTCCAAACAGCGACCTCATGTGTCCCCGTTGTTGCCGTTGCCCCTCTTTGACCGACCCGACGGTTCACACCGGTATCAGACGGAGTTGTTGTTGGGGGTGTGGCGTTCGGGTCTTGCGGTTGCGGACTTGTCCGACCATTCGCCTACGCGGTGTCCTTTCTGTGGGGAGTCCTTACTGGACCCCACGCACAGAGTGATTCCCGTGTGGGGTGGTGGGAACCTGGGCTGGGTTCATCCTGGCTGCATGGATCGAAGGAGTGAGTGATGAGTAAGATCAAACCGAGCACGACCGTCCGCATCAAGCGAGGGGTGCGCCCTTATGGCGGGCGGCGTATGCGGCTGCTTGAACGCGAAACGCTCCCCAACGGGCGAGAGGTCGTCAACCTATGGCTGGACGGGCAGCACGTCCTGGGGACGGTGCGCCAGTACAACGCCGATGAGGTCGAGGATGAGCGGGATGAGTAAGCGAACGATGTTCGGTGGTCCCGAGTCCATCATGGGCGAGGCTTGCCAAAAGGACTTGGACGACATGGTGATGGAGAAGATGCTCGGGTATGCCGAGGTCGAGGAGCAGCGACCATCCACCTACAAGGTGGTGTGGTCCACCGAGCACGCTTCCGGTGAACTCCCCTACGAGTTTGTCGGGATGGACCTTGCCCTCCAGGGAGGTCGTGAGTGGAAGGCCGAGATGGTCGCCATTGACCCTGACCCTGTATCAGCCATAGAAGAGTACCAATGGGAGGTTGTCCGTATCGACCCTCCGCTGTTGGAGAGAAACGGCCCGGAGGGGCAGGAGAGGTGAGGGATGAGCAGATGGATGAAGTTGGTGTTTGTAAACCCGGAGCGTGTGCGTTCTGACGAGGAGAGTGTTCACCTGTTGTTCGACATGACGGACCCGGCCCAGGAGGGTGAGGTACGGCGGTTGGGGGAGGAGTTAGCGCAAGCCTTGGTGACAGCGGACGAGTACCGTGCGTCTGGCGGTCACCTTCAGGTTGCTTCCCAGAACCCGCAGGGCACCTTCCCGTGGGCTTTGGCTGGTCGTTGTGAGACGTGTGGCCCGGAGAAGCCATGCGAGCGGTGCTCTACAGTTGAGGACGGCAGAGGTAGGCTGTCTATCGTTCCCGATCAGGTATAGAGACGGGGTTGGTCAATGGGTGATGCTTGCCAAGCAGCGGTTCGGCAGATGGTTTTACGGGCTGGTCGGTATGACCTCATCGTGTTGGTGGTAGCGGATGATGCTACTCCCTACGAGGTGGAGGAGGTTCGTGAGATCGCGACCTCCATCCATGAGGACACGCAATCGACCATCGCGGTGTTCCCCGAGAGTGTGTTGAAGGATGCTCGTGTGTTCACGCTGACGGAACTCATCGAGTTCCGTGACGAGATTGATGCCCTCATCCAGTACAAGGCTTCGGACGTGGTTGGAGAGGCGTAGGGCGTTACGCTGCCTACCACTTATCGCCCGTCTTGTGTTCGTACTCGGCCTTTGCAAAGTCAGCGAGTGCTTTGTTGAAGGGTGCGCGGGCATGGAAAGCCGCTGGGTCTCTGCGGTGGTCGTCTTCCAGCCGCATCTGGATCTGCATGAGGGCATCACTCACGCGCCCGAAGTCGGGGTCGCCTCGCAACGCCGACCGCAGCCCTCGCAGTTCCTTTTGGATCTCGGGGGCAAACTCGGGCCACTTTCGCAGCACATCCTTCAACGAAGCTGAAGCCTTCTTGTTGGGTCCGGCCCGTAAGACCTTGATCAACTCGGTCAGGGAGCGGTCATACCCCCCATACGGAGCAGTGCCCCATCCGGGGACTCCCGAGAGAATACGCTGGGCCTTCACCAGATAGTCCACGGCTTTGTCGATAGCGCGGTCAGCAACCCTCAACCCAGCGAGGATGGCTTTCCGCTCATCGGAGCCTACGGGCATCGAGGAAGCGAGCCGGATCAATCGGGATCGGTCGGCAGCCGTAAGTGTCTTGGACATGGTTGGGATCTCCTGACCCTACGGGTCCGATAGGCGTCCTACCGTGGACTACTTATAGTAACGACTCCAAGCCTCTCGCCCATGCTCCTCGACCTGACCCATCGGCTCGTTCCACATCTGTGTGCCTTTGACGACCGTGCCCCCACCAATGTCCTTCGCGTATGCGATGGCGTCGGACTTGGAACCGAACAACTCCACCTCGGCCACATAGCCTTGGTACTGGCCGTCATCTTCCTCGCCAGTGTCGTACCCGCTTCGCGCTACTGACCAGACAGGCTCGCTGTGCGAGGGGTGCCCGAGGGCGGGGAGTCGCATCCTGTCGCGTTCTTCCTCGCGCTCACGTTCTTCCTCACGCTTGATGGCTTCCTGAAGTCTGATCTCCTTCGCACGGGCCTTGGCCTCGGCCTTGGCCTCGGCCTTGGCCTTGGCCTTTTCCCGTTCACTCTCGATGCGTTGTAGCTCTCGCTCGGATTCACGGTCAGTGTAGAACCCGTTTTCTCTGGACCACCCAATGAGCGGAATGACCTTGCGGTCGTGGGTTCTGCCGTAGACCTTGACCCCGCTGATGTAGCTTCCCTTGACGCGCTGCACCTTTTCAGAAAACCGATCCATTGTGGCATCTGTCCATTGAGCAGGGTTGTCGAGTGCCTTGGGGTCCATCTTCATCAGATCGTTGTGCCACATCGTCCCGCGTGGGCCTTCATAGGAGGCAGAGATAGTCAGGTGTTGGAAGTCGGCGGGATTGACTTTGCGGAGAAGCCGATGGCCTTTAGCGGCACCCTTGCGCGATGTGTTCACCAATCCTGCGAGGATGGCCTTCCGCTCGGGTGTCCCTACGGGTAGGCAGGAAGCGAGCCGGATTAGGCTGGATCGGTCAGAAGCGGTGAGGGTGCGGGGCATAGCTGCCCCCCGTAGTCGTGCTTTGCGGGACTCCCAAGACTCGGAGGCTTCGCCTCCAATCTTGAAGTCCGAGCGGGCACCATCCATGTTCCCGTACAGAAAGAAGTGGTGGTGGTCGTGCCCTTCGCCAATCTTCTTGAACGCACGCTCCAGATCGGACCCGGCCTCATACAGAGACTCCTCCTCGTCGGCCCCGTCAGGGAACTCCATGTAGACCTTGAAGATGCCTTTGCGCGGATCAAAGTTGATCGAGTCGATGTTGCGGATGGCCCGCTTCAGAAGATGCTCGACCTGCTTGGCTGTATCACGGTAATCGGGGAGGTCATCTTCCCCCCGCACCGCAACATCATAGTTCCCCGCGTCGATACCCAAACGCACCTCGTAAGACAAGGTGTTGGGCATCGAGTAAGCGAGCCGGATCAAGCTGGACCTCTCGGCTGCTGTAATAGTCTTGGGCATGGTGGGATCTCCTGATCCTACGGTTTCGATAGGGAAGCCACCGAGTCATTTCAGGCGCAAGTAATCCGAGAGTAGGACGGTTCCGACCACGATTGCTATCAGCACTATGAGTACCCACGAGGGTACTCCATGGGGTTCCAGTTTCATGGGTGGGGTGACTTGCTTACTCGACCTCGACCTTTTTGATCTTGGCGTTCCTGGGTGAGAACACGGCGACCTCGGGCCAGCCATCGACCAGCCGGGATCCGTGGAAGACCACGCTGTCGTAGCCATTGGCTCTCGCTTTCTTTGCCTCGGACGCGCTTGCGGTGATGAGGGGGTTCTGTACGGTGACCCCAACGGTGTAGACCTTGGGTCGGTACGCGGAGGAGTCGATGCCCACTTCATCGAGGTTGTCGTAGAGCCAGTAGGGGGCACCGCTACTGGTCGAGAAGATGTTGGTTGAGCCACCCCCGAGTGGTGTGACCGCGCTCCCTTCGATGTACCCAGCGATGTCACCGAGGGTGTTCCCGTCCACCCCGTTGAGGAAGTCCTCGTGCTCGTAGGGTTCGTGCCCTGCGGCTTTGGCTTCTGCGAGCATCGGTTCCCAGGCTTCCCTTCCCTGGGTGTAGAGGCTTTCCAGAAAGGCTCCGGCCTGTGGCTTCTTGCGTTTCAGTTCGCCAATGATGCTGGGGTCGAGGCCGATGTTCCTGTTGGCGTTGGCGTACTTCCAGGCGACGTTCTTGGATGGGGTCAGGAAGATCCCGCCGCCATAGAAGTCGTTGACGAGTTCGTCCCTGGACTTGGTGAGGTCAAAGCGGTCGAAGGATC
>Ga0098052_1001806_pt1 | contig 13137 bp, 19 predicted proteins | sample 15_taG_FD_81591 | JGI IMG/M metagenome (GOLD analysis project Ga0098052, IMG submission 81591) | Marine viral communities from the Subarctic Pacific Ocean - 15_ETSP_OMZ_AT15312 metaG | ecosystem: Environmental > Aquatic > Marine > Oceanic | place: Pacific Ocean | collected 2015-01-18 | reverse complement strand
TTCAACCTTGGAGCATAACGTTGTTACTTTTAAATTTACTGTGCCTCTTTTTGTTCGTTCTCAGCATCACCGCCATAGGACGTGGAGCTACAACGAAATCTCAAGGAGATACACAGACAAAGGCATGAAATTTTATGTTCCGGCTGGCTTTAGAACACAACACAAATCTAATCGCCAAGCTTCAAACCCTAATGAACTTATAAATCCCTATATGTATCCTAGGGAGCAATACAATATTGTTCCTCCTAGTAACTCCACCGCCAGAGATTATATGCAGAATCATATTTTAACTTCTTTAGAATATTATAAAAGAATGATAGAGATTGGAATCTGTCGAGAGCAAGCAAGAATGATTCTACCACAAAATCTATATACAGAGTATTATGGTACTGTTAATCTTAATAACCTTCTTAAGTTTATTGATCTTCGTACACATGAAGGCGCTCAGTGGGAAATACAGAAAGCAGCCGAAGCTTGTCTCGCAATCGCGACAGACTTATGGCCATGTGCAGTTAATTCCTATAGGGAACTTCGAGGTGTCACATAAATTCAAGCCGGGAGATTTAATAGTCCTTAATGACTATGGAATTTTCATAGCTGAATTTTACGAACAAAAAGTAGGAATAATAATAAGCAAGCCATATAATATCGTACCACTAGCAGAAAATGAGATGAACTCCTTCTATATTGTGTACGATATTTTATTAGATGGAGAACTACTTAAAATGGTACCACAGGAATTTATGGAGCCTTATAAAAAACATGAAAAAGATTCTAAATGAATGGCGAACTTTCTTAAGTGAAACTGACCCAAAACACCCACCCAAATTAAATCCAAGCAATCCATATGATAGGTCTAAGACTGTCCATGTGCAATCAGCAACTAAAGGAGGTTTGGAGTTAATAAGAACCTTGATAACTCAATATTTGACAATGATGGCAAGCTATGATGTTGGCCATGAAAAGAACTTTGAAGGAGTTATACATTACATAGAGCAATTAGGGGAACCTCTTCGTAATAAAGTATCTGAAGACATAAAGATATTAAAATTTATATATTCCAGAAGCAACAGAACAGATTATCAGCCCAAAGCAGGCCGCATAACAGTTTTTAATGACACTCGGGCCGTTAGTCCTGATACCAAAATAGACAACATTATGACACATCTGGGAATTCAACCACTGACCGGGGAACCGGACACAAGCAGAATAGAAGAAGTTTTTAAATTTTATGTTATGCCAAAGAACTTTGATTCAATCTACGGAGAACCGGAAGAATTGCCACCTCCAACAACTTCAAGTCGTTTTTCTAATATGCCATCAGCCGATGAATTGGCTCGCAGAAACTATGAATTATGGCTTAAGAACAAGAGGAATAAATGATTAATGAGTATCATTTTGATAAATTAGTTATTGGTGGTTCGTTAGAAAGTCTATTATATTCATTTATTAATGATGCAAAGATATTGATTTTGGAACCTTTATATCCAATCGAGGTCTTTAGTCTTCCATACAAACCATCATTGCGTTTACTTGGATATAACAAAAACGAAACAATAATGTTATCGGAGTTGTGGGATCGCATAACATTTGTGTTATCAATGATTGGGTCAATCGTATCTCCAAACATCATAACATCCCACAGAGAAAAGGACAACAAGATTATAACAGTAACACAACGTAACAAAAGAGTTACGTATGGTGCCGAGGAACTGGTGTATTTTGATAAAATTGACAAGAACAATGTTACCATGCTTGATTGGTTCAACGTGAGATCAGGCAACAACCATCCCCACAAAGTCATCGAGGATGAAGAAAATACATTTATAAATAAAATATGTTTTTATCGTTCTTTACGGCTTGGCAACAATTCCAACATGCGAGACATATTGGCATTATCTAAATTTACCATCAAAGAATCTAAAATGGTTGACCATTCAGAAGGTATAGCAAGGCTTAAAGTATTGCAAATGATGAAAGATAAAGACATTAAAGGGCAAAGCAATGGGTATGGCAAAGGCGGAAGAAGACACCACTATGCTTTAAAGGTAGAACACACCTATAGAGAAAATAGAAAAAAGTATACACCACTACATTTATTAGAAGACTTATTAAAACAAGAACCAGAAAAGGAAGAACAATGGAATATAACGAAAAAACTTTTTCGTCACAAACAAATTACCACCTTGCGGGAATCATTCCAATTGCCGGCCAGCCTTTAGATTTTGGTATGCCTTATCCTGCCTCCCTCCTACCCGTAGGTACGGACTACACAATGATAGAAGCAGCGGTGATAGAAGCAGCCCATGCTGGCTGTAACACAATTTGGATTGTGTGCAATGATGATATATCTCCTATTATAAGGCATCGTATTGGTGACTTCATTCAAGATCCGTTGCATTTTTATAATAAATACGAGAATAGAATGAAAGACCGCAGAATAAGAATACCAATCTTCTGGGTACCAGTTCACCCTAAAGACAGAGATAAAAGAGATTGTTTGTCTTGGTCTGTAATACATGGAGCATTAACAGCGCTCAAAGTATCAGATAGAATTTCAAAATGGTTTATACCTGACAAGTATTATGTTTCGTTTCCATACGGTATCTTTGATCCAAGACCAATAAACAAACTAAGAAAACAAATAAAGACTAAAAAGAATTTTTATGTTATATCTGATGGCAATACCGTAAGGGAGAACTACCATACAAGCTTCACCTTCGGAAAGGAAGAATTTATAATATACAGAAGAAACATAAGGAAAGGAACAGGTGCCTATACCAGTGAAGTTCTAGATGAGAGAGGCATCCCAAGAAGTAAACTGCCCATCGAACAGAGGTGGTCTGCTAGGTTCTTTCAACTCAAAGATGTTTTTCATGGCGTGAGTCACAAAGACGCCAATTTTTACAAAGCAAATGAGTTTTATAATTTGGGTAACTGGAATGATTATAAAAATTACATGAAGTCAGAACTGGCCGATAAAATTAAGCGACCAACCAAAGAACTTTTTTCATATAAAGAATTTAATAGGATAGGAATAGATCGGGACTAATTAGGGCATGTCAATAGCAGTAAAGAGATACAAAAAGCTGGTAAAGGAATTATTATTTGCATATTCTGAATTGGAGTATATAGAAGAAGCCCTCAATGAAGCACACTTAGAATTTGAAGCTTACTACCAAGAATATTGTAAAAAGAATGATGTTCCAATAAGTGAACTCAATAAAAAGAATACAAAAAAGTTAGAGAAGGTATATCCTAAGAAAGAAATCATAACAGATGAACAAGGCATTGTCCAATATGAAAATAGCAAACCGGAAAAAGAAAACTACAAAGTATTCCAACGAATGTATAGAATTATAGCAAAAAAATTACACCCTGATAAATTTTCTAATCAAGAACATAACCTCGAAGTGATAGAGAAGATTGAGGCTTTTAAAATAGCAACGGCTGCTTATAATAAAAAAAACTGGGCCCAATTCCTTGACATCTGTGAAAAATATGATATATTACCAACACGTTATGAAAAGATCAATGCTATAATAAGAGAAGAGATCTCTGATATAGGAAAACGAGTAAATAATAAAAAATTAGCCTTCAGTTGGAGGTTTTATGAATGCGAAGAAGACGAAAGATGTAAGGATAAAATTATAAAATCATTTCTCTTTCAACTTTTTAAATATAGTGTTTAATAGGAGGTGCTATGAGTAAAAAAGCAATATTAGATTTGGATAAACAAAATGTACTATTAGAAATAGAAGATCTTTCCGATTGTTGTTTTGAAGTGTGGGAAGAGGAAGGTAAAAAAAGTAGTATAGTTAGAGTAAAAATGCCAATTAAATCTTGGGAAGAAATCGTAAAAAAATGGGAAACTTTAAAGAGAGGTGGTAAGTGAAGTATTATGATCCATGGTCAAGTTTAATCAACAAGATCAAAAAAGCAGGTGGTTTTGTAAATGCTCATGCTCATTTTGACAGAGCATACACAATAAATGAACAAAATTTAAAAGGTGTTGTTTATGATCATCTATATCATAAGTGGTTGTATGTTGACAAATTCAAGGAGAGTGCTTCCGTAAAAGATTATGGTAGAAATATTCAAATTGCTTTGGACAGACAAAAGGAAATGGGCACAACAGCATGTCTTTCATTTATTGATATAGATTCTGTCGTAGGTTTAAAAGCGCTTAGGGCTGCTAAACTAGGCAAAGAATATGCCAAACATATTGGCATTGAGTTTAAAATTGCCACACAAACACTCAAAGGGGTTACAAGCCCACATGAAAGAGTGTACCTAGATATAGCATTGGATACTGGTGTTGTCGATATCATTGGTTCTCTCCCAAGCGTCGACAAAGGACTTGAAGGGACTCACCTAGATATTATTTTTGAGTTGGCAAAGAAGTACAACAAAAGAATACATGCGCATGTAGACCAATTAAATACATCAACAGAAAAAGAAACTGAACTGTTGGCTAGAAAAACAATGAAACATGGATATGAAGGCATGGTAACCGCTGTACACTCCATAAGCATAGCTGCGCACAATATAGATTATAGACACGATGTATATCGAATGTCTAAAGATGCTGGTCTTTCTTTCATAACCTGCCCAACAGCTTGGATTGACTCCCGCAGAACAGAGATTAACTCACCAACACACAACGCGATAACACCGGTTGACGAGTTATTAGAACACGATTTGATTGTGGCGATTGGCTCGGACAACATTCATGATGTTTATAAGCCATACTCTACTGGAGATATGGGGACTGAATTGAAGTTTTTATTAGAAGCTACCCACATTTATGATCAAGAGGTTCTAGTTAATATTGCGACTGAGAATGGTCTCAAGGTAATTGGAAGCTATGATGATAGAGATAGGGGCACTAGTAATAATTAGGATTGACTTTCAATTATCCAAAAATATTATGATAAGAGAAGGTGACTATGGAATCATAATAGGATACCCAGAAGAGGAATCCAATGCGATATTTGATTATTTGGTAGTTTGTAACGGTGTTCAGATATATTTGTTTAAATATGAAGTAGAACTAGTTAATTAATGAGATGTTTTTAAATGGACAAACTTTAAAATGCATAGAACCTTTTTTTATTTTTATTAAAGGGGGGAGATACTATTGCTCTCATGTAACAGATGGACACTTTTTTATAGCAAATAGTAGTAGTAAGTACAACGTCACCACGATAAAAATACCATTTAGTTTGGCAAAGAGATTTGAAATCGTCATTTGATGGAGTTAATATGAAAATAAATTTTAATACAACAACTTTATGGGCTTTGGTTGGAATTCAAATAGTTGTGTTTGTGTGTTTATATGCCTTGCTTTGGAGAGTAGGGGAACTGGAGAGCAATAGTGAAACCAAAACAGAAAAGTATATGTTCAAAAAAGAAGAATAATGTTTGTGAGGGGTGTGGGTGTACCCCATGCGACTGTGGCTGGGGTACGATGGAATTACAAAAGAATCATACTAATCATGGTAGCAAGAAAGCCAACAATCATAAGACCAGCTAACCAGTACTCGTCTGATACAGGGTAATTCCTATAGACTATAGCATCTCTTATCATTAAAAATGCAAAGAGCGCTATTAATGTCCCAAAGACTATAATAACCCACATTTTACTACCCTCCGAGTAACTAGTGTAGTTTTGCCACTAGTTACGATTGTGGGGAGATTTTAGCTTGAGTTACTGTTGTGATATAGTAGTTGGCGACTTGGTATGTATTAAATCGCATAATGTTGATGATTTTGGCAATGGTTGGCTAATGGCTAATGTTGATACTGGCATTGTGTTGGACATCATAGAAGTAGAACATGAGTTTTTTTTGTATGATTATAAAATGAGATGCTATGATTATGTCATCTATTGGACAGAGACAGGAACAATAGAACAAATTCCGGATATAATAGTAGAAAAGTACACCGATTGGGAAAGAAGAATAAATGAGTGATTATGTCAGGTTAATAATTTCTGATTTACATTTGGGAAGTCTCTATTCTAAAGAAGAGATGCTATGTAAGATGCTAAACGAAGTTGAATTTGATGAATTAATTTTAGCCGGTGACATAATCGATTTCATAAAAATTCCTACTTTTACTAAAAAAACAATCAAATTTATTGAAACATTGAAGAACAAAGGTAAACCAATAGTTTATGTTATTGGTAACCATGACATTAATTTAACTGAGTTCGAAAATGAAACACTTGGAGGTGTTAAGTTTGTAAGCAAGTATCAATTTGAATATCATAACAGGATCTTCCGCATAGTACATGGACACCAGTTCGAAACAGGCATAGTTACTTGGCGCTTCTCTATGAAGATAATCTCCATATTTCAAGATATGCTTGAGCGTTGGCTCAAATGGGACATGGCATCTTGGATTGTAAGATACAAATTGAGAAAGAGAAAGCTACGGAGAATATGGGACATTTTAAGGTGGAACAAAGAAGCGGATGTTTTCATTATGGGACACACCCACATTCCGGAAGCTGTAATTTGGATTGACGAAGACGAAGAAATAAAAACATATGTCAATACTGGCGACTGGATCGAACATCAAACTTATGCTTTGATAAAAGGCGGACAAATAAGATTAAAAAAATATAAAAAAAATTCTTGACAACATCATGTGAGCAGGTTACAATTAAAACATAACTCGGAGATAATATGATAATAGGAACTGTGGTTTTATACATAAGACCATTACACAACGTTTATGATGGATTCATTAATAAACAGGGAGAAAGTATAACTTGTTTCCCAATAAAATATTTGAATGAGATAGGCTTTGCTCAAAAGGATATTGATGAAGTGACAGTCGACTGGAAGAGTGATTCAAAAACTCATAGAGATGGCTGTTTCGAATATAAAATAACTGTAAATGCTGGTGCCATCACAACTAAAGAACACAAATTGCGTTCAAACCAAATTATAAATGAAATATGGAGATGCCGAAGGTCTTTCCTAGGAAAAGTCAGTAAAATAAAGTTTGTTGGTCTTCATGCTCATTCTGGCGTAGGGTCACCCTTTGATGGGTTTGGCTATCCTCAAGAACATATGGAGTACGCTTATGATAATGGCTGTGAGGCTCTTGCTTTAACTGATCATGGTAATATGAACGGGACTGCATATCAAGTGCTCCATGCTAAAAAGATGGAACAGCAAGACAAAGACTTCAAACCTATTTATGGCGTTGAGGCATACTTTATTGAAGATGTTGTTGAGTGGCGAAAGAAATACGAAGAACATAAAGTTGATAAAGTAAAAGCTCGTCGTCTATCTAAAAAACAATCTGGAACAACAATCGAAGCAGAGGGAGAAACTAAATCCAAAGGCTCCGAATTGAACAGGTCCAGACACATCGTACTTCTTGCAATGAATCAAGAAGGATTAAATAATATATATAAAATGGTCTCCGAATCATACACAGATAAGTACTATTATAGAAAACCGAGGATTGATTATGACTTACTTAATAAATATAACAGCGGCGTCATTTGCCTTTCCGCTTGTCTTGGCGGTGTTTATGCTGGTTGCTATTGGGCGAATCGCGAAGAAGGGGAAGAAGCTGTACTACAGGCTATGCGGGAAACCACCAGAAGAATGGTGGGCATCTTGGGAGACAGGTGGTATGGTGAACTCCAATGGAACAACGTCCCAGAACAACATGAATTAAATAAATATGTAATACAAATACATAAGGAACTTGGAATCAAATTGGTTTCAACAGCAGACTCTCACTATCCAAACCCACAAGCTTGGAAGGACAGAGAGTTATATAAAAGACTTGGCTGGCTTGGCCGAGGCAAGCCCGAGTGGCTTGACATGGAACTTCCCACTTCTGTTCAAGAGATAGAGTACGAACTTTATCCTAAGAATGGAGATCAAATGTGGGAATCTTATAAAAGATATTCAAAAGAAAGTGGAGTAGAATATGAAGATCAACTTGTACTGGAGAGTATTGAAGAAACTCACCGAATTGCTTTTGGAAGGATTAATAGATTTTATCCTGATAATGCCGTTCGTTTACCTGACTTTGTGGTTCCTGCTGGATATACTGCCGAATCATATCTTGAACGGATAGCTAGTGAGGGCTTGTTTAAAATAATGAGTGGCCGTGGCTTAACCCAAAAGTCCACACGATCCAGAAACCCTTTGAGCGAATATAGGGATCGCCTCATGAGCGAATTAAAAGTCATTGAAGACAGAGGTTTTTCGAAATATTTCTTAACAATGAAAGCTATTGTTGACAAAACCAACCAGATCCAGATAGCTGGTCCCGGTCGAGGTTCTGCTGCGGGTTCCCTTGTTGCCTATGCCTTGGGAATCACGCAAGTTGATCCAATCCAATATGGCCTGCTGTTCTCTAGATTCTTGAGAGCAGATGCCAAGGATTACCCAGATATAGACTATGATGTATCAAACCCTATGGCCTTGAAGGAAAAGCTAATTAATGATTGGGGTGACAATGTTGTTGTTCCTATATCAAACTTCAGCACACTTCAATTAAAGAGTCTTATAAAAGATGTATCAAAGTTTTATGATGTTCCTTTCATGGAAGTAAACGGAGTAACAAACAAGATGCTGTTTGAAGCTATGCCATTAGCAAAAGCAAAACACGGAATCAAGGCAGGGGTGTATAATCCTACGTTTGATGAAGTGATTGAGTTTAGCGAATCGCTACAGAAATTTTTCCAAACACATCCACAAATTAAAGAACATGTGTTGGGTTTGGTAGGTCAAGTCCGCCAAGTCTCCCGGCATGCCGGTGGAGTTGTGATTGGAGAGGACCTTGATAAATATATGCCGTTGATTTCAAGCAAGCATGTCCGCCAAACTCCATGGAGTGAGGGCCAAAATGTAAGACAGTTGGAGCCAATGGGATTCATCAAGTTTGATTTACTTGGTCTTTCAACATTAAGAATGATTGAGGATTGTGTTCGTTCTATTTTAATAAGACATGAAGGAGTAGAGAACCCAACTTTCGCAGATATTAAAGCCTACTACGACACCCACCTACACCCAGATGTAATAAACCTAAATGACCAGAATGTGTATGAGAACATTTTTCACAAAGGTAAGTGGATTGGTATTTTTCAATTCGCGGAATCGGGTGCTCAAAAATTTGCTCAAAATACTATGCCTCGTTCTATTATTGATATATCTGCCATTACTTCCATCTATCGACCCGGCCCTTTATCGGCTGGCGTTGATAAATCTTACGTGGAAGCCAAGGAAGACCCAGAAGAAATTAAATATTTAAATGATATAGTCAAATCTATTACAAAAGAAACACATGGATTCTTAATTTTCCAAGAACAGATTGCAATGTTGGCCCACAAGCTCGGCAAAGACCTGTCTTTAGACGAAGGAAACTTGCTTCGCAAGCTACTTACTAAGAAGGGAACAGGCAAGGGACATGAGGAAAAAGAAAAGATATACGCCAAGTTTATCGAGGGATGCTTGGAGAGAGAAATGCCGAGAGAGGCAGCGGACAAATTATGGACAACTTTTGAATATTTTTCAGGCTATGGCTTTAATAAGTCTCATGCCGTTTCTTATTCTATCATTAGCTATCAGTGCGCTTTTCTATGTAATTATTTTCCCTCAGAGTGGACGGCAGCGTTTCTTGAAAGAGAGCCAGAACACAGAAAAGAAAAGGCCATAAACCTTGCAAAACAGCATGGTTTTTCCATCCAAGACATTAATGTGAATACCTCTGGCATGTACTGGGAAATAATGGATAAAAACACCCTTGTTGCTCCTTTAACAACCATCAAAGGTTTAGGTGAGAAAGCTATAGAACAAATTCTAAATAACAGACCATTCAAAGATATTGAGGATTTCTTGTTCAATGAAAATATTGTGTATTCTAAGCTTAACAAAAAATCTCTTGACGTTTTGTGTAGAGCAGGTGCTCTTGGTGATCTTATTGATGATCGCTTTTCGGGCGACAAACATTTTTGGTCAGCAGTGTGTGTAGATCGCCCAAAACGCATGAAAAACTTCCTTGAAAACCTTGAGGCATATGAACCCGAAGGGTCCTTCACAGAAGAAGAAAAAATAATATTTACAACCGATTTAACAGGTATTTTTCCTGTGTCCAAAGTCATAACACCAACAATTCAAACTCGTATTGATGAATACGTGTTACCACCGATTTCTGATTATGATCATGACCTTAAAAATTGCTGGTGTATTCCAAGGTCAATAACTGTAAAAAAGACAAAGACTGATAAAAAGTTTTATGTTGTTGAGGTAATTGATTCCAATTCGGTTATAACAAAGGTAAGGTGCTGGGGTATTATCACCGAGCCTGTTCAAAAATGGAGTTACGAAAGAAAAGAGTTATATGTCCGACAACCAGATATAATTCATCTTAATAGGCCATATGCACTAAAACCAAATTACAATGCAGACTGGGGCTTCAGTACCAATGGCCCAGTTAAACATTCTTGGTTTTTGTTAGGCTAATTACTTGACAAGGTTTTTATAACCAGTTATATTCAAAATACAAACATGGAGGTAATATGATAATTACTCATACTAAAATTGAGTTTATTGAGGTTGAAGAACTACCTACTACAAAACGTGGTAAAGGTGAGTTGGGGAGTGCTGGCTCATGAATAGAAAACAAAGAAGAGCTAGAGATAAACAAATCAAAAAGTCTAAGTCTAAGTCAACAGACATGGAACAAAAATTAGGGTTGTTTGATTTGATGCCCAATGAGTGCTTGATATGTCATGAAACATTTGATAAGACGAACAAAGAAATGGTTAAAAGCTGGAATGTTGTCGTAAGAGAGCAACAGAGGAGTGTTAAAGTATACTGCCCAACGTGTTGGGACAATGCCCAAAAGATTTTAAAACAACTTGGAGTTTCACCTGATGAAGGACAAATCAAATAAAAAGAAGGTTATCTTCGACGATACAGACACGAGACACGCTCGGCTTAAGATAAGACTAGAATATGATGGTCTTTCTCAGGCCGAGTTTTTTCGTTCATTTATAACAGGCTATTTGGAAAAAGACAAATTAGTCATGGACTATATTAAAAGATATAAAGAAGCCAATAAGAAAATGAGTAAAAGAAACATGAAATATCAAACCAAAGATTCAGAAACTGCTGACGATTTGTTAGGGCAATTTGGCATTGGTGATGAAGAATTGGAGAATATTTTCGATGTTATTGCAAAATCGAACCCAGATCTGTAATTTTGGGTTTTTTATTAAATAACGTTCTATTTACTATGAAAACGTTTTAAGGAGAATTATAAATGGCCAAGAAAAGATATTCTAAACAGCGAAGAGCGATAGCTAGGAAGAAGAAAAATAGTCTATTAAAAGAATCGCAAGTACGTCGATTCATGGGTCTAGCAGGACTCGGAGCTTTAAGCGAAAGCCAAGGCTTATATGAAGAAGAGGAAGAAATGGACGCTGAAGCACCAGCCGATGATGAAGCCGAACTTCCAGCCGATGATGAAGTGCCTGTTGATGACGAAATGGGTGACGAAATGGAAATGGACGCAGAAGAGCCAGAAGGTACAGTTGAATTAGAACAAGATGATGTTGATACCCTTGCAGAACTAGCAGAAAAATTACCAGATATCGTAGCCAAACTTCAAGGTGGAGCACCTGCTGGTGATGAAATGGGTGACGAAATGGCTGGTGATGAAATGGATCTTGGCGGTGATGAAATGGGTGACGAAATGGATCTTGGTGGTGAAGAAGAAGAAGATTTGGAAGGCGGTGAGGAAGAAGAAGCCGAGAAAGGAGTTGAGGGGGTGATTCAAGAAGCTCTTCGTGGTGTCAACTTACAACTATCCAATAAAGAAATAGTTAATGAAGTTGCTCGTCGTGTAGCCAAAAGAATTCTTAAAGCAAAGCAAGCCCAACAAAAATTGGATGAAGCTTTGGGAAATAAGAAACCTGTTCGCAGATCAAGCCGGAAATCATTCCGTAGATCTAGAAAAAAATAATTTGACAACAGTCAGTTGACATGTTATAATGGAAGGGCGGAGGTAATCCGCCTTTTTTTATTGGAGTTTTGATGGAAACCTTATTTTATATGTTCCTTGTGTTTATATGCGGTATTATATTTAACATTGTGTGGGGATATACATTAGGATTTGGATATGGAATCAATTGCTTTCAAACCTCAATGCTAAACAGTCTCTTGATGCTGGCCAAGAACATTCAATCTGTTGCTGAGATACAACAATTAAAGTATATGTCATATGAGATAATGGAACAAGACAAAAAGTATATTGAGTTTCAAAAAGTAATCGATCAAAAAGAATTGAATTCGCTTAAGAATTCACTGATCAGGGATTATATTAACTCGGTTCCTTCGAGATATAATTTCATGATTAAATTTCACGATTGGGACAGCGCAATGTCCCATTTAAATAATCTACTAAAGGAGAGAAAATGATTAGTATTAATGATAAAGCACCAGAAGGCGAGGGGAAAGAAGAACTCACACCAGAACAAATGCTGCAAGATGTATTAGGGCCAAAAATGCCGGAGATAAGAACAATGGCTTTGTTTGGTGATGTTGATGAGGAAAAGTCTTTGGATCTAATTATAGGACTCCTGTCGTTAACAGAATTTACAGACAAAGAACCACCTTATGACCCAATTAAATTTTATATATCAACTTACGGTGGGTCTGCGGATGAAATGTTCTCGATTTATGACATGATGTCGATTCTTAAAGCGAAGTGCGAAATTGAAACGATTGGCCTTGGAAAAGTAATGTCTGCTGGTACCCTCCTGCTAGCCGCAGGTACAAAAGGGAAGAGGAAGATTGGCCGACATTGTCGTATAATGATTCATGCCGTTGTTGCTGGTTCTGCCGGAGAGCTTCATAACATGGAGAACGAAATGAAATCAATTAAACACATACAAGAGCTATATATTAACGCATTAGCTAGGGAGACAAGCATGACAAAGCGAACTATTCAAAAGTTTCTAGACCGCAGAGTCAATGTATATTTAACAGCAGAAGAAGCCGTTGAATATGGTATAGCAGATGAAATTATTAATTAAGGATAAACAATGGATAAAATATTTTACAACCAAGCATCCGCAGTAAAGCTCGGATGGACTCC
>Ga0098052_1001805_pt1 | contig 13138 bp, 16 predicted proteins | sample 15_taG_FD_81591 | JGI IMG/M metagenome (GOLD analysis project Ga0098052, IMG submission 81591) | Marine viral communities from the Subarctic Pacific Ocean - 15_ETSP_OMZ_AT15312 metaG | ecosystem: Environmental > Aquatic > Marine > Oceanic | place: Pacific Ocean | collected 2015-01-18 | reverse complement strand
GGTAGTTTCATAGCTAATGCAGTAAGGAAATTTGTAACTGGACAGCCATTTAATGGTAATTTCAGCTTTAATTTCCCCACAATGATGATGAATAAGCTATAATATGGGCAATTAGCCTAAGAGATAAAGGGGAGTAATTGGAGCCACGGAAACCGAGACACGTAAGTGGATACTCCCCTTTAAATTTGTGTTGTATATCACATAAAGAAGTTGTAAATTTAAGGTACTGCAATAGTTGTAGAAAATGCTCTCCCCGAGCATAAAATAGTTAAAAATAACAAGGAGAAGTAAATGAAAACTCTGTATTTCGATCTAGAGCATGGTAGTCAGACTCTTGGAAGTGAAAAGGCAATACAGCAGATGTTTGGATATAGTGTACTTCGTCCAGCTACTTGGGATTCATTCCAGCATGTAATTGGACAATTATATACTAAGAAGAAAACTGTTGTCGAGAAACATATAGGTGCATTAAAGATAGAAGAACAGCAAGAAGGTATTCTATTAAGAGATAATGCTCCAACTGTAGATGTCGTAGTAGTAGATACATTCTCAGAATTAAGTAAAAAGTTTATGAGAAGTCTAGTTAATAAAGATACTGGTAAAATGATGCTACAAGATTGGGGTAAACTCAAGAATAAACTTGATGGCTGTTTAGAATTTGTAACTAGAATACCTGGTGTAGTAATATGTAATTGTCACAGTAAAATTCAAACTATGGATGATGGTCAAAATAAGATATTACCTTATATTGATGGTTCAACTAAAGAAGATATTGCTAAATGGTTTGATTTTGTATTCTATACTAAAACTAATGTTGATCTTAAAGATAAGGCTAGTTATACATGGGTAACAGGAAGGTCTGAAAAGTATGATCACGCTAAAGATAGAACTGGCTTGCTTGATAGAGAGATTCCTCAAGATTATCAATTGGTATTAGATGCATCAAGAAAATCTGGATTTGAAGGTTCTAAAATATTAGTAATTGGAACTCCAGGATCTGGTAAAACATATGCTCTTCAGACATTAGTACCTACATCTGAAGTGAAAACAGAAACCGTAAAAAAAACTAAAAAAAGTGAAGGAGTAACTGCGTAATGAGAACATTAACAGTAAAACAGGGTGGCTCTGATTGGGCTACAGGCTGGCATGAACTAACTGTAAGTACAGCAAAATATGGTACTTATAATGATTCTAAATTCTTAGAACTAGCATTTAAAAATTATCCTGACAATTTTACACTTAGAATTTATGCTAAGAAAGGTAAAGATGGTGAAGAGTTTGCAATAGGAAATGTATATAGATTTGCTAATGCTGGTATTACTGAAGTACTTGAAGGTACTGGTGGAGATAAAGTTGTTAAAATAGATGATTCAGCAGAACAGATGGTTGGAACTAAATTAAATGTATTGTTCTATAAAGATGGAGAATACACTCGTGCATATTCATCTGTTGCTCCTACTACCTTTGTTAATGCAATGGATACATTTACTGATAATGATGTAGCCTATTGGAAACAAAAAGCAGAAACTAGGTTTGCTAATTATACTCCTGGTAACGGTACTGCAACGCCTGTTAGTGTGCCTGTAACGACTACTACAGAAGAAACTGCAGAGTTACCATTTTAATCTCCCACTCGGGAGGTCTTGATGATAAAGGGGAGTCTTTAAATGCCAATTCATTGGCTCCCCTTATAACTTAAAGGATAATAATGAAAAATAAAAACGATTGGGGATTAACATATAATATAGATTATCCCTCAGCTAAAAGAGGACGTTTATATGAAAAAGAAAGTTTTTCTGTAAAGCTATGTCCTAGTTGTAACGTAGTATATGAAACTACCTTTAATGACTACAAAAGAAAATATAAAGCTCATTATTATGAGGATTTCCCAAGAAGAGGTTTATATCGTAAGCCGTGTCTTAAGTGTGAATAGAGAGAAATATATGGAGTTATTAGAAAGACAAGCTAGAAAAGCTATGAAGAAGGCTGCTAAAAAACGCCAAGAACGCAAGTCAGTTTATCCTTTTGGATTTGAATATAGGAGTGAAAGAAAATGAAAAAATTATTCTCAGTAATAGATGAAGTAGAAAAGTTTTTAACTCAATATCCTGTATTAAGGGATAATGATGAAAAATTAATGGCTAATATATGGAATAAACATTTGGGTGATATGATCTATGTTAATGGTGAAGACATTTTGAAGATGCTTGCTAACCATGAACTGCCTAGCTATGAATCTATATCAAGATGTAGACGTAAATTGCAAGAAGAATGTCCTAATCTTAGAGGAGAGAAGTGGCATGAACGTCATAAAAGGGCTGATAATATTAAGAAGGAGATAGCTATATGATAAAAGAATTAGCATTTGGATTGCAAAATAGGCATCATTTCGTACAAGAAGAAAAGATATCAGACTGGATGAATATGGGTAAAGATACATTCATGTCATTATGGGATTATGATGATTACGTAATAGAATATACAAAGAAGAAAAATTCCTTATCAGGATATGATGGTTTATTATATATGCCAGATGAACTAATTCTAGATGTAGATGGCTCTAATTCAGATAATGCAAGACAAAAGACTATTGGCCTAACTATTGTATTAAAAGATTTAGAAATACCATATAATCTATACTTCAGTGGTACTGGATTTCATGTTGGTATTCCAGCTACAGCATTTAGATGGAAACCTGATAAGAATCTACATACTAAAGTAAAGTTTGCATTAAAATCTGCTGGTATATATGATTATGCTGATCCTTCTGTCTCTGACAAGACAAGATTAATTCGACTACTTAATACTAGAAATGGTAAAAGTGGTAAATGGAAAGTACATATCCCAGATGAAATGATACATAAACATATAGATCATATCTTAGAATATGCTTCTAAGCCTCAATCAACAGAACCAAGAGAACTAGAATGTGAACCAGTATTCGATGTTTTAATTAAACATACTAATGAAGAAAATATTTCTGCTACTAAGTCAATAGGAAGATCTCCAGATTCTGTAAATTATCCATGTATACAAGCTATGTTAGAAGGTACTAAATTCGGGAATAGACATGCATATGCACTTAGGGTAGTTGCACATTTTAGATGGTTATATCCTGAAGAAATAGTAAGAATGCTTGCAGAACACTGGAGATTATCTGTAGATTTACCTGATAAGCCATTCACTGTAGAAGAAATGGATTCAATTATCACTAACTGTTATGAAGGTCATGATGGAGCTGGATATAGATATGGTTGCGATGATCCTGTAAAGGATTCATTATGTAAAAATACATGCAAACTATATAAATCTAAGAAAACTCAATCAGTAATGACAGCTACAGATATGGATAAAGTAATGTCTGAATTCTATACTACAGATCAAAAGCCATTAGATTTGGGAGCAGTATATGGACAGAAGTTTCCCATATACCCTGGAGAAGTAGTTATACTACAAGCTCCTCCTAAAAGTATGAAAACAATGCTGCTTCAGAATTGGGTAAATGAATTCAAGAAGCCTACATACTTTATGGAAATGGAAATGTCTCCAAGACAAATATGGTCTAGATTTGTAATGATAGAGAATGGCTGGAATGAAGAAGAGATTGCAGAACATTATAAGGGTATGCGAAATGGTATCACTAAAGACTTTTCATGGTTAACTGTAGATTATGGATCTTGTTATCCTACTGAATTACAAAAGAGAATATCTATGTTACCTATAAAGCCTGAAATAGTCGTTGTTGATCACATGGGATTGCTTCGCAGTAAGCAGAGAGATAATAATATGAAGGTAGAAGAGGCTTCACAGGGATTAATGGAACTAGCAGTACAAAACAATATTATTGTATTTGCTGTAAGTGAAATAACTAAACAAGCCTTTCATGAAGGTATGAATATGGCATCAGCCAAAGGTTCATTTCGTGTTGCTTACAATGCTAATAAACTAATATCTGTTAATCCTATTAAAGGGGCAGATGGACAAATAACACAATTACATGTTAAATCTGAAGCTAATCGTGAGCGTGAGACTTTAAATGTTAAGCTTTGGGTAGAAGATGTAAGAATAACTGGAACGGAGGTATGTGCCTATGAACAGGTCGCTAGTTGATATTACTCGTGATTTAGTATTAGCAAAGAACGATTATGAAATATTCAATGAAGAAGAGCTTATGGAAAGAGTCGATGAACTATTTACAGAGATGCATCAAAAAGAAGATGGGATTTTCTGGATGTATAAAGAGTCAGAGAAAGAGATTGAGATGTTTGAGACACAAATCAAGAAATTGAAAACTCATACTGCTGTAATGAAAAAAGCTCAAGAAAGAATAAAGATGTTAGTTTTAGGAACATATGCTGAAGTAGAACGATTGCCTAAACATTCTGTATTTAATCCTATTAAAATATCAAAATCAGCTGGAGCAGTAGATGTCATAGATGAAGAAATGATTCCAAGAGAATATTGGATAGAAGTAATAACTAAAAGATTAGATAAGAAACGTATTCTAGGAGAACTTAAAGATGGAACTGCAATTCCTGGAGTACGTCTTGCTAATAATACATATGTTAGAGGATTGAAATAATTGCATAAACCCCATGAATATAAGGAAATAGTTTTTATACCTAAATATAGAAACCTGACAATCAAAGGTAGAGAGCGTAAATGTGCCCTAGAAGCATCTAATAAGGGTGAATGTTGGTGGGTTTATCAGTTTTTAATCACTAATCCAAATAGAATGGTAGGGAAATGGTAATGCTGAGGAGAGTCAAAATCCAGGATTATTTGCTAGTAGTATGAACTAAACTAGTTTTCAATCTACAGCTTACCATCCCTGCATAAATAAGGAGTAATAATGTTAGATAAAGATCTGAAAGATGATTATGGATTCCAATGGATTGACCTTTGGGATAGAACTAAACAAAACAAGGAGACTGAAAATGCCGACTGAAGTTAAAGAGAAGCCTAAAAAAGTAGCTACTCCTAAATGGAGCATGAATCAAGATGATTATATTGAACTGTTAAAAAGTGTTGATACTAATGCTAAAGCCATCAACAACCTTATCGCAGACGTTAAAAGGATTAAAATAAGGATGGGTCTATGAGTAAGCAGAAACCAAAAAAACTTGGCTATAAACAGTATGAGCAATTACTATCTCAAGCACATCAAAAGCTTGAATATCTAGCTACAAGACACCAAGAACTTCAATCCTATTTCATTGCTTATGTTGAATTTAAAGGTGATAATATTATATTTAATGAATGGATGAATAAGAAAATAAAGGAGATGAAGCGTGAATTACAAGAAAATGACACAGCTGATGAACAACATCTGGAAACAAGTACAGCAAACGAGGGATGATGGTCAGAAAGAATATGCTCATGATGATGGTAATGTATTTGCTAACTTTGAGCGTGTAGCTAAAAAGCTTAGCAATCCAGCTAATAGACCTGATTTATCGAAAGATGATCCAATATTCTCTAAAGTATCAAGAGAAAAGGTTTTATTAGTCTATCTATTAAAGCATATTGATGGAATTTGCTCACATGTTGATGGGCATGAATCACAAAGAGAAGATGTTCGAGGTAGGATTAAAGATACTATAGTATATCTTATGCTTCTCTGGGCAATGATCGAAGAAAAGGAGAGTAATGGGAAAAAAGTATGAGAAAATAGGATCTGGATTTGCTAGTAAGAATCCTAAACATACACCTAATAGTAAGCATCCTATGTTTACTGGCGAACTAACAATTAATGAAGAGAAAATAAACATCGCTTTGTGGAGGAATGAGAGTTACGGTAAAGAATCGTTCTCCATTCAGGCTACAAAAGTGACAGATGAATGAAATAAAGAAAAGATTTGTTAAAATGATATGTAAATCTTGCAATGAGGTAACTGTAATGGAATATGAACCAAGTACTGCCGATGAACATAATATGGTGCAAATGGAGTGCAATGGTACCTTAAAGGACGTTTCTCCTAAAAGTGGAGGTACACCTCACCACAAGATAAAGATAGCCTTAGATCGCTTAAAACGAACAATGGGTTATGGAATACCAGACAAGGAGACATGAGGTGATTGATAGATGTCAGTTAGATGTGATAGCTAAATTAATAGCTTATATGTACCATGATAAGCGCACTGAGTATGAAAAAAGTGCGTCAGATGAAAGAAAGGCTCACATCTATAATGATATTAAAGTTATAGATCAGTGGTTGTCATTACAATACAAACGATTGGAGGCTGAAGATGAAGCGAAGCGCAAGAGCAAGTAAAGCCAAAGGACGTAGACTTCAGAATTATGTAAGAGATATGCTGAGAGATGTATACACACAATTACATCCTGATGATATAAAGTCCCAGACAATGGGCATGACAGGTGAAGATATCGTCAGAACTCCAGCAGCTAAAGAAGTATGTGCATTTAGCTTTGAGTGTAAAAATGTAGAGAGATTGCAAATATGGAAGGCCATAGAACAGTGTGAAACTAATAGGCCTGACTGTAGCGCTCCAGCTATAGTCTTTAAAAAGAATGGTAAAGAGCCATACGTAGCAATACCCTTTACCGTATTTTGTGATATGCTACAAGTTGAAAATGAAAGGAGCTTGAGTGGAGTACAAGAGTGATAGGGAATTATTATTATTTACAATCAAAATGACTCTAGAGATGCTTAGTAAACCGCCTAAATCAAATGATCCTGTAGAAGAAATGCAATTAGAATTAGTCTCTCTTTATACACTGAGAGATAGTTTCAATAAATCAATAGCAGTATTAGAGGGGGAGTTGGGGGCTTCTTAGCTCCCTACCTCTCTCTACTTACTTTTTGAAGTCTCTCCAGGCTGTCAAATATTCCAGAAAATTTTTCCTTAAAATCTTTATGTCTCTTTTTAGCTTTCCTAGTAGGATAAACTCCTAGTTCACCTTGAACCGCTAAAGATAATCCAGTAAAAGTTCCTGAAGTGATAGCAGGCAATGTTCTATATGAAAATCTTCCTAATGATGTACTTAAAGTATTAATTAATTCCATAGTCTTTCTATCATCAGACATATGACTAAAGTCTTGATAACCTGTAAGGATTCTTAATCTACTATCATCATCTAGATTAATGACATCATATAGTGTTCCAAGAGTAAGAAGATCTGATATCACTGGAGCTCCCATGGTTCCTAGTACTGGACCTTTGCCCCAATATGCTTCTTTCCTATCTTCATCATCTCCCATAAAGTATGCACCTAGCTTCTGAATCTTTTCAGCAAGATCATGTTCAATCAGCCTACTAAAATCCAATCCAGTAAGTGATGAGATCAGGGCAGGAGCACTAAAGTATACCAATCCCAATCTATATGCTTTCCATGCATTAGCACTATTAAGTTCCCCTCTAAATACATCTTGCTTTGCCCTTCTAGCTACTTCCCAATTCTTTTCAAAGAACTTAAAGGAATAATGCTGAAACTGACCTAAGACCTTGCCAACAGGTCCACGTATAGCTCTAGATTTAGAGAAATCATTGTAATCAAAATGCAAAGATACAACACTATTGATACCATAATCAGTAGCATACTTCTGTCTTATTGATTCAACCTCTTTATCTGTAGCTTTACGACCCCTAGTTCTTAATGTTTTCTCTTGAATAAATTCTGTAAAATTAGGATTATCTAATAGATCGTATACTCTTCCGAATCCTACTCTAAAGGTAAGCTTTCTGTTAAAGTTTTCAATACCTCTAGTCATGCCAGCTACAACCTTGGAACCAGCAACCTTAGACATTACGCCAGCAACTTTTTCCATTTTAGACACAGGAGTAAATTCTAAGCCCTTAGTTTCCTCATTGTATCTAAGTATTTTATGAGCAGATGGCTGTCCTCCCAATGATTCTTGCAATTCAGGAGCAGATTCTGAGAACAATAATCCTTTTTCATCCATAATTCTATCTACATTAAGAGATTCCTTCATCCCCCTAATAGTTTTGGCTGAATTTAATATCATAGTAGGAGACCATTCTACTGTATTGAGAAGGATCTGTGAGAAGTTACGTGCTGCTGATCTAGGATTCATTCCTATCTTAGAGATGAATTCAAATCCAAGGAGTGTCCTTACAAATGCTTGTGTCTGCTTATTCTGTATGGCATTTCTACCAACTGCAGCTCCATGTAGATCGTTAACAAAAGACACTACATTCTCTATATATCTACCAGAGTCCTCACTATTTTTATACATAGACTCTATCTTATTTAATACATCCCCTTTGGACTTATTAATATGAGATATATAGTTAAATCTATTTACTTCAGATGTGTATGTATTCACTACATTGAAAAAGTTTGGTGAATACTCTAATGCATCACCACGAGATTTAGCATGGCCACTAATATAAGTTTCAAGCTGTTCTAGTGCCTGCTTAGTTGTTACAGGCTTGTCTGAATAATTAGATGTAGCAAGAACCAGATCATCCATCTTTGGCATTAGTCCTGATATGAAATCAATATTGAGATCTCTAGCATAATGAGGATAGTAACCAGCCTCCTTATTAGGAGTCATCTTTTCTTTTAATTTAACTTTAATTTCTTTTAACTGTTCCGCACTAGCACTTTGAGATTTGGATGATAACAGACCATCTACATATGCATCTACACCATTAGTAAGATTCTTATGCATAGTATTCATTACTTCTGTATATTGTCGTATAGCTGAGTATATATTGCCAGAAATAGGATCTCCATTTTCATCTCTTATCTTTGCAAAGTCAGACTCCCCTAGCACCACATCCTCATAATTAATAAACTTTCTCTTCTTCTCAGGCTTCTTATTTTCAATAGCAATTAATTCATTCCATTTTTCAGTAGTAAGCTTAGGCATCCAATTTTCAACATAATCTAGCATCTCTTTGTACACTTGCATTTCAGTATTCTCGTACAGATCATGCTCTTGACGCCTAAGATCTTGTAATTTTAAAATAGAAAGTTCCTTATCTACAGTCTGAGGGCTTTTAATTTCAGCAATAGTTTTGATTATATTCTCTTCTATCTTATCTGCTTTAGCTTGAGCGCTAGTTCTTGTAAGCTCTTTCCCTGTAGTCAAAGCTGTATTCTGACTATAACCTCTAGCAGTCATCTCCTTCTTGAGATTACGAAACATCCCTTCCTTTGCACGATTAACTTGTGCATTCGTACCCTGGAAATGCTGCTTAGTATGAATGAAATTGTTTAGAAGCTCTCCTATAGCTGGATCAGCCTTAGCAAAAGCATTAGGTGTGTACATGGCTCCAGCAAGACCAGAATAAACATCTCCCTTTTCTATATTATTAAGAAGATTATCAAGTCTTTTAGACAGCCCATCTATATCACCCTTACTGACATCATCCCTGAACCGCACAACCTCAAGCTCCATTCCAAATTCACTTTTAACTAGGTTATAGAATGCACTGTCTGGATCGTTAATATACTTTTTAGTTCGACCATTCTTCTTAAACTTATCATATACCTCTGCAAGAAGATCCATGTGTGGTGCAAAATCGCAGTTATTTCTAGACATTATTTACTCCCCTTACAGAGTTTATGAAGTTTAAATATTTCATCCGATTTCCCCTCTCTAGGATTAGTTTGTTTTAACTTATTGGCTTGCTTACCATATTCAATCATATTATTCCATTTAGCAGTTGATGCTCTGGTAACAGGATTCATTGAGATACCCTTGATATAATTCTCTCCTCCAAGCATTACCCATATAGGATTATTCTTCATCTTCTCAGTAGGAATAAACTTTCCATCTGGAGAGAAACCGCCATCAAGACCTTTATTGACAAAATTATGAACATCAGATTCAATATTCCTCATTATACTGAGATAATGGAATGGATCAATAATCTCACTGCCCATTGATAGTGTGTTTATATTGCTCATCTGATATGCATAATCGTTAAATTCTTTCTCTTTGCCATTCATCTTAAAGATTTCCCTATAGAAATTTAACAAGTCATCATTCATAATCTGAAATGGATTTTCTTTCCCACTTGCTTTATTCCATTTTAAACTTGTAAAGTTATCAAATGAACTTTGCATAGTTTGCTGGAACTTTGGAAACTTTAACATTTCATAATTAAGTCCAGTCTGTGCATCTATAAGAGGGCTTTCAGATAAATATCTAAAATCTTTTCTGAAATAATTTCTATAATGATCTGCAATAGGAGCTGCCATAGATAGCGCTTTTTTCAAAGGTGCATCACTTTGAGCCTTCAATGCTAAGAAATTCATAGCCCTATTAAATCTTTTTGTAGGTCCATATGATACAGGTACTGGAGCTCCATTGTAAATGCCAATTGCATTTTTATGAGCTAGAGGACTGCCGTAATTAAATAAAAAGGAAAGACCATATCTACTAAATCCTGCTTGAAGCTTGTCATTTATTATTTCATATACCTGTCTATCAGATGGGTAGTTTTCTAGCCACCGTTTTTGACTTGATGTAAGGAATGACCTTGCCTCTCCGTAAGTCAATGTCTCACTTAAGCCATCCATGTCAGCAAATGCTACTCTCTCAAACTGCCTTAAGCGATCTATATCTTTTTTCATTTGACCAGGTTCCTTGGTTGACAAAACTCGACCACCTAATGCATGCATAGTGTAATACTGAACTGCTCCATCCTGTACTTCCTTATCATTCAAATTCAAGAACTTGACTAGAGGTTCTTTTAAGTCTTGACCACTCTTAGTCTCCTTATATTTATAAGAAGTCATATCTAGAATTTTATTCTCAACATCTTCAATAGATTTATTAAGCTGCTCTATTTTCTGTTTCCTTACAGTCTCTGATATCCTCATCTTAGATATAACTCCATACTGCTTTTTAAGATATCTCAGAGTTCCCTGCCCTTTATTAATACTCGTTGCAAACTGGAACATATTTGCTGTAAGCTCATCTAATTTAGCATACTCCTGTTCACCATAAAATCTTTGCATCGCCTGATCCATCTGACGCATTTGATCTGCAGAGAATGCACTAAAATCATGAGCCTTTAATGGATCCGTATCCCACATCTTCCACATAATCCTATCGAATACATTACCACCACGACCCTCAAAGATTCTACCAGCCTTACGAACTACAGCTTCAGGAAATGGACCGCTCTCCTTTCCAGGAGGTCGATAGAATTTTGAAATATCTGGCTTATATGGTCCCCCATCCTTATCTCTCCAATTATCTATCTTCCACTGTTCACTCTTCGTAGCTATAGGTGCAGCAGATAAATCAACTTGATACATAGATAGAAATTCATTATTAGCTTTATTTCTTCCTCTAAATTTCCAGTATGTATTATTACCAAGATTAGATAAATGATTAAAGAATTGTCCACTGTTATCAATTATATCGCTATATGAAGGACTCTTGCCTCTACCAGTATTGTCATAGATCTCAGTACCAAGTTGAATAAAATCAGAGTAATTTTTCATTAATGACTTTAAAAGATCTACATCAGTAGAGGAAAGATCTACCTCCTTACCTGCTTTCTTGTCAAACTTTCTAAATATTCTAACACGATGAGGAGATAATCCTCCTTGAGATTCTCTTAAAAATCCAACTTTATCTGAAATATTAGACCATGACCCTTTGTTTCCCCCTGATTCTTCCATAATTGGAAATAAGAAATCATCTCTCCATTCATAAACTTGATCTACAACTTTTCTATTTATAGATGAACCAGCATCAATAATAGTCTGAGCTTCTAGAACCATTCTCTGAAACCAGTCTTTATTATTATAGTCTACTCGAATCTCCCAATCCTTACCTTCCATTATTACATACTGGTCTTCCTTGCCAACTGTTCTTACCTCGGCAAGATCTCTAATATGATTAATTATTCTTGGAACTTTTTGCACTAATCCTATACCCTTACCAAGTGTACTAGAATTAGAAATCTGCTTTTCCCACAGTTCATTCTCCTTAGATGCAGGCTGATTATATAATTCTAATCCCTTAATACTAGATGGAAAGACTCCTGGATCAACACCTTGTACAAATCTATGCTTAGATTCTTGTACATGCTTAAAGGTAGTTTCATGCTGAGCCCAGAAATAATCAGATTTATCTATGTCGTAATCCCCTTCAAAGATATTCAATACATCTAAAGGATTAACAATGGCAGTATTCCCAGAACCTCTTGCACCAAAACCTCTTAATCCTAATATGCCTAGATCATTAGGTCTTGTTCTTGGGTATCTAGTATTGACAACTGCTATTTGCCAATTCTTTACATTCTGTATTATCCCATGCAGGTCCCCCAATGTATTAACACCATCCCATACATCCTGACCTAATCTTTTAACTGGATCAATCAAGGTATTATCTTTTGTATCTAAGATTTTAATCTTTAAATCTTTATCTTTAGAGGTAATAGTTTTAATAGGCTCGAATTGATCTCTATAGGGAAGAACTATCTCTCCATATTGTTCAACTTTACCATCACTTGTGACCTTTGTAAATCTTAAATCTCTATGTTTAGGATCAAAGCTTTGCATGAGGACTGCCTTGCCACCATATCTAATACCATCTACTTCTGCTTTGGGAGCTAATGTAGGCTGTAATACCTTCTTATATATTTGAGACATTACTATTTGCTCACCTATCTCCATAGGGTTGCCATGGTCAGCCCATACCCTTAATGCTCCAAGCTTTTGAGAACCAACTGTACCCTCAACCATTGTAGATACAAAAGAATCATCATACACATTGTCTGAAAAGAAATTACGCATTGCATAAGGATTGTCAAGTAAGGTCTTCACATCTCTAAGGGCACTCTCTACAGGAGCATTATACATATCATCATACACTTTACCTGCTTCAGCTGAACTGAAATAGTTATATATCTGCTGACTAATCCTTGCAGCATCTGTATCTTTAACTATATCAGACTTAATGCCTATAGTATTTAATGGCAATTGCTTTACATACCCATCTGCATTTAGATTTGTAGCATTTAAGACTTGATCTGGGGTGAATTCCATTAACTTCCATTGATTTTCACCATAAATTTTAGAAGCAGATTTTGTAGTTAAAATATCCATTTTAGGATTTCTTTTAAAGAAGCCATCCAATGATGGATCATATACGAATGCAGTCTTGCCAAAAAGCAGCACATCGCC
>Ga0098052_1001796_pt1 | contig 13164 bp, 14 predicted proteins | sample 15_taG_FD_81591 | JGI IMG/M metagenome (GOLD analysis project Ga0098052, IMG submission 81591) | Marine viral communities from the Subarctic Pacific Ocean - 15_ETSP_OMZ_AT15312 metaG | ecosystem: Environmental > Aquatic > Marine > Oceanic | place: Pacific Ocean | collected 2015-01-18 | reverse complement strand
CTGCCAATGCTGTCTCCATAGATATCTATGCTCTTCATGCTAGCCCCACAGAGCCGAACAGACCGTCTCTACAATAGCCGCTGTTACCAAATATGGATCACAATTCGAATTTGGCCTCCGATCCTCGATATAGCCAACCCCATCTTTGGCAACCTGCCACGGAATACGGATGGAGGCCCCTCTATCAGATACTCCCCACCTAAACTCCTTGTGGGAACAAGTCTCGTGAAGGCCCGTGAGGCGGGCTTCGATATTGTCTCCGTATACTGCGATATGCTCCTCTGCCTTTTCGCCCAGCGCGTCTGCGGCCTTCTCACACATGCCGGCCTGTGTTCTCATTTCGAGCGTAGAGTAGTTAGTATGACAGCCGGCGCCGTTCCAGTCGCCCTCTACGGGCTTTGGGTCCCAGGAAACAGAGACACCGTATCTTTCGGCAACCCGTTCCAACAGATAGCGGGCCAGCCATAGATGGTCGCTCACTTCCACAGGGGCGCACGGGCCGACCTGGAACTCCCACTGTCCAGGCATAACCTCCGCATTGATGCCTGAAATCTTCAAACCTGCCTCCAAGCATAGCTTAAGGTGTTCCTCCACAATTTCGCGCCCAAAGGTATTAGACGCGCCAACACTACAATAATACTGACCTTGCGGGGCTGGGTATCCATTCTCGGGGAAGCCAAGGGGGCGGCCCTCTTTGAGTAGAGTGTACTCTTGTTCGAGGCCAAACCACGAGTCATGCTTCTTATATTGTTTTGAGACCTCCAAACATCGGTGCCTCGTATTCGTGTCATGGGGTGTGAAATCGGTGTTAAGAACTTCACACAACACCAGCCGGGAGCCGCCCTTTCGCAGGGGGTCCGGGACCACTCTAACTGGTCGTAGGACACAATCTGAATCATGTCCCTCTGCCTGGTTCGTCGAGGAACCATCGAAACCCCACAGGCCGCTGGGCTGGTGAGAATCAACCACCTTAATCTTACTACGCAACTGTGGTGTTGGCCTTGTTCCGTCAATCCAAATATATTCTGCTAGTTTAATTTCACTCATTTAATACTCCTCATTATTTAATTTCCAGTTGACCCTAGTGCTCCGTCTCCACGGTCGCTAATTGTAATGGGGCTCCAGTCATATAGATTATCTTCTGCTGTCTCCACAAAACGTGCGTGGACAACTGGGATAAGCACTGCCTGTGCGATCTTCATACCACGATGAATATCCTGTGTCTCGCTCCCGACGTTATGAAGATTTACAAAGACCTCTCCATCATAACCAGAGTCGACAACACAAGCGCCAACCATAAGCTGCTTCTTGGCTGCGTTACCGCTACGGTTCATGATTTGAAGCATATAGCCGTGTGGGATGCCAAACTTTAAGCCTGTGGAAAGAATCTTGCTCTCTCCCGGCTGAATGTTAGCCCACTTCCCATTATAACACAAGTCTAGCCCTGCGTCAGAGGGGTTTGCTCGGACGGGCTTGTGTTCGCAATGTGGTAGACAAAAATATTCTAGGATCATCGGCTTCCTCCACGAATGGAATCATAGACCTTAACAAGCTGCTCAACGTCAACCTCTGACTTCATCATACGGTAAGCCTTGACTGCCATGCTAATTTCTTCCTTAGAGAGCCACTCTTGCTCCTTATACTCCTTGCGAAGCTCACGCTTCTGTTCCTTGTAGGGCTCCATGGCCTCCTCAATAGTATTGAGATTACGGATGTATTCAATCATCTTCTCCGTCTTCTCGTCGCGAACTTCTTCTACAAAACCAATTTCATTACCATCAAAACCAAACATTAATCCTCCTGTTAATTTAGAGATCCGGGCCTTACTATGTAAGCCCCTGTATTTATCCAATTTTCTTTATAAGCCTCTAGCTTATATCTTTTAATTACTTCTTTAAGCTTTTCGGTATTATACCCAGAGTTTCCAGTTATAACTTTCACGGGCAAAACAGCAAAATTATTTGTAACAAATTTTTCTATTTCGAATTCAACCCTATCTCGATCTATACCATGTAAATCAATGAATTTCATTTGAGTTCAATATAACCTTTCTGCCAAATTAAGCAAGAATTTTCCATGTTTTGTTAAGGCGACCATTTGTAGAGAAACCCCATTCAGAATCATACTTTGGCCTAATCATGTAAGGCCGATTTAAATAAATTTTATCCTTGTCGGAATCGACGCCCCAACACCTTATGGTAATGGTGGAAGAATTGGTGTTATCTATAACCTCTATTTGATAATAAGATTTACCAGCTTTAGTCTTTTTTACTACGACCTTCCTTGGTATCAGCCAAGCAACCATAAGATCAGAATCATACTGAGATATCGGGGGCACCATCATTTCATCAAGCTTCTCCATTAAATGCTCTGTCATAACCATCTTCACAGGGAACACCCCAGTCAAGCTAGCTATATTATGAATGATTTCTTCAACAGAGAATTCCCCCTCACTCTCATAGGCTTTTATGTTTTGCTCAAATTTCTTTTTTGTCTTAGGCCTATCAACAATAGCGGCGCTCCAAAAGTGTTTGTCCCCACTGAATCTATTGTCTATAAGGTTCTTTAAGGCCCCACTCCTTGCCAGAACATCAAGCCCCTTTTTATTAAGTTTGCTATAAACGATGTTCTCATTAAATAATAGATCCTCAATTGTTTTGAATGGTCTATTATTTAATACCTGTTCCACCGCTTTCTCGCCAAGACCCTTAAGGGAGGTCAACGGCTGGATGAACTTCTTCCCGCAACTTGATATTTCCCAGACTGTGCCCGACTTATTTATATCTACTTCCTCCACTTCGTAACCCAGACTTTTAGCAATGTTAATAGCTTTTTCTTTCCTATCTTCTGGCTCCTTGTCTAGGAAAGCAGCGAGCCACGCAGCGGGATAATAGTTTAAAAGCCAGGCGCACTGAAAAGACAGTATGGAGTAACTAACAGCATGACTCTTATTAAACCCATAGCCAGAAAAATACTCAAATGTTTCCCACAATCTCAAGCCAGTAGATTTTTTAAGCCCCTTTTCGACACATCCATCTATAAACTTCTTGTATAAGTTGTTTTTAACCTTGACCTCCTTGCCAGTTCCTCTCTTAGTCAGGACTTTCCGAAGCATATTTCCTTCGTCTAGAGACAAATCTTTACCAAGCTTGTGAGCAAGCATGGCAATCTGCTCTTGAAAGATCAAGAATCCATGCGTCTGCCCAGTTACTTCGTGATGCATATCGTTAACGTATTTGACAGATTGTGGGTTATTCTTCGCCTCTAGGTAGTGTTCGTGTACTTTAGCGGCCAAAGGCCCAGGTCTATAAGTAGAGGTTATAATCGCGATATCAATAATGCCATTAGGCTTAACCTGAGTACAATATTTCTGAACCCCCTCCTCTGTGAACTGGAATGTCCCAGCCCACTTGCCTTCGTGGAAGATATTCTTATAAACTTCTTGGTCGTCAAGGTCGATAACATCTGGGTGTAAATTAGTCTGGTAAAAATCCCGAATCTGCTTGTAGTCGGGATTTTCGATGCCCTGAGACTTTAAAATATGATAAATAGCGCCCTGAATAGTTCTCAATGTCGCCAAACCTAAGAGATCATACTTAATAAATCCCATTGGTTCTAGATGCCGCACATTCTGCCCCTCGGACCAGGGTGTCTGCGTAACCCCGCCAGAATTGATGAGGGGCATATAATTATCTAAATCCTCCGCAATAACAACACCGCCGGCATGCCGTGAACACGACCTCACTTGGCCGCACAACGCTTCAACATGAGTTTTGATATTTGGATATTTATTCAAAAACTTTTTAAGAGAAGCACTATACTCCATAACTTCTTCAAATGTGGGCTTGTACACCCCAGACTTTATTCCATGTTTCTTCTTGGCGGGCCCGATTGCCTCGTCCATCATCTTGCTCGTAACAGAGTTAACCTCGGAGAAAGGGACGCCATAAAACTTAGAAATATCCTTAATTAAAGATCTAAGCTGGAGCGTATTCCAGTTAGAAATTGGCACAACACAATTCTCTCCCCACTCGTCAATTAAATTTTGCTTAAGAAGCATAGGGTCAGATACATCATAATCAATATCCGGATAATCTACCGCGTCTGACCTGAGGAACCTCTCAAAAAGCAAGTTATACTTGATTGGGTCCACCTGCGTGATATCCAAAACGTATGAGACTAGCGACCCAGCAGCAGACCCCCGGCCAGGGCCAGTAATCATAATATCGTTAGCTTTGTCGGCTATTGCCTTCATTGTTAAAAAGTATTTAGAAAATCCACGGTCCTTAATAACATAAAGCTCTCTCTTGAGCCTGTCTATATAGATATCGTCCCCAGCCAATTCTTTTGCTCGGAGCCCTTCGATACACATCTTAGTCAGGGCGGCCACCTCACTTACCCCAGCGGGCACCACAAAGTCGGGAAGCCGAACTTCAGCAGCCGGCATGAAATCTTCAATTAATTCATGTGCTATATAATGGGTCTCTACCATAGAATGGAAAATAATATCGTCGTCGTATTCTTCCCCGGCTTTTTTAGAATACCTCTTGTAAGATTCCCACATCTGGTCGCCGTTTTTTGGATAAAGTTCATAACCTATTTCCTCAACGCTATCAGGCAATTCTGATGTTCCCAGACGACTTTTACCAAGCCAACCAAGTCTCTTATAAAGTTCACGGTCTTTCCAGGCTGTAGGGGTAGGATAGTGGCTGTCTGCTGTTGATATAACGCTGATACCGTATTCTTCGCGCATCTTTAATATAAATTTATTTAATCGATGCTGCTCTGGTACATCATTCCATTGCAGTTCACCATACCACCGGTCACCAAAGATAGACATCATCTTTTCTGTAGTGTCCCGCATGGCAGCTAAAATAGCTTCATCTCCACTCTCTACATTTTCCCAATAATCTCCGGCATAGACTCCGCCAAGGCAAGCAGAGGACGCAATTATGCCCTCTGAATGCTCCCTAAGCAAATCATAATCTATTCTGGGATAGCGATAGAAGTTTGTAGGCTTATAGCTGCGAGAAATTATCTTAAACAGATTATTTAAACCCTTTTGATTTTGGGCCAGTAAAATTAAATGGCGCCTCCTATTAAGAATATTACTAATACTCTTCTTGGAGGCGTCCTCGTCTTCTATGGTTGTTCCGGTGGTTTTATCTTTTAGCTTCTTACCTTTAGCCTTCTTGTTTTTAGCGTTTTCATACTCTGTACGCCACTCATCTAGTGATGGCAAAAAATATGCTTCACAGCCAAAAATTGGCTTAAACTCTTTGCCCTCTTCTTTCATTTTCTTGGCGTGTAAAACCTGATGTGCGAGGCCATTCATGTTACCATGATCGGTCAAAGCTAAAGCACTACATCCATTTTCATAGGCAAAATCCATATGTTCTTGTGGATACCCAATCGCATCGAATATGGAGCCAGCCACACTATGTGCGTGCAAGCCGACAAATGGGATCTTACTTTTTATTCTACTCATAATTACACCCCCCTTCTTTCATTATAGAGACAAGAAAGTTCTCTCAACGGCATCAAAAAACTTTGATACGGTTTCCTCGTGCTCCCGAGGAAATTCAATCGTCATAAGATTCGCTCTTAATCTGCCAAGAGCGCCCTCTACCTTAGAAGCCCTCGCCACGAGCCTCTTGTTCTCTTCCTCAAGATTGGCCATCTTGATATCTAAATCCTTCATTCTCATATTATCCTCCTCCTATTAATTTCCATTTTTTATTCGGGAGAAGGATGCCATTTGGCTTTTCCATTCTTTGTCCCGATGATAAAAACTCGCAATATTTACTCCAACTATCAATTGAGTGGTACCAAGGTAGCTCAACGACATTGGATATATCCAATTTAGCACACTTGAATACTTTGTCAAGTGTAAAATTTCTAGCCGAGTAGCGCTCGGCTAGAGGTAGCCTCTGGCTGGGTAGTTCTCCGGGTTCCGGATTTATATATAGTCCCGTGCCCTCCTTGCGTATAATCCGCCTATACTGGATAAAATCATCTTTATTCAAGGTGAAAGAAGTATAAATTCCTTCTCGGACACTTTGATTTTTATAACAAAAAAAGAAATTTTTATCACCCAAAATATCCCTCCTGTGTGCTCTTACTAACGACGGGTCGTACACACCATATGGAAAACTAATATAATATTTCTTTGGAACAACCCACTTGCTCAAACTCGAAGATATCTTAAAACAAGTTAAAGCCCCGTACAACACACTCCATGACAGACAATCCCTGCGGTTCCTGTCTTTCGAATGTATAGGGACATAAAAAATCGGAATTTTTCTCTTGTATTGCGATGCTATTTTACTGTTCCTGTTCGCCCACACAGGGTCCTCCAGCATTTCTCCTATACGGTGCCTGACTAGGGGAGTAACATCATCATTGCAAATTATCCATACGGTATCGCAGCCAGCATAAGCACACTCTATGACACTTCTTTCCAATGCCAAGTAATCTGGTGCCAAGGGCATTAATGAATCATGCCAATCAAAATTAAAATTTAAATCTTTCCCGGATACTGGGACTACTCCTGCTATATGGATGTTTGACGACACACTAACTCCCAAAGGTCTATAGGATGTTCAACCTCTTCCATATTTAAAATATCTGAAAGGGGGTCTTCTATAAATATAAACCTATCATCCTCTTCGTAAATTCTTTTTGATAAGTTCTCTATCTTTCTTTTCGTCGGCTCTATCTTTATGGCATAGTATTTATATTTATTTTTGTTTCTCGGATCTATTCCATTTCTCTTACCCTTTATGCCAGACCGCTTCATCATGTCAAGAACTTTAAATTTTACCATAGTACTAGAGTAGTTAAAATCCAACAACTCTTCATCTGCCAAATAAGAAATTGAAACAAGATCCTTATGTTTTTTGTTATCGCTTCTGTCGGAAGAATAAAATATAATTTCTGATACAAAATTATCGTCACCATATAAAGATTTGATTTCGTGTCTGCTGCTAGACCTAATGTTAATCCAATCAATTACTCGATTTTTACATTTTAATTCTGATACAACCCTCGGTAAACCATCTATGTCAGTATCATCAAAAATTATAAGCTTATCAAACTTAATCTCTACTTTATCTCTCTTAGCCTTGGCGACAATGCGATTATCTTCCACCCTCAAACCAACCAGAATACCTGGGAACAGCACAAGGCCAGATAGATTTAATATAAATAGTAAGGCTTCCCACGCCTGTCTCTGTTTTATTCGGGATGTTACCTCCCCCGGTAGATAATGAAAGCGAAAGGGGGGTTTAGGTGTGACAAACAAAACCGGAGTACCTGTTTTATAACTATAGAGCAGGGCCCTTAAATTGCCTCCTATCACCAGTTCTTGCATTTTTAATGTGTCTATAACGCCCCCCTAACAAATTAAAAGGATAGTAGCAATTATATTATTGACCACATGCGATAAGATCGACAATTTCATTGTATTATATCTATATCTTAACCATCCAAAAAATATCGATAGTGGCAAAATAGAAATTATATGAAGAGGCTCTACGTGAGCCAAGCAAAATAAAGCTGTTGTGAAAAAATAAGCAGTATTTTTATTAAATATTTTTTCAGTCAAATCCCAAAAAATTCCTCTGAAAATATATTCCTCAGCTAGCGGAGCTATAAAGCATAAATAAATTATTATGGTATAATGTATTGGGTTGTAAACTTCCATCCCCAGTATCTGGCTTAGAACACTTATGGCCACAGGCCGCAGGTCCGGGAACATATTAATTAAAAAATTAAATAACAATGTAGAAACAAATCCTATGGCGCATCCACCCGCCACTGATATTGTATAGACTTTCATATGGCTGATATCCCTATTTACAATAAATAGTCTGAAGAAGCCTATTTCAACTGCGCCATAACGTGGTTTCTTTCAACAAAATAGAAAACGCTTTCGACAATCTTAATTTCTCTGATTACATGCGTTGGCAGTATGACAACATCCCCATATTTATATTCACCTTCGGGGTCGGTGACAATGCTCACCGCCTTATACTCATCTTGTGTCGATCTAAAACCCTCCGGCAACAAAACTACATCTTTCTCATTTTTATCCACAAATGGCATTTCAACATGAATCCATTTTGATTTTGGTATAATTTCCATTTTATGCTCCATATTTCTTTATAAGATTTTCATTGATTCTATACTCTTCGTTTGTAAGAAACCCTGTGGCCCTTTGATCACAGTGCTTACAACGAAACCGTATCGCAATATGTCCTAGTGTCGCCTCAATGTGGGCCGTCGGAACATAATAATGTTTTTTTCCGTCCGGGCAAAGACGTATGCTCTCATGCTTATCGAGCATGTAATTAAATCTCATGATACACCTCACCATAGTATCTTAATCAATTTTAGCAAGCTAGTCAAGTAATTTATTTAATCTCGCAACTTCCGCCCGCGCAAGCCAATTCGCCTTGTAGGTCTGTGTTGTCCTGAATCTCGATAACGTTAGTCAAATCAACCGCTTCAAGCGACTTCATCATTTCATTATAGGTTTCTTCATCACACTCTTCAAAGGGCGGCTGGATATATGTACCTCCATCATGTGGAAGAACAGAAAGGCCACTATAACAGCTTCTATTCTTCCACATCCATTCCCCAACTTTTTCCCATTCATTTTTTTTAATAGTGATAGTCGCACTAACATTGTGCATATTTTGCCCCTTCCAGTGCCCCGGCCGGACCCATTGAGTGCTGATACGTTTTACCCTGTTGAGGAGCCTCAGAGCGCTCTCAGAGCGTAGTATGGAGCCCTCTGGAGCTTTCTGCGGGACCTGAATGACTGCTGTGTCGTGAGGCCGAAAATATTCGTTCTCTACAAGCTCAGAATGAAATTCCTCAAGATAATTATATATAGCCTCGTTCTTTCCAACTCGGACTCTACGAATATAATATGGAGCATGCCAGGCATGGATGCCAGAAGAGGTGCCAAGAGCCAAGCTAGTGGTTCCTGCCGGCTTAACACAAGTTGTACGAGCGGCTGGGTTGATGCCTATTAAACCGGCTACCCTTTTGTTTTCCTCTTTTACAGCTTTGGCGGCAGCTTTTGTATCAAATTTTAATATTTTTCCAGATGCAATGCCGGTCATGGAAACTCCTATGAGGGCTTCCTTTTCGGTAGTTCTCTGCCAAACGGGACGCAAATAATGAAAATCCGTATATGAGGCCTGTAGAGTTCCAATAAAGGCAGCAGCCCTAACTCTGCTCTCTAAGTCCTGCTGGCTCTCTATATTCGAAACATTAATCTCCGTCAAATTACAAAATTGAAATGGACGAAGGGCGATCTCACAACATGGGTTTGTCCCCCAATCCTTATCGTAAGTAAAATAAAACCCTGGCTCTCCTGCTCCCGATGCTTTAACTCGACGCCAAAGATCCATAAAAAATTCTTTTGTTATTATATGGCGCATCAATACTACTGAATTATTCGCGCGACCTCTCTGTGGGTTTTTCTCCCACCAACTTCCTGTTTTGGCCGAAATCATCTCATCATCATCTGCTGAAAATAAAGAGATGAGGGCGGCGCGTCGAATGCCTCCGGCCAACACAGAATCAGCTATGTGGCATATAATATCGTGAACTTCAATCGGTCGGAGTTTATCGCCATTCTCTTTTGATTCTAGTAAGCCTTCTAGCTTAACCAGACACTCTTTCAGTGGTTGCGGACCAGGAGCTTTGCCTCCAGATGTTACTAGTCTACTGCCCTTGGGCCTAATATCCGAGAAATCGAAACGTAACTTAGAAGTCCCTCGAAAGTAAGACATCACAAGAGCCTTAACGGCATCAGCCCAACCCTCTATAGAGTCCCCAATCAAATATCGATAGGTTCTTTTGCCGCTTGGTTTAACAATTTCTGGTAGATTTTCAACATGATGAGTCTGAACAGAATAGCCGACTCCAGTGCCACCAAGAAGGAGAAACATTATTTCCCCAAAGGCCCGAACATCATCAATCGGCAAATAAGCACAATTAAAAATTCTGTTTGGTGCTACCTCAATTGGCTTACCCCCAAACTGCATGCTTCTCATAGAGGGGAGTACCTTCTTATCGTATACAAATTCATATGCTTTTTTTATCTCATTTTTTAGCTTGGGATATTTTTTTATGTGCATTTTCATATTACGAGTAACAAGTTCTTCGTAGGTCTCTCTTCGATATTTCTTAGGCAAAAATTTTGCATACTTCATGTGTATAGTGATATCCGATAATATTTTTGATGCCTTATTCATTCTTTTCTGCTCTCCTTAAATTTTTTCCACTTCTCTTTCAACAATTCAGATTGATCCTTTGTGCTTGTTGTGGCCTCTACATTTGTATTGAGGGGCAGCACTTTAATACTTACTTTGCTGGTATCCATAAATATTGGGTATATCAGTCCGTCTGGGCCGTTCCTGTTCTTCGCAACATATATCCGACCAGAATTGGCCGACTTATCCTCTATGGTTCTGGACACAGAAAATATAAAATCAGCAACAAAACATTTAGAGAAAGCTTCCGAAATTGACTCCATGGTGATGACTTCTGCGTTTAGCCCAGATCTATTTGTCTGTGATGCAGTCCAGACAGAACAATTAAAATCCTGCGCTATCGCTCTCATCTCTTCATAAATAGATTCCAACTCATTTCTTTTCTCCCTTTGGACAATTATTGGACGTAAAAGATCACCGTAATCAACAATCACCATGTCCGGCTCGATATCCTTAATCCTTAGTTTCTCTAAATGATTTCTAATCGTATTTGTCGTTGCTGATTTAGTTGAATATTCTTTAATTATTAAAGCTCCCTCTAAATCCTTCACCGATTCATAAATCAAATCTTTGAAGGAGCCGAGGTTATCCAATGGCACCTTAGTTAAACAGCTATCATATCTATTAGCTATAGTAGTGTCACCCAACTCCAATGTGTAATGAACAACAGTTTTGCCATGCTTAAGGGCGTTTGCCCCCAGATGAACCAATACCATAGATTTACCAGCGCCCGTTGGCGCAATGACTACTCCAAGCTCACCATGCCCGAGACCACCACGGCAGATACCATTAATCTCGCTCCAGCCAGTAGAAATAGGATTTCTGTTCTTGAATTCAAACCTTTTTTCAAAGTCCTTTAAGTAATCATACCCATGGTCTGGGCTTAGGCCGAGCGCCAAAGCATCATTAATAATTTTAGAAATCTCGTCAAAGGAGGAGGCTTGAAGCAAGTCTACAGACTTAAGCATTGCTTCCTTCAACTTTTGTTTCTTACAAAATTCCAAAGAAGTTTCTTTAATAAACGCTATGCCATCTAATTCAGCGGTTTGTATTCTTGCGAAGTAATCCTTAAACTGTGTGAGCAAAGCTTCGTTATCATGTTCCATAGCTCTTACTATAGTAGACATTGTCTTATGAGTTGGGTGGACCTTATACTTGATTCTATAATTTTCAATTTGGCCCACAAACAATCGCAAATAATTGTACTCTAAAAAATTAGTATCTAAAACTTCAAATATTTGATCGGAAAAAGGCCTATCCTGCAAAATTAGCTGGCATAGGCCTTCTTGGAAGCTTCTTCCAAATTTCCCAAAATTAATGTTATTTTTCATGGTTCCCCCTCTTCCTAAATATTACACATTGCTCTCTTTGTCAACTATTTTTACCTTCAAAAATAATTTTTCTAAATATGATATCCAAATCATTATGGTCCCAATCGCCAAATCCATCATAAAACATCATTTTTTTAAATTCCATTCTGTTATAAATTAATTCACAGTTATCTATAACATAATTTATCTTCCCACAAACCTTCGCTGATAAAGAAGGCGCGGTCAACTGCATCATCTTATAATTTTTCTTGATGATGTTAGGGTTTTTCATAATGTTGTTATGAACAATTAGAGGGGCTTCAACGCCCTGACAAAACTCAACAAGCTCATTTATCGTACAAACTTTCTCTTCCGAAAGAAAGGGGAATCTTTTAGCCACGGTCTTCAAACCAGCGCCGCCTATGCCCTTAATACCATCGCTCTTGTCGCCGGAGAGGGCCCTTGCTAAAACAAAATTGCTTGGATGTATCTTGTATCTATTAAGTATATCATTTTTATTAACAATTTCTTTTTGAGTCGGTCTGTAAATTACGGTTTCATTGCCGCATAGTTGATAAAAATCTTTATCGCTAGACACAATGATCTTCTGTTGATTTTTAAATTTACGATTCTGTGCGACAAAGGCTATAACATCATCGGCCTCAACCTCATCAAATACAAACTGGCTAACGGGCATCAAATTTAAATATTCTATAAGCTGCACTTGCTGCCAAAATTTATTGTACACCTCTTCGGACTCAGATAAATTTCTTATTCCCCTATTAAGCCTCAAGGGTCTCCTACCAGATTTATAATTTTTGTCTATGCTTCGCCTTCTTCTGGAACCTCCCGCTCCATCCCAAACAAGAAATATTTTTGTTGGTTTTGTTTCCCGACATATCTTCTGAAAAGTTTTTAAAAATCCCTTGAGGCCGCCAATAGGATTACCGTTCGACGACACGCTGGGGTCTACAATATAGGATCTTAGATACAGATTCATACAATCTATAATTAATATCCTCATATCGCTCAACCTTCTTCATCGCCCTTGGTAACATCATAAAAAGTCTCGGGATCTCCTTCACGCAAGGAGAATTTTTGTATGACCTCCTCGTCCATGACCTCTAAAACACGCGATTTAAATTTATTGTTTGCCAACAATTCAAGCCACTTGGACGACTGAAATTTTTGTTCCGAACCGTCCTTAAACTTCAATGCGTACCACGCACCCTTTTGTACTACATGCTCTGAGTGTTTTATGGCTTCAAGCCAACTTTGTTCGTCTTGGATTACCGCGTCATCAGTCCCCCACAAAATTTTGAAGGTGCATTCGCGACCTTCTGTGCCAAAGCGAGACTTCTTAATCTTAGCCTTGACCTCGGAGCCAATTCGATAGCCTTTGTCGTCAAGCACATAAGACTTCTTAGCCCTGCGAGGGTACAGCCAAATTCTCAACGAATATGCGTAAGGCAAGGCCTTCCCGCCGGGCGTTACATACGGGTTTATAAATTGATCCGATGTATTGCTGGTTATATTTGCTTTCAACTGATTTAACGCAAGAATGG
>Ga0098052_1001791_pt1 | contig 13176 bp, 3 predicted proteins | sample 15_taG_FD_81591 | JGI IMG/M metagenome (GOLD analysis project Ga0098052, IMG submission 81591) | Marine viral communities from the Subarctic Pacific Ocean - 15_ETSP_OMZ_AT15312 metaG | ecosystem: Environmental > Aquatic > Marine > Oceanic | place: Pacific Ocean | collected 2015-01-18 | reverse complement strand
TCTGTTTATGGTTTTTCAAAAGCATATAGTGCTTATGGATATTATAGACAAATAGCTATTTACAAAATGGGAGCAATCTCATATTTGGAAAGCCTAGGTGAAGATCCTATGGAGTATGATTTTAAAACTTATATTGTAGCTGTTCAAACTACTGGATTATTCGAGTGTGTGGTTTATGAACCTGATAGTCTCGATTTATCTATTGCCGTTGATGAATTCGAGAGTTTGCTAGACAGGCTCAAATGGCATCAAGACCATGACCATTGGGCTTACCCGATGGAGTATTATATTAATGATGGGATAATTAAAATCAAATTAAATGATGAATCTATATCGAGAATTAGAGAGAGTTCAGAAAATAATAGACCAAACTAAAACTGTAGATTTTATTCTACCTTTAACTGGTTATTCAAAAACAGAGTTAGAACCTTATTTAATAAACGCATATCTTGGCGATGTAAGTTTATCAGATTGGGATCTTAATTCTCCTGATGTATTTGTTTTATTGAAGTTTAGTAAACATATACATTTTTATAATCTAGAAAAAGTATTAGAAAAGCATTCGATGTTTAATACATCTTATACTTTATTGAGGGGACAATACATAATGTTTGTATTTACTCTTGATTCTAAATTTGAAAAAGATCTTAAAAAGTTTAAGTTAGGAAAATATTCTAAATTATCTCAACCCGCTAAAAAATTGATAATGAGAAATCGTTCTACTAATAGCCCAATGAAATCCGTCCTGTATAAGGAAGAGTCGCTGCGTGAATACTGGGAAAACCGGTTAGACGCAGTGTTACCAATAGAATCAGAATTGTGGCCTATAATAAAGTATGATGATGAATTATTTGATAAAAATGAGTTCAAAGAATTAATAGGAATGAATGTTGACTTACCAGCTAATTTACTTAGTTGGTAGGTTAACACCTATTTTAAATCCGGATTATCTGGCCCAAGATTATATGTAAATTTCCCCTTTTTTGCAACACGCTTAGGATTTTCCTTAAGTCTTGCTTCTTTTATTCTTTTAAGTTCTGCACATTTCTCATACTCTTCTCTATCAGGATGTTGGAAATATTTAATCAGAATATCAAAAACTGATAAACTATCATAATCTGTTAACAACCAAAATAGTCTATCTGGAAATACCTCAAAATCATATTCATTAAGAATTAATTTATAAGTATTATGCATAGAATGATATTTTATTGTTTCTCTTTCTTCCTCTGAAAGAAGATCTATATCATCATCTTGCGGGTTGTAGAAATAATTTTCAAAATCGTCATTCATTAGTTATTATTGTAAGTCAAAGAATTTAATTTTATCTTTTGGATCAGTAAACCATTCTTTTAATGGTAAAACATTTCTCCAATACTTATTTAATTTAGCATCACCTTTCTCAAATTGTCCTGTTTTTCTTTTATATCTTTCAAAGTCTCCACCAGTTAAAATAGAAACCATATCTTCTACTAACTGAGTTCCTAATTTACCATACGCTTCTATACTAGTCATGTTTGCTGCAGGAGTTCTTAAGATTTCATAAAACGAACTACCAAATGGATTAAAGAATAAGAGCTCTGCATTTATTCTTTTTATATTATATAACATTCTCCAATCCATAGCTGTCATAGTTCCTTCTTCTTTCTTATCATCATATAATCCTCCTAATACATATAAAAGAATAAAACTCATAACTTCTCCTAATGTTCGGCGTAAGTTTGCTTGTTGCCATGGTTCAAGTTTTTTGTATTGTTTTCCTAAAGTAAAGAACTGGAAACCAAACATATCTTTTCTAAGGGCCTCCATGAATTTAACTGCTGTAACATAATTTCCTTCTACAAGTGATTGTAATCTTTCATTATAGTCAGGTTTTTTAAATTCAGATTCCTTTTTATAAAATAATTTTTCTGCTCCTTCAAATCGACGCAGTACTCCAGGTCTCATCCACTTACGGAATTGCATAGCCCATCTACCCATTGCATATTGTTGAATTGCATTTCTATCTTTAGTATTATAAATACCATGAATCCTTTGATAAACAGCATGAACTTTCTCTGAAAATTCAGCTCTCTCATATACACCAAATTGTTTCTCTACTTCTGGATCTAATTCCAAACGCCCGTCAACTACTTTATATGCATCCCATAAATTTATTTCTCCTTTAGATGTTTGAAATTTTGTATTTAACATCATAGCAATAGCCATTTGAGATTGAATCATATGTTCACCCATACTCATCATGAAATATAAAGATCCCTGATTCATTCTTAATCCTAATTTTCTATGGGCTAATCTATTTCCATATTCATCAAATTCTTGAAGAACATCAAAATGTTCATTCATTAAACCAATTTTAGATTTAGGTGCTCGAGCTAAAACATCTTGAATTAAACCTATAGCTCCTAAACTATTCTTTCCTGCATAGTAAATAGTTTTAGCTTTTGCAAAATTCCCCATTCCATAATGATCATTTGCATATGCTTCTATCCAACTCATCAGTTGACCAAATGAAACATTTGCTAATGCAGCTTTATCATTCATTGCTAATACTCTTAAACTTCCTAACTGTAGTAAAGCATCTCCAACCTGTTCCATATTTAATATTTTTCCTCCAATACTAACAGAACCTTCAGATTTCTTACGCTTACCATAAACAACCATTTGGAAATAGTCTTCTAATCTCTGATATGCTTTAGAACCTTCACCCGCTACAGTTACATCTTCATCTGTTATCTGATCTTTAATCGGCATTCCCGCTTTAAGCTTTTTAACTCTTCGTGTTTTAACAAGCTCTTTAGCTCCTTCGATTTCAGGCATGATTTCATTCATCTGTTGGAAATTAACAGCCATTGTATAGAACATTTGTAATCCATTACCTAAATCATAAGATAAATTCTCAGGACTTGTTTGACCTTCTGCATTACCTATTCCTCTAGTATAGTGGATAGGAACATAATCTAATGGATCTCCTTTAGCATCTACATACTCACCAAAAGATACATTATCTTCATGTTTTACAAAATATTCACCTATCGTCTCTTTCATAGCATCATAACTTCTTTTTGCTATATTACCTTTTTTCTCCATAATTCTTTCTGCAGCCGATGCTCTAAGAGACGGTAACATAGCCCCTCTTTGATAATTCCTTGGTAATATAGATTGAGCATAATTATAATTTTCAACATAAGACAGATAGAATTTTTTTCTAGGATCCTCTTCATTCATTCTTTCAAGCTCTGCAAATTTAGGGCTTAAATAATCTTTAGGATTATGTTCTTTATAGAACGTATTCCAACTCAGTGTATCTAAATGAGTATTGTCTTCTATAAATTTTTGTGTAAGCGCTCTAAATTCCGGAGTATATTTAGTTACTACACGGCCTGTTGGATCACCATTCTCAGTAGTCTCTAGCATAAAATCATAAACTTCTCTGCTTGAATATAAATTAACACCATGAGCATGCTGATATTTTTCAAGCTCGGTAATCAAATCCATTAAACCTTCTGTAGTTTTAGTCCCATACCTTAAATTATTCTTAGCCTCTCGAACTTTTGTTCTTTGGATTTGAATTAATTTATTTACCATAGCAAGTGTTGTATCTTTAGAATCTCCTAATGCATCTAACCATCTAGCTCCCCATGATATATCTCTACTAGCAATTAATAACTCAGCTTCTAGTTTCTCAATAGACATATCAGGATTGTTACTTAGCTTACCTAACGTTTCAGCAATAATAGGTCTTATTAATGCTTTATATTCTTCTTTTACAAGTTCTCTTTTAGCAATAGCAGGTTGTACATATTTTTCTAATACATTTTCATACCCTGACTCTGCCATTAAAGGAGCCATAAGTGTGATCTCATCTAGTATATCATAAGCTTTCACAAATTCTAGTATTTGATTTAAAACTCTTGCATTTAATGAGTCTGTTTTTTGTAGTTCATGTAGCCTACTATAAGCTGCATTAATATCTCTTACTGCTCGTTTAGTAAATAATACTAATCCTTCTTTCTCTGTAATCTCGTCTAATTCATCGTATAAAGTTTCTAATTTTTGTCGATACTCTTGGCTATCTGTATCTTTTTTATATCTAGCTACTTTTCTAGCTACTTGTCCTTTAGCCTTTTCAAAAACTCTTAATAATGTATCTGCTTCTTTCTGTTCTTTTATTCCTGCTTCATCAGATGCTGGAGATACAAAACTAACTACTCGTTTTAAAACCTTTCTTTTAATCGGTTGTAAATTATTTAATTTATTTAGTACCTGTAAATTACTATCTGGAAAGTTTACTTTAGAGAATGTAATATTAGACGCATCATCAATAGTAACATCTGCTTCTAATGGTAATATATTAATTTGATCTATAATGATTCCCTTTTCTTCTATTATATGTTTATATAGCGAAAGTTGTAATCTATACTTATTAAGCAAAGTATTAGGTATTTCTGATAAAGCTCCTTTAAAATTAGGTAATTTCTTTTCTATACTACCAAACTTTCCTCTAACTTTTGTTTTTAAATCCCATAATATTTTTCTTCCATCTGAGGTAACTTCAATAATATCTACTGTTCCTCCTATTAAATCTGTTTTATCTCCAATCATAGTTTCAGCATAAAGAGTACTTCCTGCTTTTTCTCTATTTCTTACCCACTCAGTTAATTGTGGAATAGCTTGTCTATACGCCTCTCGTTGTTCTTGAGGTAATGAATTAAGTATAGACTCCATATCAGAATGTTCAACAATACCTTGCATTATATTATGTAATCCAGTTCCCATATCATCTCTTAAAAAATCCCATAAGCCTTGTACTTTATCCGCAGTATTAAATGGATCTCCTTTTCTTTGGTTTGCAAGAGCTACCTTTTCTGCCATCTCTTGTTGATTAAAAGGATCTTGGAATACCTCCATTAAATTACTTACACGATTTAGTTTAACACCATCTTGCATATAATAATTATTAGTTGGAGTAGGTGCAATAATTTGGTCACTCTCTAAAATTAATTCGTTAACAGCATCTTTCTGTGTAAAGCTCTTTAAATACGGAACTTTTGTTGAAGCGAATCGATTTATCCTTCTTAAAACTCCTTTTGTTTTACCTCCTATATCTATTATATTTCCATCACCATCTCTAAATTCAATTTTCGGTCTTGTTAATGCATAGTATTTATTTATTCCTATATTTTCTATACTTAACCCTCCTGGGTTAACGCCTTCTATGATCGCCGAAGCAGCTGGTCCTAAGACTTCAGTTAATTGACTATTTAAATCATTTATAGATTCTTTTATACCAATTCGGTTAAAGAAACGTTTAATAGAGTCCCATATTTTTTGAAGAGTTCCTAATAATCCATCACCATAGTCTTCTTTAGCGGTCTCATTTGTATAGGTTCCCACAATAAATTTACCTAAGATTTGTCCTGCAGCCTCTTTCCTGAAATCTAGTTCATTATCATATATACCATTATAATCTTTAAGTACTTGTTGATATGTTTTAGTAGCGCCTACTAATTTTATTAACCGATCAAAAGCAGGACTCTCCATCATTTCTATATAAAAGTGACCCGCTTCTTCTGGTAATGTATAACGATCTCTATTATTATCAACCTCAACTACTCTATTAGCCATATCTGCTACACCAATAGCATCTACTCCTAATTTCTTTTTAAGATTATCATATTTTTTTACAGGTATATTGAAATTTTTCATTAACCAAGCTTCTATTCTAGTATCCAAATCATGAAGCACAGCTTCTTTTACTACTGGAGTTAGTCTAGGCATAAAGTTACCATTAGTTTCACTGCTTGAAGACTCTTCTGTTCTCTGTTTTAAAGTTAGGTCTTCTTCAGTCGTAGTTTCTGCGTACCTTAACGTATTCTGTGGATTAATACTTGTTACATTTAAATTATCTGCTTGCATTTCTACATGTCTAAATCTTGTTCCAAGTGGAGATATTTCTTTATAAACACCCCCGGTCTTTGTACTTCGCATGTATTTAAACAATCTAAATTTCCCGCCTATAAAGGATTTAAAATACCCTACATAGTTTTGAACTCCTGGTTCTGCACTCTCAACTAAAATTTGTGAATTAGATTTTTTATGAATAAAATATTCATTAGCATCCATAGCATTTCCTTTTCTTACTTGCTCACTAGTCTCAACAGATTCAGCATCTAGGGTCATTAATAATCCCTGATCAGTAAACATGTTTCTTATAATCTGCTCTGCAGTTGTACCATCAAAGTAGTTCTCATAATTCATAGTTCGTGCTTCCTTTCTAAAATATTCAGTTAACCCTGAGCTTTGCCAATATGAGATTGGGACTAAATCCACAAAAGAATTAGGAGTTAACATAAAACCAGATGTAATTACTGCATACTTAACTAAATTCTCAGCCATTACTCTAACATCATCTCTCGGGTCTTGTAATAACTCTTGCCATCGATCCGTTATCATAGTTAACTGGGCTGCACTTAGTTTTGTAGTATTGTTAAAAGCTATAGTTTGTAAATAATTATTTAAACTTACATTACTTTCATGGCCAAATAACATACCAAAGAATGGGTCATTAGTTAAATTATATTTTTGTTTAACTTGATTTAACGTTTTAAGCAAAGAACCCTCTGCAGTAAATAAATACTTTTGAAGAGTTTCATTTTTTTCATATAGCATCGGCCCAAAAGGAGAAGTCTTCTTTGTTAATGACCAGTATAAAGCCATACCATTTATTACATCTGTTAATTCAGGCTGTAAAATTCGATCTCTTTGTCCTGTTATTGTGGCTATATTCTTTTTTAGTTCAAGGAATCCTGGAACGTTATACGGAATAAACTCTGATGCAAAGTTAACTGCCGCATCTAATCCATATTTTCTATATGCTTCTAGCCTAGCTACAGAATTTCCAATCTTTATAGAAGATTCAGGCCCATTAATATAATTTAAATTATTATTATAACGTTCAAAATAACTTAAACGGCTTGTATTTTTCATTGTTTCTGGGCTTGCAATACTATTAAATTTAGATAAGTCTCTACCTGCTTTTACATAATCTAAGAAATCAGATAAGATTTGTAATTGAGGTGTTCTCTTATCCTCTGCTTTATAATTAGCTGTAAGATCTGCTTCTAAGCTAGCAGCGGATGGCGTAAAGAGTATTTCACCTCGGTACTGCATATCTTCAAAAGCTGCTAAAGAATTCATTTCTCCTGCAATCTCCTTTGCAATTTGTATATCTGCTACTCCTGGGTCTGCTTTATCTCTTCGTGCAAAGAATTCTCTAAGAATAGGTTGGTTAATAAAATCTAAAGTAACTGAATTATTAAATCCTATTCTATTTAAAAGGCCAACTACACCACTATTATATACTGTTACACCTACACGTCCAATTCTTTGATGCTTTGCATTATCTAATGACTCATTTTGATCTTCTGAAAGATACACTGAAATATACTTACCATCAAATCCAACTATTTTACTTAAGTTTGTATGTGCTTTTTTACCATCGGCATGAATATTAACTGCATATCCATTCTTTAATGTAACGTTCATCTGTTGTGCCATAGCATGTCCTGTAGCTTGTAAAGAGAAAAGACCAATTTACATTCCAGCATCTTTATTAATCTTTTCTAAATACATATCTGCAGCAAATGAATTAATATTCATTCCTGAAATATCATCAATAAAGTCTAATTTTTCATATTGTTCTAATTTTTGAGAATATGTAGGAGAATCTAGCGGATCTAATATTTCTTTAGCATGATGTTTAGATGTAAGTATAGCGTTTCTTATATCAAATAAAGAGTTAGTAATAGCTTCATCAGATAATCCTTCAAAAGATTGTAAGTTCTTAAACTTCTCAAGACTAAAGGCCCCAATTTTACTTTTACTTTTAGATAACTCTGGGAACATTAAATACATTTTATCTACATCGAAATCGGATCCCATAATAGTAGTAATCTCTGCAGGGAACATAATAACACCACCCATATTATCAGGTAAAATCTTAACTACTTTAAGTGAGATCATTGAATTCTTACCCTGAGTTGGTATTCTATATCCTAATAAGTCGAATATATCTGAGTCTTCTGTTATATCCCCAGGTTTTAAACCTAATTTCACTGCCATCTCATATGGAAGCGCTACTTCAGCATAAACTCCACCATTTTTATGTTGTTTTATTTGAAGTTCTTTATCCGTATTCCATCCAAATTCAGCTACCTGAACTGCACTCATACCATTGAAACGTTGTTTTAAAACTTTGTTCTTAAATAAAGAAAGTAATATACTTTCAAATCTTTTAGCGAATGGAGGAAAAGATAGTGGAGATTCAAATCCATATTTATTAACATCATCCATAAGCTCATTTATATTCAGAGCTAAATAATAATTATCAGCTAATGATCTATTATCTAAACTCTCTATAATAACATCTCTTGTTTTCTGTAAGAATTGTAACTCTTCTTTTCCAAATTGTTCTTCACCTAGTGTAGTTCTATTATCTAAAGCTTCTCTATAACTTTCAATTCCAAGTTGTTTTACTAACTTATCGTGTGATCGTTTAATACGTTCAGCATAAATATCATTATAAAGAGTTTTTAAATCTTTACCATTCACTCTTTCACCAAATACATTATAGTAATTCTTATCTTCAATATTAGCTAATATAAGTTTAGCCATTTGTGTTCCATCTAACGCATCTCCAAGTTTAGTCTTAATTGTTTGAGGACTTCGTAAATTCTCTGTAGATAAATAATTAACTTTAATTGTATCTAAACTATCTGTTTCATAATCCATTACACCAGATGCACCAATCTTTAATGCGGAAACAAAGTTAACCATATCAATAGGTCTTTGCTTATCCTCCATACGAATACGTAATTGATTCAATGTTATTTTATTTTCACCAGGCGTTTCTTTATATAGCTCTGTAAATTCCCTAAGCAATGGAATTGTAGAATGTTTTATCTGTTCCCATGTAACAGTTTCATTACCTTGCGAATCAGTAATTACACGTTCTCCATAATAATATGTTTTTCTTGGGTCTAATAATAATGAACGTGCTTTTGCATCACCCATTAATCCTTTAGACCAATATTTATCATATGCATCATCGTGTTCTTGAGTCCAGGCTCCATCAGATTCCATTTGTTTCTTATGAAAATCTAATGTAGTAAATCCTTGCGCATCAGTAGCATTAACTCTCTTATATGCACGTGCTATTCTTTTAGCTTCTTTAGATTCAACTCCCGCTGTTTCTAATATCTTTTGTATATGTTCTTCTTTATCTTTAAATATGTCTTGTAAGATAGCATGTGAAAATTTATTCGGAAGACCATATTGCTTTTCTTCATTCCATACAGCATCAATTCCCGGGGTAACTGATTGGTATGCTCTTTTCCCTGCATCAACAATAGGATTTCCATTCTCATCTGTCTGGTAATAAGCTAAGTCAGGTCCAAATGTTGTATTAATATATGGTCTATATACTAAATCATTCACTGCAAACTCTACTAATGCTGGAGATATGTCTCCTTGAACAGTCTTACCCGATAATGCCATTCCAGGTAAGTTTATATTTTCATATTTATTATTACGTTTAGTTATAGTTCCAGCCAATTCTAATGCTTCCATTGTAGAAGCTATATTATCTTTTACATATCTTGTTAGCGCATCTCCAATATCTATTCTCTGTTTTTCTACAGCAGCCATAGAACTAAGATTTTCAAATATATTATTTAGTTTACCATGAGGCGTAAAGAAATTATATCTTGGATCATTTAATTCTGGAAATGCTATAAAACTTAATCCATTCCCTTCATTATCTCCTTTAACGTTTCTATAATGAATATTTTTAACTTGCTCATCTATACTTATTGGATTATTCCCAAATAACTGTTTATTTGTTTTAGCTATTCTGGCTAATTCCCCATAGACCGCAGGTTTTAATAACTCTACTGCAGTTTTAATCCATCCATTATAAGATCTATCATTTCCTGATTTCCATAAGGTGCTATTAAATCTACCATCTGGAGATATTTTTGGTAAAGTAATATATTTAGACTGTGATTTATCTGCTTTAGTACCAGTATTAAACTCACCAAATTCTAATCCGCTATTAAAGAACATAGCAAATCTAGTTTGAGCAGATAATAACTGGCTCATCCCATCGAATGCAGTCGCTCGTCCAGCATTTCCTTTCTCTTTAATTACATCAAAAGTACTTAATTGGAAATTAGCACGAACTTCTGGATTAGTTAATAACATATCTAAGATTAGATGTCTCATATTTTTACCAGGACTATAAAAAGTATCTCTAAATCTATCTAGTATAACCTGTTCATAAGTCTCATCTGATCGTAATTTAAGTGTTAGTTTAGAATCATACGTATTTAAATTAATAGCGTAGATTGGTTTCTTCGCGCCGCTCAAAAAGGATGCACCATAATTATCTATTCTAAATGCAGCTGCTAAAGAAGCTAGTCTTCTTAGTGTAGAAGTTTCTGCGCTTCCCGCAAGATAAGGACTTGTTGGAATTGCTCTCTTTAAACCTTTTAATATATGCTCAAAGGACCTATTTCCTACCATATATGAATGAAGATCTGCTATTTGCGTAGTGTCATCATTCAACATAGCTCTATAGACTTCATTGCCTAATGAGATTCCAGCATATTCTAATGTCTTAAACATACTAATTAAATAGTCTTTCTTGTTACCAAGTTTAGAAAGTCTTTGTGTTTCTTTATATAGCTCATCAAGTTTCTTAACTGCTTGATCGTTTATTAAATCTGGTTTCCCAGTTGTCGGTATATAAATATCAGTACTTCCTCTATTATCAATCCATTTACTGATGATTTGTCTTTCTAGGCCATTTCTATTAGTAAATACTACTTTAACAGCGCCATCTTCTATGATTAAAGTTTTAAATCTAATATTTTGTTTATTGAAATGAGCAGCAAATTTATTTTGCCATTGCTTTGTAGCTTGTCCATACACTTCTACCACTTCATTTACTAATGGATGTGCTCCTTTCTCAGCTAATTGAGATAATCTAGTAATAACATCTCCAGTTGGTGTATTTGCAAGAGCTATTGATAAGTATGCATATACCTCATCGAATGGTACATATCTATAATTACCAAATACTTTTCCTTTTTCTTTACTTTTTATAAAGCTTAAACCAATTTTAATGTCTCTAGATAATGTGTCTTTTACAGGAGTATGATAAAAATTAATATTAAAAATATGTTGTTTCGTTTCAGTTTGTACCTCTTCATAATCAGTTATCTCTTCTGAAATTTCTTCAGTAACTGTTTCTATTCCTGGAGCTTTATTAAAATCAATTCCTCCTTTTTGATTTACTTTATATTTAACTCCGATATTTTCTAATTCTTTTGTAGCAAGAGTAATAAATCCTGGACTTATTATATTTCCATACTTATCAGGTTTATCATACCATATGGAAGGGTCAGATACTGTAGCATATGTTTTTCCTAATATAGTAAGATCTTCACTCTTCTCAGTTACGTTATTAATCTTTATAGCTTTTGCTGCAATAGTTTGTCTAACTGATTCATAAGCACTTTTTAGAACAGCCCCATTACTTAACTCATCAATCCAGTTCTCTCCATAATTTTCTTGTAATGTACCTATAAGATTAAAGTTTATACCACCAACAATTTCGTCAACTTGATCCGTAGAAAATCCTTTCTTTGCTCTTAGTTTAGGAACAGTAACTTCTGATAAAGTGGCTGCTTCTTCAGCTGTATACTTAGTAAAATCTCTCGTATCTAAATCTCTAAATAGACGTTGGATTTCATTTTTCATTCCCATCATATTCTTCATGTAATACCACAATTCACGGAAGAATCTTTTTACTTTAGCGCCTAAACCTTTTTCATTTTGATTCAGTTTATATTTCATAAACTCTGATGCTAATTTTGTTTCAACCTCTTCACCAGATACATTCCATTTTTCTATAACTTCCATCTCAATAGTAGTCTTCTCCTCATCGGTTAAATGCATATCATAAATACGACGGAAACCTTCCCAATAAATTGTCCCTTCTTTTGCTTCGCCTGCTACAATAGCCATTCCTTTATGGTAATAACCATAAGCCTGACGTCCATCCTTAAGCATTAAATACTTAACTCTATTTATTAATTCTAAACCTTCTTCCCCAAATCTGGATAAGAACCAAGCTTTTTCTCCTTCTGTGATAATATCATAATTACCTTCAAAATCTTCATATTTTCTTAACTTAAACTCATCATCTATATTATCTGGATTTATCTCATCAATCTTACCCTTACCTGGCGTCTCAGTTTTTTTATCTTTTAATTCATCTGGAACTTGTCCCGCTAATAAATCTTCTAATGTTTGTTGTTCTTGCTCAATTATAATCTCTGGAGTTCCCATTACTTCTACAGCACCTGTCATAAAAGATGGTACATCAGATTGAGATGCTTCTATAATTTCATCGCTTACCTCAACATAAATAGCAGCATGATGAAATTGTTGTTCATTTACTCCTGGAATATCTGTTGTTAAGATTCCTGATTCACCTAAATAATCTAAATAATTCTTAAAAGGTTCTTGACGTAAAGGACTAAAGTATTCATCTTTAGTATTAATCTTATTTTTTTCAACATGATAAACCTTAGAGCTTAAGTGTTCTAATATAGCTGCTTTAATCTCTCCTGGTTGTAGCTCTAAAAGTTTACTACTTAATAATGAATTTCTTTGAACTGAGGATCCAGCTGTTCCGATTACTGCGCCTTCACCTGATGTTAAATTACCTTGTTCATCATATAATTTAAAAAAGAATTCTTTACCTTCTAAAGCATTCTTTAAATTATTACGTTTATATTGTTCACTTCCTTCCATATTATATTGGATCCCAATCACTCTTCCCTCACCAAATGGGATTTTTAAAACAAAGTTATCCATTGCAAGAATTCTTTTCATCTTACCTCCCAATTTAAAGTTATCATCTTTTCTGGATCCTAATGGAATATGAACTATTTGATTTACAATAGCTTGTTTATCTTTAGCGGTTATAGTATCATTAGTAAGTGTATCTAAAATAACTTGAACTGCAGCCTCGCTTAATGTAGAAGTTGCTATTCTTACAGGTACCATTCTACCACTCGCAGATTTAATAGCTGCATATATATATCC
>Ga0098052_1001788_pt1 | contig 13197 bp, 7 predicted proteins | sample 15_taG_FD_81591 | JGI IMG/M metagenome (GOLD analysis project Ga0098052, IMG submission 81591) | Marine viral communities from the Subarctic Pacific Ocean - 15_ETSP_OMZ_AT15312 metaG | ecosystem: Environmental > Aquatic > Marine > Oceanic | place: Pacific Ocean | collected 2015-01-18 | reverse complement strand
CGAATTACCGTCGGATTCAGTATCCCAAACAATTTTACTAGCTGTTGATGAATTTAATACTATAGCTGCGGTGGTTGAGCCTTGAAACGTGTTTCCACCCATTATATGCAAAGTTCCAGATACAACGGTATCTCCACCAAATACTGCCGTGCCCGTTACCGCTGTGCCCACCGAACCGATCGCTCCGCTAATAAAAAAGAAGACGTCGGTACCGGTATCAATTGGCGCATCGATTGATGCCGCGCCCCCAACGAAGGCAGCTGAACCTGTTGTAAAGATCGAGCCAGCAGTTGTGCTTGAAAAGAAGGTCTCAGGTATCGTACCCCCGATCGAAGCGATTGTAATAGCACCGTTTGAAGCCGATGTAACCGTGACGTTTGAACCAGCGATCAAGAAAGAGGAACCGTCTATTAGCTGTGTGAGTGACCCTGAGATTCCACCATAAAATTTGCCTGGACCGTAAGCCGTAAGCTCGCTGGCAAACGGTGAAGACAAAGAGCCCGATAATCCAATCTGTAACCCGTTCGGTGCAATGACTGAGATAATCTCATTCGTTCGTTCATTCTTCCGAGTAAGGAACTGGGATCGTACAATGATGTCGCGTGTTATCCTAAGTGCCATTAGCTGATCCCCAGATATTCCTCAAGTGTCACATCAGGATTAGTGGAGCGATCTTGTCCGATCTCCGGGTTCTCTAGTGTTGAAGCAGGATTATCAACGTATACGATAGAGTTTGTTGCATACGTGCTTAAGTTTTGAGAAAAGGTGTTTGCGGGTGCTGTTTCTTCTCCATTTCTGATGAACCGAACAAAGACTGCCGGATCACGTAAGCCTTGACGCGTTGTTCTTAGTTTGACAAAGCGACCGTCGTTTAACGGCTCAAGCATGTCACGGATCTGACCAAACTTGTCATACCTAAACACCGCAGAGTTTCTCTTTCTGTCATCCTTGAAGATCTCGTCTTGCGAAGTTAAACGATCGAATCGTTGTAAAGAACCCGTTGTTCCTAACGTGCCTCTGTTACGAGTACCGATCACCCTTCGTGTACCGCTATCACCGCCATCAAACCTCTTGTCCCAGTTCGTAATACCGTAACCGCCAGCTATGGTTTCTTCTTGGTTTGAACCCGAAAAAACGTCATATCGATCGATCTGAAACTGGTCCAACACCGGATTATCATAGTGTAGAGCCTCTTGGATTTCAGCCGTCACCAAGGGTTGGTTTGTGGTTGGAAAGTAGGATTTTGCATCAGCAATGAGGCTACCGTACATCGTAAGTTTGCCACGTCCTGCCTTGAGCGTCATAAAAGATGATGAAATCTCTTGCGGTGATGTGCGCCCGAGAAATTGTGGCATGCCGATCCCTGTGTCGAAACCGAACACAAGCTCATCCTCGGGCAAAAGTAGATAAGGGCTCACAACGGTGTTTTCACCCGCGGATGCAAGAGCAAACGATGCAGATGTGAGATTTGTCGTAAGATCAGCATTGAATGTAGAGTTAACACCTCCCAGGGGTTTGAAAGCACGTTGATCGAACGTTTGAATGGGAAGGTTACCGAAAAACGTTCCCAAATTCCTGCTTTCGGGAAATTGAGAAAAGGTCCTAGGGTTGTTCGGAGACGTTGATCCTGTGATTGCGTAACTTGCCGATACACCGTCTTTGCCCGTGTAGCCAGATTCTAACTCAAAAAACGGTAACGTCGTCGTTCCACCAGGCCACATGTGGCCGATCGCAGCATTCTTCAGGCCTGCAGCATTGGATCCTCCGGTAAATTGACTGTTAGGTGTGCAATGGAAACCCATATCTTGTGCAGGTGTGACGGCGGGAACTATCTCCAGCCTTATAGTCCCCGTAACCGCCTCAATGGATGGAGAGGATGGAGACGACGCGTTAACAGTTACTCCCAATGCAAACGATTGCGCTGGCGTGTTTGTTGGAGAGAAACCCGTGAAATTATTGGCTACGCTATCCTCATCCTTCCAAACTCGTGCCTGAGAATTGTAAATTGCTAGTGATGCGCTAGCAACAATAAACCTCACCGAACTACTAACATCTGATGCTGTGTCATAGTTACCAGCGTGATCTTCGAAACGTTGTTGTCGGTACATGAAAAACACGTAATTATCTTGAAACCACGCCTTTGTTTCACTAGAGTTAACTGCACGGTAAAAATGTTCTGCAGTAAAAGGCATCTCAAACACCGCTTTCTCTAGCAGGAACGGATGTGAAATCGAGCCTGTTAGCTTTAAAGTTTGAGAAGAAGTTGCGTGATACGTGGTCTTAAATGGTGCCATGTTCGCGATGGTCGGCAACCCAACTTTTTGCATCCCATTTACTGACGCACTGGCAATCGTGTAATTTGTGTACATCGCAATTGGTGGTCTGAACTGCATCGGGTAGTTATTTGTTCCACTATTAATCATCCAGTTTCGTGATGTTGCGCCGTAATCATGAACCTCGTTTGCGTAATCATAATGGATCGTTGCACCCGTTGCTGGGTCTGTCAGTCCTATCTCTTCCCACGTTCCTAGATCAAAATTGTAATAAACAAATCCCGTTCGGTTTGTTCCAGTTCCACCATGCCGGTCCCAAGCTGAACACTCCTTCGCCAGTCTCATATCTGCGTTGTTGGGAAGATCAAACACCAACTGAATCTTTGAACTTAGGGGTGAATCAAATCCCGGAAGCACTGTATTGGCTGTGCCCGTTGCGTAAAACGAAGAACCGCTAACACCTGCTTCGAGATGAACTCTTGAATCGTTAAATGCCCTGTAGCCCTCAGCAATCACACCCGTCAAAAAGAAGGTATCCGAATCGATCGCACTGACTTCCACTGTTTGGGTCACGTCTAACGTTGGTGCGGTATTAGGTGTTGCAACGAGCTTGTCTATGTACCGTGAACCTGAAGGCAGGCCGGTACCTGCAACCTGGATCGTGCTCTCAAAAATCAAAACATCAGTATCATCAAACGGTGATACAAAATTGCCCAAATAGTCTTGATCACCAGTCCTTCTAATAGTGGGTGTTGCTATCACACTTTGATCATACCGTGCCCTTTGAACCTTTGCAGGCAGAGAAACGATTCCTGATTTTGTGTCTGATCCGCTTATTACAGCCATTACTTCATCCACCCGCCGAAAACTATTGAATCCGTGCCCTTAGAATCCGGACCAAATTGCGAACGTTCATAAGTAAATCCTGACGCTGCAAATCGTTCATTTGGCAATAACGCCCCGTTGTTTATTGCTCCTGTTTGAGGAAGCGGTAGCGATGCAACTATGGTTGGATCGGCTAATCCTGCGTATGTGAGTGTTTTTTGGTCGGCATCCACAAAAGGTGTGCCCTCGATATCCAACGTATAAAATGATCCAGTCGCCGTTAGCATTGTAAGCTTCCGCGTGTCTCCGTCGATGAAACCTCTACACGGACTTGCAGCAAAATCTATCACGTTCGTGATCTTTGCCTCACCTGGAAAGTGATCCTGCGTACCTTCACTAAATCCACCAACGACAGGTGACGATTCCCCTTTTGAACCAGAAAAAACCACGAGATTTTTTGGAAAGCCTTCAAAAACAAATATCGTTCCGTTGTGTCGCCTGTCATTGAGCGCGGCAGCACCGAGATACCGCGTTTGCAAACCGGCAGATAAATTTAGGGGCGTTTCTGGTGGTGCCAGACTTGTTTTGTCCACATACACGGTTGATAAGTTAAGCTCTTCGCTCTGTCCAATTAGGGGCGATGTTAACGTATAATTGGGAACCTGTTCTCTCTTAAGGCCTCCTACAGAAGGTGCAATACCGAGAGCAGTTGAAGATAACATATCGTTAAAAGCAGAACCTGGAGTCATGTTTTGAAGGTTAGAGCCAGAAATCTCTGCCATTAATAAAGTGGAGCCCTCCGTCGACACCACTGCAGGAATCATGGCCCCACCCGTCAAACCGTAATCTTTGTACGTTTTTCCCGAAGTGCCCTGAATCAGTATGTTTTTTCCGGTGACTCGAAGACTCTTGCTTTTAATTTTTTTGCCCATGATTATCCCCCTATGTCCGCAATAAAGTGTTCACCTTCACCCTGAAAATCACTAAATTCGTTGTCCTCCCATCTCATGTCCTCACTTAAATAACTGTTCTCTCCGTAATGTTTGTATTTGCCCCGTTCCAGTGTGTGCGGTGAAACTATAAAGCGCACACCCAAAAAATTTGTGTTTTGTGGTAAAACAGAAGCAATCAAAGACGCAAGCGTGTCATCAAAAAACCTGAAAAAATTAAAAAACGTTGACAAGTTAATCTTAGACCCCAAACGATTAAAGTAAATCTCCCGCAGGTGTCTCATATCAGGATACTCATCAGAAAATGTGGTTTGATGAGTACCTATGGCATTCTCAAGCGCTTCTAGTGTGCCAAATATTTTCATGATATCCTCGTTCAAAGCCTGCGATGTGCTCACTTCAACCAAAAACCTGTTATCATTCTCTATCTTGTTTGAACGAAGGTAATCTTCATCATTCACGCTTATGGCAGCCAACGTTTCTGCAATGGACGCGCCTTGAAGCGTTTCAATCTGTACCTTGTTATCGCTTGAATTCACGTCAAACTGTGGTATGAATTGTGTTGTACGCACCTGTTCTTTTTTGATTACGCGTTTAGAAACATCAAACCCCGTTCCAGATAGGTAAAACCTTAGTTTTCTAATGATACCACCGTCAACAGGCCCGTGTTGTAACCATGGCGCACCGAATGCGCCGGTGACCTCACTTTGTGCATAATCGAATAATGTAATTTCGCCGTTAGCGTTTGACGTTGTTGTGGGTTGTTGCATCGTTGCGGCAACGCGCAACCTTTCAAAAGAACCAGACAGTGTTGTTCCAAAACAGAAATTCACGTTGGGATTAATAACGCCTAGCGAATCTGGGCTTAGCGCATGAGTCACAAGTTCTTTCTCCTTAAGTTCTTTTGACCAGAATCGTAATTGAGACAACTTTCCGGAAAACTCTGTACCGCGAGAGGCCGTAGGAAAACTATCGCCGTTAATGTGATAATCAAGTGTCGCACCCGTTCTCGTTTCCAGACTTTGGCTTCCAACACAAATGAAAGTACCCGAAGCGTTGTTGTTGAGGCCGAGTGTACTGAAACTGCCATGGCTTGATATACCCTTAGCTCGAACTTCCGTTGCCTTAGATATAACAGGGGTTTCTGTGCCTACCTGACGAGCAGACAAAAAATATGACGCCGAATTATATCCTAAACTTTCACGGCCAAAAGCAACGTGCCAAGGATTACCATCGAAAATATTTGTTGCTTGAAGCGACATGCTTAGCGGTGCACTAACTGTATCATTTTTAGTATCGCTCGAATATACGAAAACGCTGCCTGTTGCACCAGTATTCACATCGGGCTTAAACGCTAACACGTTGGTAAACACACTTGGTTTTACTATGACGTTTCCGTTCGATCCCGTCGAAACAATTCTAAACAAGGATTGGGTCACAAAGTGTGAACCAGTAGCCAAAGTAGAAAACTTGTAGATGCCCTCAACAGTAAACGAGCCGCTAGTCAACAAACCATCATTTGCATTATTTGTGCCGGTATTGGTCAACGTTCCTTGAGGCGTAGGTGCCCCCGGCTCTATCCTTGACGCGCTAAGATAAATGCTGCGAATAACCGGCTTATCGGTCGCAAAACCAGCTGAATCAATTGCGGTAGTACCCGCAATTGAACCACTGAAGTCCAAGAACTTCAAGTCTATTACTTGGTTTTTCGTTGACGTCGCAATGTTATCAACATTGCGACCACCAAATTCAACAGTCCTAAACACCTTTTGATGCTCAAGACCAAGCGTATTTAAGATGCCATTCACTGCCGCTCGTGTTCCTTTTGACCTGATTATCTCAGGAAGTGATACAAGTATCCTACGCCAAAGCTTGTTTTGGGCATCGCGCATCGATTCGGGCGAAAGACCCGATGTAACGCCAACGTTTTGTGCCAGCAAGAACTGCGCGAACTTTGCAGCAGTGAACTGTGACGGTAGGTTAAACCCCATCTGCTCTGCACGCGTTACAAGAAATGTATCCGCTAGCCCTTCATTTGCATCGTATTGCACGTTATCAAACTGTGAAAATTGATCAATGTAAATCTTGAGTTCGTCAAAAAACTTGCCGTACATAAACAGGAGCGACGCGATGATCTGCGCCGATGGAATCTGTGCGCCACCCGGAAACGCGGTATTGGCGAATATGGCCTCGCCAGCATTTGCATCTTCGTCTGCGAATCCTTCCGCTTGCGCGGCCTCGAGAAGATAGTGTTGTGGCACAAGTCGAGTTATGAGGTTCGGGTTGTTGGCGTCATACTGGCTCGCGGACGTGAGAAGAGTGCTGTTCAAACTCACCGTAGTGTCAAAGCCTGGAAACAATATAGGGTTGTCTTCCGGTCTTTCCAAAACCATCGGATTCGTGACGTCAGAAAACGTTAACACATCCGATGCATCCTTACCCCTTAATATTTGTGCGGCGGCCTCAGTAGATATTGAACCGTGTAATGAATTACCACTTGAATCCAACACAACCGCGTTTCCACCGTAACTTCCTGTTGGCGCGTTAAACCTGTAATAGAGTTTCAGGCTACTCGTCGGAAAGATGTTTTGGGTTGCGTAATTGCGTTGATCAGCCAAGGACCGCGTAACGTGAAACACCCTTAGTTCATCGATGGCACCCGATAAGATTGTTGTGGTCCCCGTGTCGGTGCCCGTGGGGGTGTAGGTAACAAAACCTGGTGAACTGTGTACCGAACCACTTCCGATGTATAGCGGACTCGTCGAAAAGTCTATCTTACCAAACTCAGCAGTTGCAGACGACGTTGCTTGTAATTCTGCCCCCCTATACAGCTTGAGTTTTTGCGCCCCTGGTTCGCGATCGAACGTCGCGATGATGTGTGACCATTTGCCCTTCGGAACAGTCATTGAGGCGCTCAAACCTATTGACGCAGAAGAAACATAAAACTTGATCGTTTGGTCTGTTGTACTCTCTGAACCCGATGCAGCCAACGTAATACCGTTTGAACCAGAAAGCTTTTGAAGAATCACTGTCTTATGTGGTGCGTCTACTGGGGCATAAAACTGCATTTCAAAGGCGATCGACAACATTCCAGGATCAAGAATGCTTTGCCCTGTCTTATCTCTTGAAAGCGTTGGGTAATCAGTCCCCGCAAAATCTTTAACAGTTATTGCACCGACATCGGTCGAGTCGGTCCACCTAGCAAAATTCTTGTACTTTGGAAACTGAGTGTACACATATCTCTCAAAGCCCGTTAAGCTTTGCAGGAACTCTTCTCTCTCAATGAATGTACCGTCGAACGGGTAATGGTTTATAATCCTCTCAAATGCAACGTTGACGTTTGATTCAGCAGAATTGAAGAACGTGTGATTCTCAAACTTAGAAAAATCAAGAGGTATCTGCTGCGTACTCTTTAAGGGTGATCCGGGCGGATCCAATAAGAAGCTGCTTGACATCGCGCCAACCGAGCCACCTATGTCACCCATGGTTAATTGCACAAAACTCTCGACCTCGCGCACGCTCGCGTTTCGAGTAACAGAAGAATCAAAAAGAATCTTTTGGCTCTGTATATCCCTGGCACCCATCAAACCACCTTAAATACTGATGTGGTTTTCAACACCTCTGTTTCACCGCTATCGATTAATTTAAAATCGAAAGTATAAGTACGATCCACGAACAAAGCAGACATATCGAACTTAAAATACATTCCCTCGCTATCTTCAGAAAGCCTTGTGCCGTTATTGCTTTCCGCGAATGGAATTATGATTTTATCTGTCATAACATCACGTACACGATAGTATGCTTTTTCTATGACGGTCGATTTGAGTCTATACGGAAACCTCTTCGCAGTTGTTTGAGCGTTATAATTGGTAATGAAAACGCGAAGTTTAACCTTCTCTGTTTTGCCAAACTCCGACGATAAATTAGTGATCTTGACTCCAAGATTTTTAGGAATTTCGTTAAATCCATAACGAGTTGGAGCCTTAATTGTTAGCGAACCCGTATGAAAACCTATTGATCCAGTTGTGCCATTCCAAAAAGTTGTAAACGAAACGCTACCGCTATCTCTCACTTTCGTTGCAATTGTCTCGCTTCCCGTCACCGTTGTCGTATCACCGCTCCAAATAGCAAAAGAAGCAGAATAAACACCGGTTATAAAGTTATTGAGATCTCCGGCAATCTTGTGTTGGCTAGCCGTTACGTATTTTGAAAACGAGCCGGTTGATAAATGCAAAATCAAAGAATCGCTTCCCGTTACAGATAACAGGTTCGAACCACTTTTGATGTTGGTGGGCCTTCCCCTTTCAAACGAATTGAGAAATATCGATCCACTCAAATCGAAAAAGAAAGATTCATGATTGTCTTGAATTGAATCATCAAAACCAATTCGTAACAACGGACGTAAGAAGACGTTTCTCGCTTGCGTTGAACCAAAGCGCTTCACGAACCTGGTCCTCGTATCGGTTTCTTCACTGGCCGTGAAACTCAATCTAAGCCCGTGATTTGTGAACTGACCTGCAAGACTTGCGGAAACCAGTTTTGTTACATCGATCTTAAGATCTTCATCACCCTCAACAAACGTTTGTTTGCATTCGAAATTTAAGTGGCTGACACCCGTTGAACCTGCGGCGGTGATGGAGCCGCTTGCATAATAATCCGCAGCGTCATCGGCACCAATTGAACCCGATGCGTTCGCTCCACCCGAAACCCACATTGTAGCAACACCCGCGGAAAAACTGCTTGAATACCAGTTCGCAATGTCTATGTCTCTAAACGCCGCGACATCCCTACCGTTTCCCTCATCAAACTTACGCGCCAGCGGAAAAACCGATAATGTGAAATTTGAAGGTACGCCTTGACCTCCCATAACGTCAAACATCAACAATTCAGCCTTGAATGAAGAATTCGTAAAATCAATAGTGGATCGAGTAAGATCTTGGATGGATTTATAATCGAATTTAATCAAGGCCCGTGACAGTTCTATCTTATCTGTATTATAAGGTTCTGCAGTCGTTCCCGTCAGAGTTGATTCATTATAAAGCTTAAAGATATCGATAGTTCCCGCACGACCCACATTTGCGTCCGATGCCGAAAACGAGTTGTTAATAATTTTGTTTGTAATGTACGTATCAGCACTGGCGGTGAATTGTAAGATCATAACACATTTCCAATGATATCGCTATCCGAATATTTTAGTTCAAAAATTGCTCCAGCTGGAGGCGTTATTAGTCCATTCATTAAACTTGCGTTTAAATCAAACAATTCTGACGAATAAGACTGTTCATTTTGAGTTCCGAAGAAGTTAAGAAACCTTATAGAAGGTAATGCTTGAACTCCTGAAGAATTTAAGATGGAGAAAATTAAATCAGACTCAATAATGGGTTCGCCCACCTGGAACTTAGAAACGTCTAAAAGTATTTTTAGATTGTTTAGCACCCCCTGAAGTGTGGTTATTTTATTTGCATTAGGTGTCACCCTGATCGTAAACTCTACGCCAAAATTGATTATTTTTGCATCCTTTATGTGAATGGATTCACTGATCAAACGAAACTCATTTAAGTAATTTCGTAAATTAAGCTTAAGTGTATCAGACGCAGTAGCTAGCTTTCCTGAAGAGTCTCTACTTACAATGTACAAGTCGCTTGACAGGTTGTTGTCGGTTGACGGAGTTACACCCGCCCTATAAACCCGACCGAATTGGGCCGGTAACGTATAGATCCTGGCCAACAGATCTTCCCGGGTCACAATTCTGTTTTGAGAATTATTTGCAGAAGAAATCTTGGCTTTAAGAGCTGCCACCGATAAAACATCATCACCACCAGCAGCGGGACTTGGATTTGTCACCGCAACACTGGCTTTTATGGTTTGGATTTGTGGCGATGTTGCCGCTGATGGGAACAAAATGTTCAGTGCTGTAACCTGATTTATGGTACCAGAGCCCACGTTAGTATTGAGCCCACCACCCGCAAGATAATTGATTGTAAGGGAAGTACCGCGTGGCGAAATACCCAAAGAGTTTGAATTTAGCAACGAATTCGGATCAATAGAAAACCTCGAAAACGTTGTTGTTCCCACAAGAGGTAAAGCCAAGGTGGAAGGATCTGAAATTACATTGTCTTGAACCGATTTCGCATTTCCAGATCCAAAACGTAATGTTGTAAGTCGGGTTGTCAAACTTGTGGATTTCGTAAACCGGTAAGGCGCAGGGATTATTTCAAGGTTGGAAGTTGCCTCAGACTGATCGGCTGCTGACTCTGTGGATACTGCTTTAAAAACGTTGTCCTGACTTAAATCATCGACCTCGTAATAAGTGTTTTTGTTTAAATCAACCACGGAAAGTACACTTGAAACATCAGCGCTTGATAGGGTGATCGTTCTAAATGAGACGTGTACGTCTGGAATGCTGAACGTTTGTGCAACAAGCTTTCCGCCAACAGCCTGAAGGGATCGTGAAACTTTAAATGTTGTGGCAGCACCGAGGGTGTCCGTGGTTGCTATCTCAACTTCAGCTATCAATTCGCCCAAAAAATCTGTTGCTGCATAATCAACGTCCTCGATGGTCGTAAACGTAGTACCGTTTGTTGCTCTAAGCGTGGTGCCCATAATAACTTTCGGAAGTTGGTTCGTATCTGGGATGACTTGGCCGGCAACCGATTTTGAACCAACAATGAACGAAAGTTTGACATACGTTGACGCAGGAGCTTTTCCTCGAATCTTAACACCGGCGTTGTTAAGATGCGTCTCGATGTTTGATAACTCAACCGCTCGGGTGTAATTCAATTCGTTAAACTGGTGATCCAGATAAAACGACATGGTATCACCGACCATTGCGGCCATGTCCACGAGCAGCCCGCCCAGCGATGCTTCGGAAAAATCCTGAATCTTGTCAGGATAAAAAATCCTTGCATACTCAATAAGCTGCGCCCTAAACCCATCAAAGTCTCGAGCCAGATAGTTTCTTTGTCTTACGTTTTTTAATTTTTCAGCCACTTACCCACCCGCTTGAAGAGTTATTTCAATGCCCTGCTGACTAACACCTATCGACGGAATGTTGTACGTTATCCTGACGCGCACCATTGCAAGGTCATGTTCGTTCATACCGTCTTCAAATGTTTCAAACGTTAACGGCTCAATGAAAGGCATGTATTTAGATATTGCTTTATTAATTCGCCTGATGGCGACCCCATCAAAATCCGCCGTTCCCAAATCAAAAAGAAGTGGCCTGATGTTCGCACCGAAATCATACAACCCCAGACGCTCGCCGTGGTTTGTAAGCAACAGGTTCTTGAAGTTGTCTTTGATGTTTTTCAATATATCGGTGTGCATCGCGAACAGACCGCCCCCGGTGCTGAACTGCACCGGTGTCTTAATACCGATGTAACGAGTTCTACCGGTTAGGTCTGTCTGGTCTTGCGCTTCAACGGCCGTCATGCCGACCGCCTTGAAGCTGTATGTCTTATTAGATCCCGCGGGCAAGGTTCACCTCAATAGATAAGTATCACTCAATCGTGGTGCTTCGTATTAAGAGATGCTTGAACCGACGGTCGCACCAATAAACGCGGTGAAGACCCCACCCAAGACGCTAGAAACAGATGAGCCGATCACCCCATCGTAAAACGCATTGGCGTGATTCAAACCTGCTGCGGTCGTATCAGCAGGAGGAGGATCGCTCGTATGAGCATCCGTGAATGAAAACGTGCCTGATGTTACGATGGCATCAGCGACCAACCAACCCGTATCATCTCCCCACAACGTCAACGTAGCCATGAACGCAGCCAAAGCACCCGAGAACGATGGCCACTCCGTGGAAGACGCATCAAAGTCGGCAACGAGTGCTTCATGCAACGAAGCGTAACCCGCGTCCACAATCGCTGAGTCCGGATTGATCATCACACCAGCCGCCGGCATTGTGGCACCGCTAGGGTTCACCGCGGAACCACTAAGAGACCCGTCGGCGTTCTTCACCCAATCAAGGAAAGCGGTCACTATCAGATCAGCAACGTCCGGACCTAGGGTTTCAGTTGCGGTGGCACCGTCAAAAATGTCCTTCAACTCAGAGGACAAATCGTCGACGGCTAGCGACATTACTTTACCTTCCCGACTACGCTGAGTGACAAATCCCAAAGTTCTACAGACGATGGTATTGTCGGAGCCGACGGTCCAACACCGGTGTTGTGTATGTGATTGTTAAATGTGGTTTCCAAAGCTTTTATCATAGCCAAAAGCGTTTCGCCCTTGATCAGGTGATCCGAACCAAGCAAATCGTTTCCGATGATCACCTGATCCGGTAGTCCTGAGCCTAGAACGATCTTGGGTCCGTCGATCATAATCGACCCGTCAGGTTGCATGATGATGACTGCCTTGTCAACGTTCTCGATCCCCTCTTTAACGATCTTGATGCTACCGTTGATCGCGTTGACGGTATCCTGTCGCGCGACTATCCGAACCTCATCCGATTTGACGATGACGTAGGGCGATGCTATAACGGGAAGCACGGGAACCAGGTCCACCGTCGGGTACGTAAGACCCAACTTAAGGTCACCATCGGTGTTCATTGCCACATACACACGTGATGAATCGGTCACGAAATCGGGATCACCCTCAATGGGATTTATGAAGTACTTGTGTGTCTCCTCCTTTTCACGTGCGTTTTCAATTACACGGGGTGGCGTACCCACCGGATCTGCATCCACCGCACCAAGAAACCGCCCTCTCCCCGCGACGACGTCAATGCTCCCTGCAAACGTTCTCAATACCTCATCAACCGATTTCGAGGCGTTACTGGTTTCGCTGGTTGCAGGCAACTCGTCAGCGCCCCAGCCCCGATCATCGCTCAACAAGATAAGCGTGTTGTTTGAGCCCTGCAAGACAAGATCACCAATTCGTCGAGTTAAACGAGGCACCGGCTCTGGGGAAAACGATATCTCGGCAGAAGATTCATCAACGATCACATCGTAACTGTCCGGTTCTGGCAGTGTGAAATGTGGTGGTGTACCGTCACCGTTCGGAAAACTCGCGGTCACATCAGTGGGTGCCGGAAGGATCTGGCGATCGAGGTGTGTGTAGTTGATACCATCTGTGAAACCAGGAGCTGTGATCCTACACATCCAGTACAGGTATTTCATCTCTTGACCAGGACGTTCCGACAT
>Ga0098052_1001784_pt1 | contig 13217 bp, 9 predicted proteins | sample 15_taG_FD_81591 | JGI IMG/M metagenome (GOLD analysis project Ga0098052, IMG submission 81591) | Marine viral communities from the Subarctic Pacific Ocean - 15_ETSP_OMZ_AT15312 metaG | ecosystem: Environmental > Aquatic > Marine > Oceanic | place: Pacific Ocean | collected 2015-01-18 | reverse complement strand
CGGGCCGACGTGCCTGGGTTCTTCACCGAGGCTTTCGAGCAGGCTCGATTCGAGCAATACAGGACCCTGCTCAATGCCAGGGCAGACTCCCAGACGATCCCAAGCCAGCGCTACAAGAAGGCATATCGGAGAGAGCACTGGGAGAAGGAATGGAAGTGGGTGAAGCGATTCTTCCTTCGCGGCAAGCTCTGGATGGTGGAGGATGTCAATCCAGAGGACCCAGAAGGAGATGCGATCCAGCGGCCCGGCACGGTGGCGGACTTCAAACGGCGCCTCACGCCGCAGGAACAGGAGCTCTACCAGGACGAGAAGATCGAGGAGAGCACCCTCACCAAGACGGTCATCATCAATGACCACATAGCCGCGAAGAAGAAGACCTCAGTCTACGACGACTCTCTCGGCGGCCACGGTGAATATCCCTTCGCCTTCTACATGGGATCGAACGATCCTGACCAGACACACCCGCACGGGGATGTCGAGTTCCTCATGGGCTACCAGGACTTCATCAATCAGATGATGTCCCGCTATGCCGAATCGATGTTCATCCAGAATAGCCAATTCCTCTGGCTCAACAAGGGCATGATGCCCAAGGGGGAAGAGGGCAAGATCGACCAGATAGGCCGCAAGCCGATCCAGAAGATCTACGGATACCCAGGCCAGGCGCCTCCGCAGTTTGTGGGATCCAACGCGCAGACCGCGCAGCTGTGGCAGCAGGGGATCCAGTTCCTGACGGACATGAAGGACAAGATGTCCACCGTCAGCGATGTCAACCGCAACTCTCCCAGGTACGAGCTATCCGGGAAAGCGGTAAGAGCCCTCCAGGCAGACGCTGACCTCTTCTCAACGATCCCTCGCAAGAATGTCGAATCCGGGATGTCACAGGCGACACAGCTTCGCATCCAGGTCATTATGCAGTTCTTCCGAGGCAAGCGCTTTGCGCGGATCTCGCCCAAGGCGTCGAGCACCTCCGAGGTGCCATACACCATTTTCATGGGGAATGACGACCAGTCTACGAAGGACACCTTTGCCTTACGTGAGGCACAAGGTGAGCCTGCAGGACCTGGTGATATGTCGATGCCAGGGGCTCCGAAGCCGATGCAGACGCCCAAGGGGGAGAAGGGGGTGATCCTATCTCTGAACGATGACGAGATCCGCAAGTTTGATCTGCGGCTGAGTCTCGATTCAGGCAAGGAAGCAAAGAAGGCGGAACGGGCAGAGCTTGTCACCAACATGATGCAGTACATGGGACCGGCCGCCGGCATGGGGATTTTGAAGTGGGCCGCGCAACTGCTCGAGGTGCCCAATTACGAGCAGCTGGTGCAGGCGATCGACGAGTCGGACGACCAGGCGAAGATCGTGGCCCAGATCCAGGCAGCAGAGAAACAGCTCGGAATGCCGTTCGCAGAAATGGTGCAGGCGCTGCAGTCAATGGCCGCCCCGGCACCGCCTGGTGGCCCCCCAGGTCCAGGAGGACCTCCGGCGCCAGCGATGGCCCCTCCAGGCCCAGGCGGATCAGCCATGCCGCCTCCCCCCGTAAGAGGAGTGTGACGGAATGTCCAACATCATCATCCCAGGGCAGAAATCAGCCCCCACGATGGGTCATGTGCCGCTGATCACAGACGCGGCCTTCGACGAGTATGACGACGAGCCTGATTACGCCGATGCCTTTGAACCGGCGCTCTGGCTGATTCTTCATCAGCACGACATCGTCATGGACCCCACCATCTCCCAGGAAGCGCAGCTCAAGGGACGGGAGATCGGGGTGCTCGAGGCCAGTTTCTGGAAGTGGAAGATCTTCGTGAATTGGCAGACCAAGTGGGCCCAGAAGATTCCGCCGCAGCACATGGCGGTGCATTTCAACGGGGTGCTTGTGGGGATCATCTCCCCGTATCTCACCGTGCGGACGTGCTGGAATTGCCGCATAGGAGATCCGACGAGATCCCCAGGTGGAACAGCCCCGGCGAAGAATGGATTCGACGACGGCTCCTACTACATCCAGACCCCCAGGGCGCAGCTGATCCTGAATCCGAATCTTCCGATACGGCTGCCGGCCTGCTACCCGGCACACCCATGCCCCCGTTGTAGGCAATACGACTGGTTCGCCAAATCGGTGACCATCGAGCAATTCCAACGAGATGCCGCAGAGCACCTCGCGGTAGAGACCGGCGACGACGAACACGCCACCGACATGCGCGTCACGCACGACGTGATGGGCCGCGAAGGCATGGGCTACGCCCGGACGAACGTATAGGAGATCTGAGATGAAACGCTACAGCAGCGATGGCGGCCCCTTCATCTACTCGTATCCCAACGCCAGGATTTTCGGTGAGCGTCAAGTGTTGTGGCTTGAGTTGACCACCACATCGGCCAATGCCGTTGACGTCGCCGGGGCGCTCGATGGCCTGCTGACCCAACGTGTCCAAACCGACAGATACTGAGGAGACCGACATGTCTTACGGCAAAGGGGGCAAGAGCCCCAAGCAGGCCAACACCAATGCAGGAGTCGCCACGGTTGACCAAGGCACTCGCGGGGTAGGACACATCCGCAAGGCCGCCAACGGTGGGGCTTCCAGGAATGCTCGTCGCAAACAGCGACGAGGCCAGCGTCGGGGTTCCCGGCGGTAACACCCGCCTGGGGTGGAGGCAGCGCCAGCCTCTACTTCGGCGTTGAATGGGCCAACGGACAGCGACCTACACAGTGGGCAACGACTGACGAGCTCAAAGGAGAAACACGACGATGACCACATTTTCTGACGACCTCAAACGGCTTCTTGACGCCGGGATTCATCCCGTGCGTGGTGGTTCAGAGGCGCCTGGGGCAACGGAGGGAGATACCGTCACCATCGACGGCGAGGAGTTTTCCAAGTCAGAACTGGCGGATTTCAAAAACAACCAGGACTGGCGACGTAGCAACGAGCAGCGCTCTGCTGAACTGAAACGCCAGGAGGCCGATATGGCCTCTCAGCGCGACAGGATCAACGAGGAAGGGCGCCTGAATGCTGCCCGTGAGGCTGATCGATTGGAGCAGAACCGTAAGCTGAGAGAGAAGCAGGAAGAGGGAGATCAGATCGATCTCTCTGGAATGCCGAACGAATCAGAGGAGCCCGAGGCATATCGCCAGGAGCTCCAGTCGCGTCTGCGCCAAACGCTGGCCAAAGGGCAGGAGAAGGCGGCCGCCGAGTATGACCGTAAGCTGCAGGCCACTGTCAGAGCGACAGAGGGTCGGATGACGCAGCAAAACGGACAGCAACGCGCCTATGCGGCAAACGAGCAGACCGTGAAGGACTACTTCGCAGACATGGAGGGCGAAGGCACTCCTGTCGACGACGCCACTCAGAAGCGGATCATGGGTCACATGAACAAGACGCTTCGGACTGAGGGGCACGGCGAGGTGGATGCTTCGGGTGTGTTTCGTTTCAACCGCGAAGCTGTCTCCAACGCAGATTACGCCATCCGGCGTGAGTTCTGGAGGAATCGAGACCGCGAGTCTGGGTTCCAGGATGGACTCACCCAGAGGCGTAAGAATGGGGAAACGTCGAGCTCTCCCAGGTTTACACAGCCTGGGGAGAACGCGACGGCAACTCAGCTGTGGGAGATCGGCTCTCAACTACCCGCTGAATCGGCCGAACGAGAGGCCTTTTTCGACAGCCTCTCCGACGACCAACTCACTGCGTATATCACTGAGGATAAAGATCAGCGACTTGCCAGTGGGCTCGGCGGGGAATACATCTAAACCGTCCGATCGAAAGCGACGACAAAGACATGACTTTCGTCACGGGCACAGCCAGCGGCAATACGCTCACCAGGATTGCGTGGAGCTCTAAGCTCCATCGTGAGACCCGGAACCGCTTCTTCTTCCAGCAGAAGGGGATGGTAAGAGCGGATGTCGGTGATGAGCCCTCCTTTGAGCGCCGTTCAGGGACTCCGATTGTTTCCCAGGAAGCTCTGAATGGCCGACGCGCACAGGAAGTGCGTGTAGCAATGCAGCGACAGCTGACCACGAACCGCTCTGCGGTTTCTGGAACGCGGTCGCTCGACGCGCAGACGTATGGCACTGCGACGATGATCGACAACGAAGAGACCATGGAGCTGTACAACATGGACTGTTGGGTCGAGCAGATGAAGCATGCCACGTCCTTCAATACACCGGAGATCCAGGATCTTCGCACCGAGTTCAAGATGACCGTCCGGGCCGCCGATGTGCTGGCTGACTGGATGGCGGCCGAGATGGAGGAATCTGTCCTCGACGCCGCATACGACCGCTATTCCGGGGCCGTGGTGTCGAACTCGTTGGCGTCTGCTTCTGATCCGCCGTCGAACAGCCTTCAGTATGCCGGGAATCAGTCGGACGATGCGTCCGTCACGAGCTCCGACACGCTGACCTCCGCCGAGCTGCGGCGGGTGTTTGCCTGGTGCGATGTGAACAACATCAACCCGATCAAGCACATGGGACGAGATTGCTTCATCATGCTCGTCCACACCTACAACTATGTCGACTTGAACGCGGACTCTGAGTTCCGTGAAGCGTTCCAGCACGGTTGGCAGAGAGCTTCGACTCCGTCGAACAACCCTCTGTTCGACATGGCCGACGCCGAGTACATGGGCGTCTATGTCCACAAGTACAACCGGATTCGCAAGAGCTCCACGAATGCGAATGCCTACCGCTGTCTCGTCCTGGGCTCCGATGCGTTGGCAGAGGGCGTCACCGCCCGTCCGCGCCTCGTGCGCCGTAAGGAGGACGCCTACGAGGATACCTTCGGTCTCGGGATCAAGGCCATTGCTGGCTGGTCCCGCGCTGACTGGAAGAATCAGGGCGCGTCCACCACTGTCAATCAGTCGCTCGGTATCTGGAGCGTCTATGGCAACACCTCGGTCTAAGGAGAGATGACAATGAAACGTTTCATTTCTGCTCTCCTGGCCCTGGCTCTGTTCGCCGGCACTGTCGGTGCTCAGGAGCTGCGTAGTGAGAACTTCGGGGGGCACCTCGGGTCCGCGAGAGCTGACACGATGGTGTGGTTTGCCTCCGGGTTAATCCCTGGATCTGTCGTCAAGGTCGACACGTTCATTGCCGGCACATTGCAGGATACGACCTATCCGATTGCGATTGCCGGTGCCTCCCAGGTTGCTATCAATTTCGTGGCAGCCGATCACGGCACGTCGATCAACAGCGCTGGAGCTCTCAGCGTTCAGGTTTCGGCAGACAAAGCTAAGACTGCGATTTGGCACTCGTTGAGCACCGCCTTTACAGTTTCCACCTCGACGGCGGATACCACACTGTATGTGGCGCTCAACAACACGGTGCCAGATTCAGTGTTCACCGCGCAGACCGGAATGACTGCAGCTACACATGGGGACCAAGCCTATGTGCGTAGTAATCGGTTCCTTCGGCTGATCTACAATCCGAATGGTCAGGGTGTTGACACCACCGAAGTCACCGCTGTGATCACGCGGATCTATCCTCGATAGATCCGGCGGCAATAGCGTCCAATTCACCAGGGGAGAGGGCTCCGGCCCTCTCCCCATTGGGAGGCACCAATGGCAGGCAAGTATCTGATCGAATACATCGGGACCGAGGGGAATGTGTCAGTGATGCACAAGGTCCTGGGGCGCGTTCGTTTTCCCGAAAACCCGGTCTACAAGCATCGAAGGATCCGCGAGTTTGAGACCTCGCAGATCCGCGACGAAATCCTGGACCAGGGCAATCCTCATGGTATGCCCCCGCGCTACTCCGAGCCGACAGACATCCTCTCTGCTCAGGACAAGAGCCTGGTCGAGAGTGTTCTCCGGGAGCATGGTTTGATCCCAGGGATCCCAGAGGAAGTAAAGATCTCGCCGGCCGCGATGGAATTGGCAGTTGAGAATGAGGTCGATCCGACGAAGGTCCAAGGCACGGGCAAAGATGGCACCGTCACCAAGGCGGACGTAGAGGCCGCGATCGAAGGGTAGAGGCATGGGCTTCGCACCGGAGGATGTCAGGGTTCACATCGGATCACGGGTCCACAAGGACGTGTCGTCTTCTACGGGAGATGACTACTCCGACGTGACCCTTTGGATCGTGCAGGCTGCAAAGTATCTGCAGAGGATGAACGATTGGACGTGTCATAAGCAGGAGTTCAGTCTCACCCTCACTGCAGGGACCTACGAGTATCCCTACTCCAGTGCCGTATGGAGTGGTGCTGCCCTGGTGCGCCCCAGGAAGATTCAGATGGACGCCATTCGGCAGATCGATTCGAGTCGCCGTCTGACGTTCGTGGATGAGATCGAAGAGGTCGATCGACTGCTCGGCTCCCAGTGGCGGGATGCCAACACGCAGGATGTGGTGCCTCGGTATGCCACGATCCGCGGCAACTCTCTGATCGTAGCCGGCAAACCTTCTGCGAGTTTCATCAGCGACTATCCCACTCTCGAGGGCTATTACTATCGAGGCGAGGCGCTGGTCACCTCTGCAGCCGACTGGGAGACCACTGACTTCGAGTTCTTCGACGACTTCTACATGGATGTCGTTGACCTGGCGATCATCTTCGGGATGCAGCAGGAAGATGAGACAGAGTTTCGCACGATGCTGCAGCAGTGGAACAGCAACCGACTGCCGGAATTGCGTGGTTACGATCACACGCCAAGCTCCGATGAGCAAATAGCAACACCGGGGTGGTATGGCTCTGTTGAGGGCGAGTCCTACATTCACTGAGAGGCACCGTGTCCAGGCAAAGAAGTGTACACCGCATCGAAGGCTTCAAGGGGGAGAACAATCGTGACTCCCTTACGAACCAGAAGATCTTCGGCGGCACCCAGGCAAATCTGCAGCAGCTGCGGAACTATCACCTGATCGGGTATGGCCGGGCGCGGAAGCGTTACGGCTACAAATCGTATGTGGCGGCCAAGCCATCGGGCGCCAATTCCCACCAGGGCCTGGTGATGCGTGAGTTTGGCGCCTCGCGCCAGCTGATCGCTTGCTCAAATGGCACGATCAAAGTGCTCTCAGGCACCTCCTGGAGCGACATCACAGGCACCCTGTCCCCGGCCACAGACGACGACGGCCAGTATCGGTTTGGGTTCTTCACCGATGGCACCAGTGGCTACGTGCTCGGCACGGACGGCACCAACGCGCCATGGGCCTATTCTGGAGCCGGGGTTGCCCAAGCCTTGGGCGACCTCGGCCCGAATGCCCCCACTGTCGCTACGGACATCAAAGAGTTTCGGGGGCATGTCTTCACGATATACCAGCACTCCATCGAGTTCAGCTCCTACGGGGCTTTTGATTGGACCTCCGGCAACCGCATCGATGCCACCAGGGACTCCTACGGGGTTGCCCTGGAGCAGCACTCCCAGGATGCCCTATTGGCCTTCTATGAGCGCCAGGTGTATCGCCTGATGCCCAACGAGCGAGAGGGGCCTCCCTTCCTCGCCTTTCCCGTAGAAGGTTCAGAGGGCTGCATCTCGAAGAGCTCTGTGGCAACGAAGGATGGGTGGACCTACTACGCCACCCGCAGAGGTATCCGCCGCATCGGCTTCCGCAACCAGGGATGGCGCGACGAGTTCATCGGCCGCGAGATCGAGGCGTATTGGGATCTCCTGAACCGCGATCGCTTCGATAAGATTGTCGCCGTGGTCCGAGGTGAGCCCTGGAATGAGATCATGTTCCTGGTCACCCACTCCTCGGCCGCGACGGTCCACAATTCCATCCTGGTCTGGAACACCCAGATCGAGGGGTGGACGATCTTCCCCATCTCCCAGACCTCTGGGAAGATGTCCTTCAGCCATGGCACCAACTTCGTTGACGAGAATGGCATCCCGCGCACCCTGATGGGGGACTACAATGGGAATCTCTGGGACGCCTTCGGCCACACCTTCGCAGACACGGGATACGACGACGACGGCGCCAGTGTAATCACCACCTTCCAGACAGGGTTCCTGGGCATGGGATACCCCGGCATGAAGGGGTTGCGGCAGATCGCCATGGACATGGAGACATCCGCCGAGAAGGTCTTCACGATCAAGGTGGAACCCATGGGCCGCAGCCCGGTGTCGAACGCTACAATGACGGTGGGCGCCGGGGGTGACGTTTTGAACGTGAGCTTTGTGTTGAACAGTAGTATCCTCTCTGTATCGACCGTGACTGAAGGTCAAGCCCCGCTGAAATCGAGCGGCAGATACTTCAGTTTGGAGATCACAGAGCAAGAAGCCGACAGCGCCCCGCATGTTATCTCTTCGATTGCCCTACCCTGGGTCCGAAAAAGCACGAGGATGACCTAAATGTCTGAAAATCTTGGCGGCCCCAACGACCCGGATGATCCCAATCAGCCGAAGACGAAGTTCCAGACGCCTCCTGCTTTACAGAAGGCGCAGACGCTGGCGCAGGATCAACTTGGTGGGCCCGTAGACGACGCGGATCGGCAGAGGATCCTCGACCATAACGCGCAGCCCTATCTGAAACGGCTGGACAAACAGCGCCGGCAGGACGAGAGATACTTCCAGGGCCAGGGCTTGAGGTGGTCACAGGGGGACGGGAGCCGGACTGACACCTATCGAGATCGCACGGAAGAGTCGTATCGCCAGATGAGCGAGAACGTCTACGTGCCGCAGATCGAGCGGGAGCAGGAACAGCGCCGTGCAGACCTGACGACGATGGCCAACATTGGCCAGATGTCCGGGAGCCTGGAGCTGCAGAACAAACAAGCCGACATCGACGAGCGGGTCCGACTGGGGCAGCTGTCCGTTGCCGAGGGGCAGCTCTCCCTGGCTGACAGAATCCAGACAGGCCAGTTGTCCGTACAGGAAGGCCAGCTGGCAATCCAGCAGCGCCAGGTAGAGATCGACGAACTGATTCGCACCGGCCAGCTCTCTGTCGCAGAGGGCCAGCTCGAGCTGCAGCAACTGCAGAACGCATGGCAGGAGAGCGTAGCTCGTGGGGAGCTCACCCTGGCTGAGAAGATCCAGACGGGCCAGCTCTCCCTCGAGGAGTCCAGGCTTGCGATCCAGGAGAAGCAGCAGGAGGTCGACGAGCTGATTCGCACGGGCCAGCTCTCTGTCGCAGAGGGTCAGCTTGAGCTGCAGCAGCTGCAGAACGCATGGCAGGAGAGCGTGGCGCGTGGGGAGCTCTCCCTGGCTGAGAAGATCCAGACAGGCCAGCTCGGCCTCGAGGAAGCCAGGATTGCGATCCAGGAGAAGCAGCAGGAGGTCGACGATAGAATCCGCACCGGCCAGCTCTCTGTAGCCGAGGGGCAGCTGGAGATCCAGAAGCTGCAGAATGCCTGGCAGCAAGCCGTGGCCGAGGGTCAGCTCGAGGTCCAGGAGGGGCAGCTCACGATCGCAGAGCAGCGCCAGGCCCTCGACGACAAGATCCAGTCAGGGCAGTTGTCTGTGGCCCAGGGGCAGTTGGCCCTCGCAGAGCTCGACCAGCAGGCCGAAGCCGCCCTGGCCGAGCGCAAGACAACGCTGCTCGAGATGGATCAGGCCCTGAAGAGGGCTATGGCCAACGGGGAAGCGACCGGGCAATACACTGATCCCATCTCCGGCGTCACCACTGAAACGCTCCAGCAGAAGCGAGACCTCCTCAATGAGAAGGTCCAGAAGGCAGAGCAGACTGGGTATTGGGAGGACGACATCACTGTCGACCTCGCAGAGTTTATCAAGGATCTCGGCATCACCCCGGACGATTACCTCGACGGGGACTGGGAGGGGCCGAGCGCCGACCCAGACCCCGACGCGGATCCCACGGACACCACCGCCTGGGACACGGCGATGCAGGCGATGTACGAGCAGCAATACAACATGATGACCCCCATCTTCACGAGCCAGATCCCCGGCGCGGAATCTGCCGATGTCCAGGCCATCGGGGCGGCTCTTGGAGTCGACGATGCGCTGGACTTCTTTGAGAAGTTCATGGGTGGTGAGCAGATGGACATGATGTCCTTCTTTGAATGGGGCGCCGAGAAGGCAGAGACTCCTGAAGACCTCGAGAGTTTGATGGACGCGACTTTCGGGATGCTCAATTCCACCCTGACCAGCGGTGCTACATTCGAGCAGTTGAAGGCAACCCTCGCAAGCGGGAACTTTGACCCCTCGACGTGGGATCCACAGCTCCGGGCTGGGCTGTCTGGCCACACTCTCGGGATGTCTATAGGAGGTGGTGACACGGGTGGTGACACGGGTGGTGACACGGGTGGTGATGCAGGGAGCGACCACCACCTCGGCTTCACGATCGGCACGGGCGCAAATGCAGGCCAGGTGCAGACACCGGATGGGAAATGGGTCCCGCAAGGCACGTTTGAGTTGGGTCACTCCAACTATAGCGCAGTCAACTTCGCCAAGTATTACGACATCCCAGGCGATGGGACGATTGTATGGCAGACGAGTGACGACCGGATTACCACGCTCGAGGGCCAGGTGTTGGACGGGACCTTCGACAACGCGGCTCTCGGGATGCTCTACAACCAGGGCAAGATCAACAACTCTGTCCTCTGGCACCTCAAGGACGTGATGAATGGCGTTATTTCGCCAGGCACCATGGGAGGTGGCGACACTACAGACCCAGGCGACACTACAGACCCAGGTGATACTACAGACCCAGGCGACACTACAGACCCAGGTGATACTACGGACCCAGGTGATACTACAGACCCAGGCCCCGACCCCACGGACCCCACTGTTGACCCCGCTGCCATAGAGGCTTCAGCACAACAGCTGTCCGGCCTGGGCTACTCAGACGCACAGGTTGATGAGTTCAGGGCGATGATCGCCACCGAGGGGCTCCAGGCCACGATGGATTACTTCCAGGGCTTAGATCCTGCCACGCCAGTGTCCTTCGACCAGGAATGGTCAACGATGATCGGCAACGGCGTCACCGGGGACCAGGTCACGGCATTGGCGGGGATGTTTGGAGAAGAGAAGATCGGGGAAATCTTCACAAGGGCCACTTCAAAGGGAGAGGCTATCCCGGCAACAGAGCTGGCCGCCCTGGGAGATTACGGTGCATTCTCTGAGATCTTTGAGACTTATGTCGACGACGATGGCAAGACGATGTCATACATCCCTGGGAAAGCCCCGAATGCCCAGACGGACTACATGCAGGCCAGAGGTGGGGCAAACTATTTCCTCAACGCCATCTTCAAGAGGGCCATTGGCGCCCATTGGACTGCCGCAGGGACGGCACCCCTTGTCAACGGACTCAAAAAGGGGTGGATCACAAAAGGCCAGATCGAAGACATCGACATGCAACGGCATTGGAAGGACCACCTCTACAAGTTAGCCGGTATGTCCACCGCGTAAATAGATGAGAATGAGAAATGTCTGAACTCGACCTCGGAGCACCACCTGACGAAAACCAGCCGACTTCCCCGGATCCCGGTCTTGGCGGAAAGAGCTGGACCCCGCCTGAGATCACGGATGACGGGGCATTCAATGATGCAGTGGGCTCTATCAAGTCCGGCTTCCGGGAGAAGTATGGGGCCTTTGTGTCCAACAGCCAGGCTCGGCGCATTGCTCTGGGAGACCCTTCCGAGAAGGGCAAGATCACTTCCAGAATCAAGACGCTCAAGCGTGAGAAAGAGGAGCACTCTCAGCGCATCGCAGAGGGTACGCTGACCGGCACTTTCAATACCGGCCGGTTCGATGAGAAGGGCGAGGAGATCACCGAGCGCACTCTCGCCGGGTCGAAGTTCGACTATGAGAAGCAGCAGGACCTCGAAGAGACCACCGGGATGGTGAAGCTCGGCAAAGGGTATCTCACCGGCGAGAGGCTTGGGCTGGATCTATCCAAGTATGCCGGCGCCGAGGGGCTGGTCGAGCAGGACTGGGCCTTTGTGCAGAATGACCTCAACAACAGGTTTGGTGCGCTTGGCCTGACCGAGGACATGACAAAGAAGCTGATGACAGACGGCACCCTGGGGGAGATCTTCATCTCGTCCCTCGCTGCTCAACAGGTGGGGATTGCACAGGGACATCTCGACCTCGCAGGAGATCAGTTCGACCTGGCCACCAGGCAGCAGGAGATCAACCAAGACCTTGCAGAGCTCGAGGTGAGTGGCGAAGCCTTTATGAGAAAGTATCGAGCAGACGGCACGATGTACTACATGCGGAAGGAATCCCTGCAGTCACAGCGGGACCAGTTGGCCTGGGCCGAGGCGAGGGGCTACTTCGACGACGGGACGGAGACCCTCAAGAAATACATGGTCGACATGGACGACCAAACCAAGCGCGACATCGTCTTCGGCTACGACGAGATCTACACAGGGCCCAGTGGTCAGGAGATGACGAGGCACATCTATGGCACCAACGAGATGTCCTTCATCATGCAGACCGACAGCCAGCGCTTCTCTGCCCTCATGCGGGATGGTGGGCTCTACATCGACCCCAACACGGGGCAGAAGACGCGCATTGTCGGGTCCGAGGAATGGGCCACAAGGCATCAGTGGGACCAGGCAGAGATCGATACCATCCGTCGAGAAGGTGGGGAGATCTCCGTCGAGAAGACCCGGCCTGATGGCCAGGTCTATTTCGACGTGATGACTGTGCATGGCGAAGCCTTCTTCAACACGCAGAATCTCAGGCTATCTCGGATCTTCGCAAATATCCAGCGTGAAGACATCCAGGCGCACGAGCTTGCGACGATGGATCGAGATGAATTGATAAGGCGTGGATTCCAAGAGGAGGACCATGCCCACGTCAAGGAGATGGCGCGGCTGGACCGCATCTTCTCGAAGATGCAGCTGACATCACAACAGAAGCACGACCTTATCCGGCAGGAGCTGGTCTTCCAGCAGGACATGATCCGGGAATATGGCGGGTATTACGTCGATGAAGACAACGTCACCCAGTGGGCTGATGGCACCGCGGTCACGAACGAGACCCTCGTCACACTGCAGAACGACCTCGGCATCAAGCGCGACGAGGCACAGCTCTTGATACAGGGACGCCTGGAGAATCAGGCGTGGATCCGCAGTCAGTGGCTCGAGCAGCGGAAGTGGGAACACGAAGACGACATGGCGTCTGCCAACCGAGAGTGGCAGTTCATCCAAAATGAGCTCGACCGGGATCTCCAGGCCACCCTCCAAGCTGACGTGCTCACCTCGAAAGAGGGGATCGCAGCCATGCAGGTTTCCGCGCAGCGCAGGCTGATCAACGAAGCCGCCACGCGTGAGCAGTGGTCCGGGATCATGTCGTTCGTAGGCGACGTGGGGATGGAGTCCCTGAGTGACATCTTCAATCTGGGCGAGGGG
>Ga0098052_1001783_pt1 | contig 13218 bp, 16 predicted proteins | sample 15_taG_FD_81591 | JGI IMG/M metagenome (GOLD analysis project Ga0098052, IMG submission 81591) | Marine viral communities from the Subarctic Pacific Ocean - 15_ETSP_OMZ_AT15312 metaG | ecosystem: Environmental > Aquatic > Marine > Oceanic | place: Pacific Ocean | collected 2015-01-18 | reverse complement strand
GCACAAGATGTCAGTGATAAACACATGGGACGTTTCATTGAGGGTGGTCCTACTACATGGGGCAGTGAAGTAGCTGCTTTGTTCATGGTACCCCTGATAGAGTCTGTTGCTCAAGGTAAGATGTCAGTTGAAGGACGTGATGTGGAGACTCTTGGTGCAGCAATGATGAAGATGCATGATGAGTTATGGCAGAGTGATGACCCATTGGCACGTATTGTCGAGGTGGAGAAACTCCTTGAGGAAAAAGACTTCCCTGAGCTTCTCAAAGTCAATATGGTTCATGCACTACGTAGTATGTCTGATGTAGAAGCTGGTTTCATGACTGCCACAGAGCCGTTAGACGCTCTCTACGTGGGTAAATTGTTACGTCTGGTACCTAAGATGTTCAAGAACATAAGTGCCATCTCACGGGTGGCAGGGAAGACCCGAGGAGTGACAAAAACACGAACTGAGCACCTAGCAACAGAGTTAAAGAACAAAGGTATCTTGTCGCCTGATGCAGAAGATGAGTTAATCTCCAATGTAGTACCATCTCATGCACAGGACATTCCCAATACAGCACATGGTGAGGCTGCAGAGGTACTTGAGGAGGTCTTCACTACCTCTGTCAAAGGCCAAGCTGCTGACACACTGGATGATCAAGTTAAAGCACTACAGGAAATAGCTGATACTGTCCAGACAGGCATGTTACAGACTAAGACAGAGATAGCCAAAGCCGCCCTTGACGTGACACATGACATGAAGAAGTCTCTTACTGGTGCAGCAAAGGTAGCTGATGTTTACATTGAGCCATCAGGACCAACAAGACGTATCTTCTACTACTTAGGGTCTGGTGAGTCCAACACAGGAGGCTTCGGTACCCCTACGGCAGCACACAGTAAAGCCAAGTCACTCGGCCTACACCCCAGTATGTACAAAATCAAAGGTAGTGGCAAAGCAGATGGTGAGTATCTCATTGAAGTGAAGAGAGATTTACCTTATGAAGATATTAATACAGGTAAGTCACATCTAGACCCGATCAACCTAGACAAAGCAGGTGTCATACTACCTTCACTGAGGAAAGTACTGACAACCAAAGCCTTGACAGGTGTTAATACGTCCATCACAGAGGGTGGCATCACTGGAACCAACACTGTTGCACGTCTGAACAAGATCATCTACGAAGGCAGTAAGCCCTATAGAGCCATGAGTAGAAGCGCACAGAAAGAACTGGACACAGCCCTGCTCTACACACAACAAAACAATGGTGGTCGTTGGCTCACAATGAAAGAGTTCCAGAAGTTCTACAGGGATAAGGTGGGACGTGTTGCCAATGATGAAGACATGGCAGGTTATGGAGCAATGATCAACATCAACAGGGCTGATCTGTATGTCCGTGACAGTAAAGTCAGGGTTGATCTAGTTGGTGCGGGGTACCAAGAGACTTTAATCAAAGGACTACAGGAAAGACCCAGTATAGGTAAGGTACTACAGGAGTTTGATCGTAAAAGTACAAAGAGTTACACTATCTACGACAGTATCAATGGTGTCCACTATGGTAAAGGTGACCCACTTAAATCAAAGATGATGAAACTACTCAAGGAACGTGATGACCTTGTCATTGTGAAGTACTTAGATGACATCCCAGTTGGTGACGGTAAGAAAGCACGTTACATCATTGCCTCAAAGAAGAGTACACAACAACAAGCCTTGCCTTACCGTCTGATCAATGATGTTGGTGGTCCACACCGTCAGTACTTAGGTGACTTCTGGATGAGACAGGCAAGATTCAATGAAGATGGGTTTGAAGTAACACCCAAAACTCACTTTAACTTTGAATCTGTGGCAGAGGGTACTGAGTATGCAGCAAAGTACAATGAAGCTCTCCATGCATACAAGAAAGCCACCCATGTCAACGCAACAGAGGTCGATGTGGCTGATGCAGAACGTATCATCTCTGAGAACACACGCTTCAAAGGTCTTGATGAGATGCAGAAGGCTGTGGATAACGATGTCATACAGTTGACTGACTTTGAGATCATGCCAAGTGGTGTACTGAGTAACAGGAAGGACATGACAACATCAGACATTGATCCTGATATACTGCACATGTCTGACACAACAAGGGGTCTTATTTCCAGAGGTCAGCTATACTATTCAAGCAGGGGTGATCATCTAAAACACCCAGTTGAAGGACTGGCACCTGTACTGAACCATGGTGATACACTCAACAACGCAATCAAGGACATCATCAACACCAAGGCTTTCTACAACTACCGTAAGAGAGAGATGACACGGTGGTTGGACAGGTTTGGTCATGCCATGGATGCCAACTGGTCAGGCAGACCAGACTATGAGAAGTTTGTGCATGGTAACTTAGACCCTAAACACTTGACATACACAGAGAGAGCCAACGCAGAGGCAATGAGGGAGTCAATCAAACGTATCCTTAACCTACGTAGTCCTACTCAGGAGAAGATTGAGGATGTTAAGAATGCAATGGCTCAGTATGTCTACGATGGCAATGCAAACATCTTAGGTAAGACCATGACCAAGACTGCCTTGAAGGTAGGGAACATGGAGCCACTGACAGCAGCAAGATCAGCAGTGTTCAAGATTCTCTTCACTGGTGATTACTCACAGATTGGGCTACAGTTATCAATGGCACCTGCACTGGTGGCTGCACACCCTGTTGTGGGTACTCAGGCACTTGCTCTGTTGACTCCATTACGTATGGCACTGCAGAGTGCTGGTGAACCACGACTGACTAAACACCTCGGTGATGTAATGTCCACCGTAGTTGGAGGTAAACTACATAAAGCCCCAATTGATGGTAAAGTCTTCACTGCTTTGGTCAAAGAAATACGTAAACAAGGTGTTGACATTGTTGGTGGTACACAGACACAACTGGATAACACCTTTGATAGTCTGATTGAACATAAGTCTGTCGGCCAGTATGTAGGTAAAGCAATCGATATCGGCCTATTACCTTTCAAAGAGGGTGAACGACTAAACAACATCCTTGCTTACTCAACCCGGTGGCTTAAACACTACACAGAGACAGGTAAGATACCTACCTCAGAGAAAGAACTGATGGTGATTGCCAACCATGCTGAAACACTGGCTGGTAATATGAAATCGAGTAGTCAGGCTTGGTGGAATAAAGGTCTTATGTCTGTTGCAACACAGGTTGTCTCTCATCCACTAAGGGTAGGCGAGTTAGTCCTAAACTCCTCTGGTGGTATGTCTGGTCCTGAGAGAGTAAGGTACTTTGCGGGTGTCTTGGCTGTCTACGGCAGTACTGGTATGGGTGTAGGAGGTATCCTTGATACAATGGTGGATTACTATGAGAAACAGACAGGTGAAGCCATTGATCCAGACACATACCGTAAACTACACTCAGGCTTGATGGGACAATTACTCCCTGATCAAGAGATTAAAAGACTACAACCAATGGCAAACACAATCATACACCACCTACTCGATCCAGAGCAGAAACTACATGAAACACTTGGTGGTGCTGCATATGGTATCCTTGGTGACTTGATGCAGTCCATTGCTGGTGCCACAGTGTGGAAAGACTTAGTCAGTGGTGAGGTGGTACTGAAAGATTTAGGTAAGATCGCCTTCAAAGACCTCAAGGACATAGCAAGGGTACTCCCTGTTGTCAACAGACACATGAAGGCTTACAATGCCCACCTGTTTGACATGTACATCAGTAAGAAAGGTGACTTGATCTCCATTGGGGACATGAGTAACTTTGATAAGTTCATGATGGCTCAAGGTATGATGCCACGTAAGAGCCAAGAGGCTGCTGAGGTGTCTTGGAATGCAGTGCAGGTGGAGAAAGGTATCAAGGAGACTGGTAAGAAGATTTCTCAGATGATCTTCAATGAACAGTTCCAAGATGACTCTTTGATGTCAGCACAGAAGAGCATACAGTTCTATAAAGAGACGATGGAACCACATCACTTCGCCATGTTGCAGAAGAACATTGAAGGTGAACTCAATAAGATTGCAAAAGGGCCTAAGTTAGAGATGTATATGAGAAAAATTTATGAAGTCTATGGGTTACACAGAGTGACACGCATCATGGGCAAAGAAGGAGCTACTGAATAATGGCAAGCATGACAGAATACTTACCAACTGAAGTCACATCTGTTTCACGACTACATGTTGATGGTCGTCCAACCAAGGCACGTAACGCTTCACTTGGTGACCTCACTGCAAACCTAGGTAACATCGTGAGTGCTTTTGTTAAACAAGAGAATGCAGGAACCTTGGATGATATCGCAATTGAACTTAAAGGTGCCAAGAGAGCAGCTTGGGATGAGGTTGTCAAGGCAAACAAAAAGGGAACAGCAGCCCTGAACCAAGGGAAGACTACCTATGAGAGGTATCAGAATAAACTACAGTCCAAGTTGATTGAGGTCGAGAAGAAACATCCCGGTTTTGCAAGTGATATTGTTGCAATGGAGGAGTCTATGGGTCTTACCCCTGTCAGTAAATTGGCGGAGAGACAGGCGAAGAGAGAAGATTTAAATGAGAAAAGATTGTACGCTGAGATGAACTCTGTTGGTGCCATTGTCAGGGATAGAAAGACTGGTGAAGTCATGGTACCTGAGTCCTTCAATAGGTTAGAAGATATCAAAGAAGCTGCTGCTGTTGCTGCAGAGACAAGAAGGATAGGCATGGAGAATGGGATGAGTCCAGCAGAGAAGGGCCAACCGTTCACCCGTAACCTTGCAAAGAACTTCAGTAAGATTAGAGATACAGGCAACAATACACTCCTCGTAAACATGGAGAAAGCAACAACCATGTTGAACGAGCTTGCAACCAAACCTTCTGCTGAACGTACAGCAGTACTTCAGAAAGGTCTGAACGACTTGGTTCAGGGGTACATCACAGATAATCTTAAGTACCGGATGGGGTTTCAACATAAAGGGGACTTGGCTGCACTGGCAGAACTACATAAAGAACAAGAAGGTTACTTGAATCAACTAGTAACAGGCGATCCAGCCAAGGTAGAGAGTAACATAACCTTGTTCAAACAAGCCAACACGTTGGTGAAAGAAAGTAATGTACATAAAGTACACCACCTGATGCCTACATTGTCCGCATTCACAGATGCCCTCCCTCCACAAATAGCTCAACAGTTTTTTACATCACTCGGTATAAACGCAGAGACTCTTAAACTAAGACAAGATGTAGGTAAGAGGTTACAAGGAGAACTTACCTCTGGTGTTGAAACCCTCCTAGGTACCACAATCAAGACATACACTGATCCTCCCGGTGTTGGTATCCCTTTCACTAAAGTTGAATTACCCAGTGCAATCCAAGTATCAAGTACCTTCCTACAGTCAGTGGCTACATCCAAGGAACCCATCGACTGGACTAAGGAGGGAGCAACAGAGAAACTATGGCAATCCCTTAAGTCTTTTGAACAAGCCAGCCGTGACCCTGACCTGAATAAAGATAGTTACAAAGCCATGTCACAGTATTTCAATAACCCAAGGGTACGCTCTGGTGTTGGTGAGATGATGAAGAAATATGGTGAGAAACTAGGGGGTTACGGAGCTTTCTTGGCGGAGACTATGCGTAAAGCATCCATCGAGGAGATATATAGACTCAGTCCTTGGAGGATGGACCTGACAGCCATACGTGTCAACCCAGAGACAGGGCAGTTTGAGGGAAAGAGGGGAGAAGGTTACATAGGGACAGTCACAGGCGTATATGATGAGGCACTACAGTGGGTAGGTCTTGATGTCAACACCCTTGAGGACTTAAACAAGTTGACTGAGTCCTTCCATTACTACAGCCAGTGGACAAACATGGGTGAGTTAGACGATACTGCCCGTATGGACTTGATACAAGAAGAAGTTGTCAGTATGTTCAACACCATGGTCGGTCCCGGCATGACTGATCAACTTGCTGAGGATTACAGGAATGGACTCCACAAGAAACCTAGAGTGTCTGTTGACATCAGTGAGATGATGGACAGGACGAATGAAGAGCGAAGACTTGCGGGTAAGACAGAGATGAACGTAGAAGAATTAAAAAATAGGACACCTGTACGTAAGTCTGATATACAATTAGGAGCCTTACCTATCCCGAAAGAAGTCAGTGACGATCTTAGAGCCTACACCAGAGGCCACTTAATCACATCAACGAAACCTAAACTATTGAATATAATACACAGTGACAAACCTGAAGCTGAAGGACTTAAGGAACAGATACTTGATGGCCTGTCCAAAGAGTCTGCGCTTAGGTTGATTGATGACGTAGAGGATGTACAGTTCCAACGTAAGTTAATTGAGAAGTATGGTCTGTTTGATCAAGGAGACTCAGAATGACTGAAAACAACCAAGAGGTATGGAGATGGCCTAACTTCACAGTGGAAGAACTAGGTTGCAGACACTGTGGCACTGATGGTTGCAGTGATGAGGCCAAGGACCTACTGCAAACACTACGTGACAGGGTTGCAAGACCACTGCGTATCAACAGTGCCTACAGATGTAGTATCCATAACCTTGCTGTTGGTGGCAGTAAGCACAGTAGACACATGTACGGAGATGCATTCGACATTGGCACTGCAGGGTGGACAAAAAGTGAGGTAGACCTGTTCATCCTGAGTGCCAAGCATGTAGGCTTCACAGGTTTTGGTAGATACCAGAACTTCATACACATAGACACAGGAAGACCACGGGAATGGAGGGGATAAGATGATACCATTTTTAGGACCAATTATCAGTGGCCTATTTGGCATTGGTAAGAGCTACATGGATGAGCGTAAAGAGATTGGTGCTGCCAAACACCAGAGAGAACTGAAACACATCACTGGTGAGCAGGAATGGGACACCCTACAGGCAAAGAACAGTGGAGAGTCATGGAAGGATGAGTATCTCACGTTGATATTCACCAGTCCATTCGTCATCATGTTCGTTGGTGTCCTGTTTGATGTCCCAATGTTGATTGTCCGCATGAAGGAAGCCTTCAATGTTGTTGATCAAGACATACCTGATGAGTACTGGTACCTACTCAGTGTCATCGTTGCTGCCAGCTTTGGTGTGAAGAGTGTGATCAAAGGTATTCAGAAACTAAGGGGAGGATAGCATGTTAGTCTTCATCACCATCTTTGCCATCACTGCGTACATCGCCACTTAACACATAAATCTTAGTCATCACCTCCATGTACCTCCCTTGTATCTCCTTGGGAGGTATCTTTTTGTCCTTGACATAGCCTTGATAGTACTCACACAGTGCCCATTCATCTTCAGTCAGACTGATCATCAGAGTACTCCCATCCATTGTGCCACTGTGAGGGCTGTGAAGGTAAAGATAGCTGACCTAATGAATGGTCTGACTAAGAAGATTATCCAAGCTTTGTTGCCGTATTGTTCGTTAATGTAGTATCTAGTTTTAAAGTCCATACTCATCGTTCACCCTCCAATGCAACAGCAGCAGTACATCTCTCCAGTGGCTGTGTGAACTGTGGAGGCAGGGATGTCACACACTTGTTGATCTTGTATTCCACCTTGGGGTCAGGGGCAGTGAAATGTATAATACCCCAGACAAACAAGACTCCTAAGACAATGGCGGCTCCAATAGGTAAAACAACTTCAGTCCAGATACTCATTCCACTACTCCTTCTTTAAGTTTATTGATGTACCACTCTGCCTTACTTAAGTCTTCCTTCATCTTACCTTTGTAGGTGCAACGCCAGAGGTACTTCATTGCTGCTCCACGTAGGTAACCACGGTACTCCTCCTCAGACAACGCAGCCTTGATGCCATCAATACACTCAACCTCACCAGTGTTGTAATGACTTGGGTTGTTCACTAGATCATTACCCTTAAAGAAATTGTCCATATTTTGATGACCGGGGTTGTTGTCCTTCCGTAGTGCTGAGTAGTCTTTCTCCATTCTCTCCTGTATCACTTTCTCCATGTCAATACGATAAGGGTTCTCGCTTGGTACTTCAATCTTCTTCATTCGTCTGTCTCCATCATGATACTCATACATTTGTTCTAGGGCTGCTCTTGAGTCAATCATCTGTTCACTGTAGCTCATCATTCACATTCCTTCTTGCCAGTATCAGGGTCATAGTAACACGCAGCACCTTCTTTGTCAACAGGTTCATCGACTACCTTGTGCATAATACCAAAGCGTTTACCTGATGCCCTGAATGTAGTGCACCCCTTGGCTCCACCTTGCCATGCAGTCATGTAGATATCCTTGAACTCATTGAAGGTAACACCATCACCAACGTTTACTGTCTTACTCACAGCAGAATCAATGTACCCTTGAGTGGTTGTAAGTACACCCAGATGAGCAGCCACTGAAAGGCCATCAGCAGTGGCACCCTCAACACCAAAGACCCTACTTCCGTAGTCACTGACTCGTACTGTTGTTGGACCTTCAGGGGTCTGAACAATTCGATCGACTGTATGACTAAACACAGGCTCAATTCCACTACTAATGTTATCAGCACAGAAAGAAATAGTGCCACAGGGAGCAATAGAGAGGAGGTGACTGTTACGTATTCCATGTTTCTGAATGTCCTCTTGAATGTCCTTTGGTAAATCACCGATGAACTCACTGTTACAGTAGTCTCCATGATACATAGGGAAGCTACCCTTCTCTACAGCCAGACTCACTGAGGTTCTATAAGCTGTGTCTCGTAGGATAGTGAGCACCTGTTCCGTGAAGTCGATGAACTCTCTAGTTCCGTAAGCACCTGCAACAGCTTCTCCTGCATTCGCCAATCCAGTGACTCCCAGTCCCATTCTACGTTTACTCTTAGCCTCATGTTCTTGCTCTGGAAGTGGGTATGTGGCGTAGTCAATGACATTATCAATCATCCTTACAATGTGTGGTATGTCGTGCTTGAACTGTTCAAAGTTGAAGTTATAGTAAACACCCTCTGCCTCACAATAACCACCTACAACATACTTAGTCAAGTTGAAACTACCAAGGAGACAAGCACCATTGGGTGGCAGTGGTTGTTCAGCACACGGGTTAGTGGCTGCAATGTCCTCACAGTACCATAGGTTATTCATCTTGTTCAACGTGTCAATGAACAACACACCCGGTTCAGCCCAGTCCCATGTACTACGCATGATCTCATCCCATAGTTCCTTGGCACGTAGTGTTTTGTATACACGATCTTCGAAGACTAGGTTGAAGTCAGTGTCATCCAACACAGCAGTCATGAACTCATCAGTCACACCAACGGACAAGTTGAAGTTCTTCAGTGACCCTTCGTTCTGCTTGGCTCTGATGAACAACTCAATGTCTGGGTGGTCAACTCTAAGTACCCCCATTTGTGCCCCTCTACGGTGACCAGCAGAGACAATAGTGCCACAAACAGCATCAAAAATCTCCATGAAGCTGAGAGGCCCGGAAGCAGTTGACCCAAGAGAAACGATACGATCACCACTGGGCCTAATAGTACTGAAGTCATAGCCTATTCCTCCTCCTTTTTGTTGTGTTATAGCAGACTCTTTAGCTTTGTCCATGATGTCATCAAGGCTGTCTTCGATGGTACCACTGACGAAACAATTGTATGGAGTTGTGTCCTTCTCAAGACCAACAGTCGCCTGTATTCGTCCAGCTTCAAGGAACCGTTGGTCAAGAAGTATCTCTTTAATTGCTTGGCGGTGACCCTCATCGTCACATAGAACACCAGCAACGCGACACTTAGATTCATAGAAGCTCTCGTTAGGGCCTCTGTGCTTTTCCTTTTGAAGTTGCTGTGAAGCAGCCAATTTAGGTCCATAATGTTTTACCTCATTCATTCTGTTGTCCTTATGTTGTACATGTCATTCAATAATTTAATTAAGGCAAGAAGCTCTTGAGTACCATATAGGATAACCTCACCATCACCTTCAATCTTATACGTTCCTACTTCATGTTGTTTAAAGTATTCCACAGTTATACCTACATTATGGTTCTCTAATCTGATTAAATCAGTCATATCTATCTCCCTAGATCAAATCACTCATGTCAGCAGGGATGTAGTTAGGCCCTTTGATTACTTTACCGTACTCATTCTTGACTGGCAAGCCATCATCACCCAACTTACTCAGGTTGGCAAGGTGCTTACGATTGAATGCCTCCTCGAATACATCAGTGTACCCCAGTTGTTCAACTGCACCACTCAGTACATACTGTAGGTCAACCAACTCTTCAAGTGCACGTAGCCACTGCTCCAGTTCAGGGTGTACACCACGGATAAGGTCCATCTGCATGGCACCAAGCTCACGTTGTACTTCCTCATGTTCCTCACGCAGTAGCTCACTGACAAGGAGCAGTGTGCCACGTAGGTCATCACTCCTCTGTTGCATGGCATCAATGAACTTACCTACCTTGACTTCTCTTGATTGCTGCTTCATTACTTTACATCCTTTACATGGGGTTTTAGTGTGCAACTGGTTTAAATGGTTCGACATTGTCCTGCCCCTGTGGTTCAGGTGGTGCCATGCTGTCCACTAAGTACGTCATTGCCCTACGCACCAAGGCTTCATCGTCCTCACTGGGAACAGAATTGATTAACTCACTGAGGGCCTTGGCTCTCTCTGCAATTGGATCAAAGGTGAGTCGCATTGTCATTACTTCATCCTCATACATCATCAGAATCCTTTGGTAAGTTGTTTGAAATCATCCCATTCTACGCTACTCATGTACCAGTTCTTCAGGAGCCAACGTGCTTTCTTCCGTCTTTTCTTGTCTTCCTTACCATCAAGGTATACCTCTGAGAAGGAACAGTCCTTCAGGCTCTCCACAACAATCTCCCTTGCTTCATCTTCATTTAGGGTATACTTAAATTCAAACATTACTTAATTCCTCCCATGATACTGGATAAAGTTTACTCATTTCTGCGGTGATTAATTGTGCTATTTCCTGCGTCTCACGCTGTGAATGTGAGTCCAACCTAAGCTTACAAACCCTTGCCCATGCAGCCAATGAACCTGTCCAGTACCACTCTGTCATCATGGACTGAGGCAGTACCATACGTGCTTGCTCTGGACATACGCCTTCGTTCAATAATTCTTCATAAAGTTTCTTGAGAACAAGAGTGTAATCAGTATAGTTACAACTCTCTGCTCCATTAATGATATCTGTGTCAATATCTAAAGTATCAGGAGAACTCCCCTGCTTCACATTCTCTGCCCTCTTACGCCACACATCAGGCTCATAGAACTCAGGCTCACTGTCGACATACCTACGGCTCACTTCATTCCACACCATGCCTACTTGATGTTTACCTAGTTGACGTGCAACAAAGATGGGTGCCTTGATTCTGAAGGTAGTCTGTGGATGTCCGAATGGAGTCCAGTGATTGTGTGTTGCTAGGTAGGAGATAAGCTTTGTGTCTGCTTGGGAGAGTTGAGTAATAGCAGTGGAGTACACTGTACGATTTTCAACATCTACTTCCTCATCATAACCGATAACTTCCCAATCACTCTCCTTATCCATGCTCACCCTTGCTGCATTGACAACAGTCAGGTCACTGCCCATGTGGTCAATCAATGTTACTTGTTGTTCTGTCATAGTGTCTTCCTTTTTTGTACACAGCTCTTCAAGATACAAATAGGGTCAAGGACTCTACCGCCTTCTGTTAAGGAGGTAGTGAGTACCAACACCTTCTTAGTTTCTCTGACGAGGTGACCTATGCTTGTTACCTTCACTGGTCCTAAGTCTTCGTCTACCCATCCGTATGTTGTTGCATGGTCTAACCAAGTAACCTTAAGTACTTTCATAATTGACATCTTGCTTTCTCCACCTCTTGTAAAGTTTGTGGCTTGGGACTACACGTTGCCTGTACTTAGCACTGTGTAAGTCCTTAGCCAATGAATGTTTACGTCTGTCTTTACGTATACTCTTGGGGTTCTTCTCCTTCATCTTGTCCTACCCAATCCATTTCAGTCAACACATCGAACCTATCTAAGTTATCATAGATCATGTTGGCGAACTTGTCAACAAAGATATCACTGTCAATGTCAAGTATATCACACAGGTCAGTGACATCATAGAGTTCCTTGATCCTCCGTAAGATATCCTCAGTCACTATACTCCTCCATCAGTGTACTCAATCGCAGGAAGGTAGGGTCATAGTCACCTCCCTGTACGTTACGTTTGTGCAGGATGCCACGCCAGTGTTGATTACCCTGTGCACCCTTGTAGTCCTCATCATCCAAGTAGCTACTACCACAGGTGATTGACCACATCATTCCTTTCTCATCACTCCAGTCAGTGTGTATGTCAAGGCAGGGGCGATGACCTTGGGTGACAGACATCTTGGTCTGCTCCATGCTCACCTTACTGGATGCCTTGGCCCTTGGGCTGTTACGTCCCTGTACATAGTGAACATACTCGATACCATCAAGGATGACAGGGGTGAGGTAATCATGAACAGTGAAACCAAATCGTTCAAGCTTAAGGTCATCATAACCTACCTTTCCTTTGAGTGTTGGGTTGTAGTTGACATACCGGGCAATACGTTCTTCATGGTTACCAAGACAGAAGTGACGCATAGGTTTATATACCTTCTTACGACTTGCCTTCTGTTTGTCTTGTAGTTGACGTAGTGGCTTGAACAGTAGACGCAGTGCACTGATGCCAGCCTTGATGTCATCCTGATACCGTGTTGCCTCACCCTTCAGGGTACCCTTATCGTAACTACTCAGTGAGTGCATGTCCCAGTGATCTCCAATCATGATGATCTTGTCTGGTCTATGTGTCACAATGTAGTTACCAATGGCACCTAGATGTTTGGTGTTACTGCCCGGTTTGATCTGTGTGTCAAAGATTACTAGGTGATCAGCCATTTTCTACTCCCATAAAACCTAGCTGTGTGTATGTAGTCATTGTAGTAATCCTCACTGTATATACAATCAGTCATGAACTGTCTCTTGGCTTCTTGATAGTTGATTGCTGTCCTTGTCTCACCTTGGAAAACAATCTTGAAGTCATACATGTCCATGCCCTGCTCCTTGATCTCTTTGTTCAGTGGTTTACAACTGCCTGTGTACTTCTTCCAATCACTGGCTGTCCGTTTATGTCTACGTCTGGTTGACCCTTTGATCTTCTCAGTGCGCTTAGACCAGTAAACTTTCTTGCCAATGTACTTACGTCCTGTCTCCTTATGGGTGATGGTGTAGACAAACCCTGCGTACTTATCAGGGTCTATCTTACCAGCACCGGGAGTACTCTTCCAATGAGTATCAGTCAAAGTCT
>Ga0098052_1001782_pt1 | contig 13224 bp, 5 predicted proteins | sample 15_taG_FD_81591 | JGI IMG/M metagenome (GOLD analysis project Ga0098052, IMG submission 81591) | Marine viral communities from the Subarctic Pacific Ocean - 15_ETSP_OMZ_AT15312 metaG | ecosystem: Environmental > Aquatic > Marine > Oceanic | place: Pacific Ocean | collected 2015-01-18 | reverse complement strand
TCAAGTCACAGTCCAATTTGAGAATATGGAGAAGCTTAAAAACCCGGTTGTCACAAACATTGGCCCCCTTTTATTCAGCTTTGATATAACGGGCATGACCCCCGATAAAGATTTTCCTTACGGCCGCGCACCCACTCTATTTGGTATGGTGGGCCGAGACGGCGACCACTTAGACCCCAAAGGCAACTCCGGCATGACTTCTGCAGCGCATGCTCATCTAGCGGAACCCAAACACACACCCGACGATATTAAAAAATGTGCGGACAAATATGATAGTGACTCTCTTATTGGGGGGAGATATCGCGAGAGAAACGATATAAAAATATCCCTTCTTAATCCTGAAGCTCAGCCTTTTTGTAAATGTTTTATTGTCAGATGCCATGAGCAGAAGATCACCATTCGGTTAAATTCTACAACACGCACCACTGCATGGCAGACAGATCATCGACGCTGGTATGTTGAGGGAAGCCCCAAGCAGGCGATTTTTTGTGCTAAGGCTTATGGAAACCCCGGAGAAAAAACAACGAATATTGTAAGGGGAAGCGACGGCGCTATTAGTTGGAAATATGGTGGCTCTTGGCACCAGAGCGGCTTCGCCTGGGACTTTAACCCCACAATTACGATGCCGGATGGAACGACAAAGCTGCTGAAAAACGCTTCGGCCTCTAACTTATGGGATACTTCGGGAATCGGCGAAATAGCCAAAGGCTTGGGGCTCTATTGGGGTGGTGGTGGTCCGACCGGCAGAGATATTGATGATCAAATTCATATTGGTGGCCAAAGCATCGTTAAAAGACTTACCGATGGTAAACTTAACAAGGGCTATAAAGTACTGGCTGCAGAAAGCAAACAGGGCGCCCCACAAGGCGGCCTCGATTTTGATAAGTGGAAAGAAGCCAACTCAACGGAGACGCCTGAGTAGATGGCTGGCACCTCTCCCATAAAAGTAGTATCCGGCCTCGACCTTACTAAGCTTCCAAAAGCTGCACAAGTTGAAATTGAAAAAATTCAATCGAGGGCCTTGAGCCGCGGCGGCGACCCCGATGCAGCAATCGCTGATTACATTGGTATAAATAATAAAAAGCGCAAAAACTGGGACGCTCCTCTATACAATGCAGCCGAAGGAGAATGGGTACAACAGAACGGGAACGCGTTCGTGGTGCTCGGCCGCGACCGATATGCAGAAACAACTACCGGATTCGGCGCCTCTGGTGTGTATCAGTGTGCCGCGATTGATATAGTAGCCGGCCGAAAAGGGTGGTTAGCTTGGTCTGTAACTGACGACGGTGGCCAAAAGAATGCTGATCCTGACTTTAAGCTCGACGCAGCTAGGGTTTACATAAGCCAGAAATCGGATATCGATACTTACTTGGGCCTCGGTATGCCAAAGCCCCCAGCACCCGGCGAGGTTGGCTCTTTGCTGATGACAGATCGATCAGCCCGGGCCGCTGCCGGGTTTACTACCGACAACGCACCGCGATCGACTGTGGCCATAAAAGCTGATACTCTCCGTTTCGTTTCTAGAGAGAACATCATGCTCGTGACTCGTTCCGATGAAAGGAACTCTCAAGGTGGGAAAACGGATAACAGCTTCACCGGGAAATACGGAATTGATCTCGTGGGAATGAATGATTTTGAAACCCTCCAGCCGATGGTCAAGGGCGATAATTTGGTCATGTGTCTGAAAGATATTACGGATGCAATCCAGAGCTTAAGATCACTAGTCGAAAACTATATAAATTATAACAATACATTTCAGCGCCGAGTCATGTTTCATACACATCCTCCCGCCATACCATTCCAGAGTATTCTCCCCTCCGTTCAAGACTTGATACCAGAGGGAACTAAATTTGTGATAAACTCGGCTATGAATGTTGAAGTGCCAGCAATGCTCCAGCACTCGCAGGAGGTTAGCAATATAGAAAGCACTTATCTAGATAACAAGGGCGGATCCCGAAGTAAAAAATATCTCCTAAGCAATTATAACAGGAGCAACTAAGATGCCCAGCACCCCACAGCAAATTTCTGCTATAAAAATGAATACATTTTATAGTAAAAATAAGCCACAGATTCCTTTTTATGAAGAGTTCAAGAGCGATGCGGGAACCGAGGGGTTTTATTATGTTGTAATAAAAGTCCCAGCATATATAGACTCTCTTACCACAGCCGATACCGACGCACACTATAAGAATCAAGCCGTCGACCGCTTTATTGAGCATTATGTTCCCGGCTATTATCCCTTTATTATGAATCAGGCCTCCCCTGGTCTTCACGCCGCATATGACGCTCAATATGATCAGCTTAGGCAAGACCTTTTTGATAGCTTAGCGGCAATCAATTATAGAACTACCCTAGGGCAGCTACCAAAGGTTATATACAGTACTCAACTTGATTTAATCCATCAATCAGGCCCTCCGGCCATCCAGGGAATTGCAGCGTATAACTTTTCTCAGAATACCGGAGAGGTATCTAAAGCAACAACCATAGACTTGACTACGTTGCCTATGATTCAGGGCGAATTTGGTGCCTTTATGTCTACGTTTAATAACCAGTTAAACAATTTTCCCGGCCAACTCAACTTAAATTTAAATTTTAATTTTCTTCAAACTGGAGTAGAAAATATTCTACAAGTGATAATCGGCCAGCTGACCGATTATATACACCTTCAAAAGATCTCCGGTGGTTATAAAAAAGGCGATGAGCTAACGCTTGAATTCGGCGCCGAAAACAAAATAATGAGTATCTCGTATTCTCTTTCCGGTGAGGTATACCGAGCCACTGAGGGATTTATAACAAACAACAAATATAATAGTTTCTTTAAAGACCCACTGACTTTGGCCACGCTTGCCAATTATAGCACGATTATTGAAACCAACAGTGACAGTACTCAGCTCAACGAGCAGTCTTCCTTCATAGATTTTATAACTAATACTTTTGGAGAAGCAGGAGGAGATAACCCCGTCAACTTTAATGGTCCTCATACTCCGGATAATGCATTGGGCCCTTGGAATAATATTTTTGCCAATAGAGAAAGCGAAGATCAGGTGGACATAAATGACATCGAGCGCATGGAGAAAATCTTTACCACCTTTAAGTCTTCCGCGGAGCTAAGAAGGATAGAAAACTTTGCCAGTGACCCCCAGGTACGCAAGATGGCACTCCAGCAGGAGAAGGCCAAGCGTATTAACGCTGCTATAGCGGTTACAGATGTTATTGATAAGGCTCTTAAATTTGAGTTTCCGATGGCCGGCCTCAACGATACGAAGGCCGGCCGCGTTATAAACCAAATTATAAATCAATTTGGGATTCAAGAGCTAGCCAAAGAAGCAATAATCTGTCTCACACAAGGAGCAACCGTATCACTGTCTCGTATTAGTAGCGCCGTAAAACGAGAACTAATGACCACGAGCGCTGCCCCCCTTTATACGGCGCCCCGCAATCCTGTGAACATACTAGAAAGACCTGATTTGGGCGACTTCAAAGCCTATTTCAACATAACAGGCGATCCGCCCCTTTGGAAACGAATCTTGGACGTTATCCTGGGAGCGTTAGCGAACGCTGCCTTTGAAATTATCTCCTCAATTGCGGATATGATAAAACATAACTGCGATGATCTTTTCCAGCAAGATGTCGGTCAGATGGCCGCCGGAGAAGAGTTGGTCGCGCTCATGCAACCACAATCCCAGCGAACAGAGATCCCGGCGATTGATGGTGGAATCACCGATGATTTTTGGGCCCCGCCCCCTGGTGATCACGCAGACCACCTTAGTCACGTTTTTATTAGAGCAGGGTTTGAGACCATTACTGATGGTGTTTTATATCTCAACCTTGTGTCGACAATTTTAAATCCTAGTGAAATCTGCAAGCTGTTCAACTCTCCTAAAGATGTACCACAGGATACGCTTGATCGCATACTAGACTTTAATTCGGAGTATCCCGACGCGCCGGAAGCAATGAAGACTTTAAGTAATCTTTCCGCTGTCTCGGCCTTTTTCTTTGATTCTGCCGCGATGGTAGATACAACCTCAATGTGTAATGACTACTTGAATAGTGTTGCCGACCGGCTCGCTGCCGGCGGACAGTGCCAAGTATGTTTCGACTACGGTGCCCTCGACGCTATGCCGGCAGTAAATGAATTGGCTTTAATTATTGATGGCGGATTACAAATTGTGCCACCCGACATAGATTTTACGTGTCCAGATAGTGAGTATTTTCTTGAGAACCCCGTCATTACAACAGTGATACCTAATCTTTTTTATACCCTTGTAGAGTCTATTCAAATGTATATGGGATCTTCTATCGAAGCCTCCCGTACAGCAATGCTCCAACCGGTGGTAACCAACAAGGTGAACAGTGAGCTCGCTGCAGCCATGACCGCGGCCGGGGTTGAGATGGAAGAGGTTGATTTTAACCCGGAAGTGCTTGAGACAATACAAGATGTCTTCGGTAGGATTGGAGAAGTTCTCGATGACATGAACGACCCCGCGCTTTGCCCCGACCTTGATTTGTCTACTCTCCCGAATGTGTCCGCGATTTTAGATGCCCTCAACACCGGCCTCGACATCATGCAAGCAATCGGTCCAGATATTGAAGCCGCCGTAAATGAAATAAGTGATAATGTCGGCGCCATCCAGGCCAACTCAGGCAGCGCCGCCGGTAACGCTCCATATGTTCAATATCGTTTTAACCAAGAGTATAAAGATAGATTTCGGTATGCCATTGATCCTATTGGTTTTGGAGGGACGACTTCCACCGTATATGAGGGCTACCCTTATCAACAGTTAATCAGCGAACCCGGCGCCGGGGCCTTCCTAAACGAGCGCGGCTATAATATTGCTCGCGCGTCGATGGGTCTCTCTGGAGACAATTCTCAGGGAAATTATATAGTATTTAATTTTGATTTGGACGCACTCGAATCCTCTGAGGCGGCCGTTTATTTTCCGGATTATGCCACCTCATTGCCCACAGAGGAATATATAAAGATTCTGGTCACAGACAATCAAATGCTTTATGGTGATCTAGGCGTAACATTTGATGGGTCTTACAATCTAACGAATCCTGAGTATCTAGAATTAACAACAGAACTTCCTAACCCTAGCTATATAACACGAAACATTAATCCTTTTATTTCACGGCTCGTCGATGCGATCCCGCCGGAAGCTTCTAGCGCCGGCACCCCAACGCCAGTGGAGTCAACTCTGGGCCCCTGGTCTATACCAGAAGTATCTCATCCCCTTGATGCCGCGGGCATTTTATATCCCCAAGCCTTCCTTGCGGGTACGCAACGAATGTTTAATTATATTCTCAACAAGGGCGCCTTCAGCGAGTATAAGTTGAGCCGCTTAAATTTCTTTAAAGATAACGCCAACTGTAATCCGGGGAACATTGGTGACCTAACGGATGCTGATGGTATCATCGATCAAATGCAGCAAGAAATGGCGGCTAGCGCCTGTGATACAGACACCACCGTCCAAGAAAAAATTAAAAGAGTAGTAAGATACGGTGTTATCAATCTTTTAATACAGTCTTATGTTGTTGAGTTTATTGTCAGTAATATAATTGTTTTTTCTGCTTTTAATATGGAGGATCTCTTTAATAGCAAATATGGATTTAAATCCTTTATGATAGACGGAGTGACAGAGTCCCTAGTTGCAATGATAAATCGGATGGAGCCTTCCTTGACCCCTCCTTTGTTTGGCTCGTCTGAAAAAACTCTCAGTGGAATCGTTCAGACATATTTGCTAGCTCGCCTAGGCCGTCTTGAAACCGTCGGCCTGGTTTCTACAGATGGGCTCATCAACTTCGATAGTGAGGAAGATTTGCGTACTGCACCACTGAGTGACCTAGTTAAGTTTTTGGTTGACGAGAGAGTGAACCATGTATGGGCCACCGGAAATCGCTCTACGATTAAAGCTATTAACAATATTGTTGATCCTACCAATTCCCGTCTCTCTCTGGAAGATATTTATCTCGACCATGTGGTGGGAATGTATCCCAAATATAATCGAGCGATGGACCCTGCGTCCCCGGCGCATCCATCGCTACAAGAGCTGATGAACTTCGTATGGTTTCCCGCGACATTTTATGATCACGACAACCTCACCGGCGTCCAGGCCCACAATTCAGTAACTTATGGGGAGGTGTTCTTCTCTAGGAGTATTACTTATTACGACAATACTACTAACGAGGATGTAACGGTCTCTGCCTACATACTTGACCGCCAACACATGTCAGGGCCGACCACAAATTCTCCGTTGGCAAACAATTCTTACACTAATTTTCGTAAATCGTGGACACTTTATTATCTTCTTCCCTCTCATACTCAAACAACGAGTTGGGGCCCCCCAGATCTCGACGGATACGCTGACTACGACCTCGACGACCCTGGTTCCTGGGTAAGTTTGCATACGCGCATCGGTGAGCCCCTCTTCACCGCCAGTAGCCCGCCGACCGACCGTCTCGCCATGTTTTATGATTTCGTGTCCCTCGGAGCTGCGGCAGGCCTGGCTTCTATAGGGCCCACATCACCGAGAACCATGTCCGAAATCCTCGCAGCCAAATCTGCAGAACTCAGCATTATGAAAGACCCCCAGTTTACGTTGGTGCTAGAACAGATACTAAATAAAGACGCCATTTTTACCGTTGCTAACCTTTTCAATTTACACCTCAGTAGAACATATTTTTCAGAAGTCCGTGGCGCCTTTGATACCACTAAGAGGGCAATCTTAAGTCTATTAGAAGATATCAATTCGACAGATGCCTTCCCGACGCCACGCCGCCCATCGGCGGTCCCGGCCCTTCAAGCAGCCCAGGCGACGGATGGCAAGAGTAATATGGATTCTCTAATGCGCGAGATAATGCTGAAAGTACTTAAAGAAACTCCTATTGCTATTCTCAAGGGCCTAGTGGAGCTGATCGATCCGCATATAGCAATATCTAAGCTTATAAAAGATATAACAGGCCAGGCTTTTAACACCGCTGCCACAGCTATTGATACCGCCGTCGGGAGCACCCCCGCGGTTCCAGGCCCAGGAATTCCCGAAGATGCCACCTGGGGGGACCTCGGAGTCACCGGCGAGAACGTACTTGGACTTGCGTTCTGCGGTTTAAATGTTATAAACCAGCAAGCCTCTGAGGCTGTCCCGAGTCTGCCTCCCCCGTTTCCCGGAGATGGCCCCCTCATTGGGCCACTGATGACGATGGAGGGCATAGACTTTAAGGGAACCGTCGCGGGAATGTTTATGGCACCACCTTCTCCCTTCGGTATTTTATATCTTCTGTTGTCTCTGTTGGAGAACCTAGACATCCCCGTTGACGAAGAAGCTCCACCCGAATTGGATATGTTGGCAGCCCCGGACTCAAATTCGTGTTAAAAAGATATGTAGGGGATAATTATAGAGAGGATTCCAGATGTCATCAGGATTAGCAGCCAAACTACCTTTAACAGTTGATAGTGTGTTCGGGCCATATAATCTTTTAACAGACTACAGGGCCGTCGCCTCACAAAATTTAAAAATGTTGATATTGACTAACCCAGGTGAACGGATGATGGATACAAGTTTCGGTGTGGGATTGTTGGGATATCTGTTTGAAAACAACGGGCCCTCGACCTATAATGATATTCAAGCAAGAATCATTTCTCAAACAGCACTCTATTTGCCCTATATAAAAATAGAGCGAGTAGAGTTTACTGCCCCGGAAGGACTTCCAGAATTATATCCTCACCAGATTGTAGTACGAGTTTATTTTAAAGTGGTTCCGTTACAATTATCATCAGTACTAGAAATTGAGGTTAATAATAACACTAACTAATTATTACTGGACTTAAACAACTATGGCCAAAAAACTTACACAGATAGATTACACCAGCCGCGACTTCGATTCAATTCGAAGCGATTTAGAAAACTTTGCTAAAAGGTATTATCCCGATACCTATAAGGATTTCAATAAAGCGTCATTTGGTTCGCTCATGCTTGATACTGTGGCCTACGTGGGAGACATCTTATCTTATTACTTGGACTATCAGACCAACGAAAGCTTTTTAGACTCTGCTCTTGAATATAATAACGTCGTTCGTTTATCTCGCCAGTTAGGATATAAGCAGCGCACATCGCCAGCATCTTATGGCATACTTACTTTTTATATTGAAGTCCCCGCGGCCCTGACGGGCTTGGGCGCCGACCCTGATTTAGTTCCTATATTACAAGCCGGCTCAACTTTTTCCTCTATAGGGGGAGGATTTTATACTCTCTTGGATGATGTTAACTTCTCCCAAGACAATAATCAAATTGTTGTTGGATCTGTAAACTCAGTAAGTGGGGTTCCGACCACCTTCGTGATCCGCGCAACAGGCCGCGCAGTCTCTGGCCGTGTAGCGCGGGAGCAAGTAGACGTAGATTCTTTCGAGAGGTTTTTCAAATTCCAGCTGGGAACAGCCAATATAAGTAATGTGTTGCGCGTAGTAGATACCGAAGGCAATCAGTATGCAGAAGTGGATCATCTCTCCCAGAATGTCATTTACAGGGCCATTAGAAATACTTCTGCTTCTAGGACTACGGTACCAAACTTGTTACGGCCCACACCGGTTCCCCGCCGCTATGTGGTGGAAACAATAGACGGAAATACTTTCCTCCAGTTTGGCTACGGGTCTACCTCTAATAATCTTACCAATCCTGTTGTTGATCCAACAGAAGTCGTTCTGGACTTGAATGGCCGCGACTACACAACTGATATTGATTTTGATCCCACCAAGCTTATCAGTACCGATAAATTCGGCATCGCACCGAGCAACACCACATTAACAGTAGACTATCGCTTTAACACAACATCTGATGTAAATGCCTCCATCCATTCGGTTACCGGTATCGTTTCTACTAACTTCAAGTTCCGGTCTCAAGGGTCCGTATCAAGAACCTCCCGGACATCGATTCAGGCCTCCCTAGAAGTAACCAATGAAGAGCCCTTTGTGGGAAGCATTAAACTACCGTCTTCCGAAGAAGTTCGCCAACGAGCTTATAGTCATTTTGCTACCCAGAACCGCGCCGTAACAGCCAACGATTATCAAGCAATTATCTATGGCATGCCGGCAAAATATGGAAGTATTAAGCGCTGTCTGGTTGCTAAAGATGTGGCAGAATTTAAAAGGAATATTAACATATATGTTATGTCGGAAACCAACTCTGGCAAGCTAATCAAGGCAAACGCCACACTTAAGAATAATCTTAAAAACTGGTTACTGGGCTATAAAATGATTAATGATACAATTGATATCATTGACGCATCCATAGTAAATTTTGGAATTGAATACGAAATATTATTAGATCTTTCTGCTAACAAATATAATGTTGTTAATCTTGCTAATAATGCTATTGCAACGCTCTATTCAAAAAAATTAGACATAGGAGAAAGCATCTCTATTACTGAGATTTATAAAGTTCTCAACCAAGTGAACGGCGTAGTAGATGTAACAGCTATTGAAATAGCATTAAAGAATGGTGGTATTTATTCTGAGTCTAGCTACGATATGGAAGCCGCCCTTAGTGCTGACGGCCGCCGCATCATGGGAGAAAAAAATATAATTTTTGAACTTAAGTATCCGAATGTTGATATTAAGGGAAGCGTTAAATAATGGCCATTAAGAGATACACCGCTAGCGCTGATACTACCATTACTAATGCTTTCGAAGTCGGGATGACATCCCGCGGCAGCGGATCTAATATGGGATACGCGGATTCGTTGGAAGTGTTCTCTATCTATGGTCAGTTGTCAGCTAGCACCGCCGCGGCAGATAGTTCTACTACTATGGCCCGCGGCCTGAGTCAAGAATTATCACGAATTTTAGTTAATTTTCCTATCGCCACCATTAATAGCGATCGCACCGCCGGCCGCATCCCAACTCTGGGCAGTGTAAGTTTTTATATGCGTATGTATAATGCGGAAACTCCCTTCACGTTGCCACAAGATTTTAATCTAGTAATTGCACCGGTTTCTCGCTCTTGGGTCGAGGGCGCTGGTCTCGATATGGATAACTATAAGGATCTGGGAAACGCCAACTGGATTAATGCATCTACGGCCGCCTGGACAACAGTCGGAGGCGACTATTTTACCGGATCAAATTATAACGTCTCCTTCGCCCAGGGATACGAAGATATCGAACTAGACATCACAGATCTTGTAGAGAATTGGGTCGCCGATCTGAGCACCGCCGACGGCCCCGGAGTTTATAATAGCTATGGGGTGGGGATAAGATTTACCTCGAGTCAAGAAGCTTTTTATTCGTGCTCCAACGACACGGAAGCTTTAAATGTATTCACCGGAAGTGTCCTAAACAATACTGGAGGCGCCACTCAATCATATTATACTAAGAAATTCTTCGCGCGTTCCACAGAATATTTCTTTAAGCGGCCTGTCATCGAGGCGCGCTGGGATTCTCGCATCGAAGACGATCGCGAGAACTTTATGTATTCTAGTTCTTTTGCTCCTCTCCTTGACAACTTGAATACTCTTTATTTTTACAATTATGTGAGGGGCAGATTAACGGATCTCCCTGGAGTGGGAACCGGCGTACTTAATGTATCTTTATATTCGGGCTCTGCCGGAATTCCTACTGGGTCCGCCTTGTTACTCCCAGCGGGAGGGAATGTTGCGACCGTATTGGACACCAACGCCACAGGCGGATGGGTAAGCACCGGTATCTATTCGTGCTCGGTTTCAATAACGGCTGCAGCAACAAGGGTCCTAGGAATGCATGATGTGTGGCACTCAGAATCTGTACAATATCATACTGGCTCGTTCTATCCTGAGCTGCCTCCGACCTATGCCGCGGCCCCGACTTTTAACCGGATTACTTCGTGCACCAATCTTAAGAAATCTTATTCAAAAAGGGATAAGGCGCGCTTCAGGTTCTTCGTTCGCTCTAAGGACTGGAGCCCTACTCTTTACACTGTTTCCACGGCTAACAATCCCACGGATTGTATTACTAGCGCTTCATATGCAATCCATAGGGTGGTGGATAATCTTCCTGCCGTCGCTTATGGGACCGGCTCTTCATATAGCACGTATTTATCCTTTGATAAAGACGGAAACTATTTTGATCTAGACATGGGCCTCCTGGAGCCTGATTATATGTATGAGATAAAGTTATCTTACTATAATGATAGTATAGGAGACTGGCAGGAACAGCTGCAGACGTTTAAGTTCAGAGTTGAAGAATAGGTGAATTATGAGTTTCAAGACTTTATTTGATAAAGCATCTGGTATTAAATCTCTAGCCAATAAATCAGCAGAAGAAATTGGCAATGAAATTGAATCGGTAGGCTATCACACTGCGGATATCCTCGAAGAGCAGAGGTTCATCCCCCAGGTAGACTTCACCAAGCCAGAGTCTTTCGCTCGTTTCGGATCTGCCGAAGAGTATTATGTGGAGTCTGTTGATCGGATTACGGAACAGTTTCCATATGATGGATCACTCAAAGAACGACTAGACTGGGAGAGTGACTCCACCTATATTGATCTCCACATCTACAATAATCTATATCCGCGTACAACGGGATATATTACCATGTCGATTGACCCGGCAGTCAGTAATCGTATAGATGGATATGGTGTCCCCGATGTTGCGGAGTATATTTCTTTAAAGGGAGGACCTCACACTAATCAAGATAGTGGAATGAACCCTTATTCTACCAATTTCACTGGTTCAAATTATCTGGAGAGCAGTAAAAATAGGGAATCTAACCTTAAGTATAATTTGAGTGGTAGCGGAGTATCATTAGAATTCTGGCTTAAAAAAGACAATTTCGATACCAATACCACACACAAAGAGGTTATTTTTGATTTATGGAATGGACAGACCTCATCCTCAGCAGATTACGGTCGCCTACGCCTTGAGTTAACGGCTTCCGGACCGGATGGGCTCGGTACAGGCGGCCGGGATGCATTCATCCTCACAGTCCTATCTGGCACTACTGGATTTGTAAGCTCTTCGATCACATCCGAGAACCTAACGACTTCGTCAATAGCTGATGGCAACTGGCACCACTATGCTGTGAGTCTGCTATCCGGATCCGATGGCGTCTCTGGCAGCTTTTATGTCGACGGAGAATTGGAAAATCAATTTGTCTCCGGAGCGCTGCGAGTCGACATCGACGGCGCCAGTGGCGACAAGGCGGCCATTAACGAAGTCACTGGCGCTTTGAGTGCGTATATCGGCGCTCTACGAGCCCCAATTTCGGGCACGACAACACCCAGCTCTACGACTGCCGGCGATGGTAAGCTCGCTGCATCCTTAGATGAATTTAGATATTGGAAAACGCGCCGGAGTTCTAAAGACATAGGAAGGTTCTGGTTTACTCAAGTCGGAGGTGGTACTAATAGCGATACGCCACCGTTTTCTGATGATAGTAATAAAGAAATGGTTAACACTCATCTGGGAGTTTACTATAAATTTAATGAGGGGATCACGGGTTATTCATCAACTGACTCTGTAGTTCTGGACTTCTCTGGCCGTGTTACCAATGGAGCATGGACCGGATACACATCACAATCCCGAAACACAGGTTCGGCCATTATTTCATCAAGCGCTGCAACGAAAGAGTTTGAAGATCCAATTATTTATAGTTTTCATCCGCTAGTCACCACTCTCCGCGACAATTTAGAATTGTCTGGATCATCTTACGATGTCATCAACAACTCTTCTCTCTATAACAGCATTCCCGCTTGGATCACTGAAGCTGATATGGAAGGACAAAAACAGCTCCGCTATCTAACACAGATTATGGGAAGCTACTTTGATACCCTGCAGCTTCAAATGGAGACTCTCAACAAGTTTAAAGATATTTCCTATGTAAGCCCCAGCGAAAAGCCGCTCCCGTTCGCAGAAAAAATGTTAAATTCTGCCGGCTTCGTTTCACCCGAAATCTTTCTTGATGCAGATATCTTAGAAGTTCTGGGTGATCGTAGTGAGGACATAGTTTACGAAAAAAGCCTGAATGACATAAAAAATATTGTTTATAAAAATATCTACAACAACTTAACCTATATTTTTAAGTCTAAGGGCACCGAGAAGGCCTTCCGCAATCTCATAAGATGCTTTGGTATCGACGATGAGTTAGTCAAGCTAAATCTATATGCCACAGATACTGTTTATCGATACCGTGAAAACCGTCGGAATGTGGTTGTTGCCGACAAAACAGTTAATTTTAATAGGAAAGAAAACATGGGCGG
>Ga0098052_1001780_pt1 | contig 13231 bp, 7 predicted proteins | sample 15_taG_FD_81591 | JGI IMG/M metagenome (GOLD analysis project Ga0098052, IMG submission 81591) | Marine viral communities from the Subarctic Pacific Ocean - 15_ETSP_OMZ_AT15312 metaG | ecosystem: Environmental > Aquatic > Marine > Oceanic | place: Pacific Ocean | collected 2015-01-18 | reverse complement strand
TGAGAAAGTGTTGTAGCAGATTTCATTTGCGCCATACCGATATCAACTACTCCATATTCAGAATAATCCCGGTAATGTCCGGCGGTTATTGAGTTTGAAAGTACACCCGGAATTCTTTCTGCTTCCTCAGAATAAAGTTGTCCGATCTTTAACGCATTTTGGAGCTCAGAATTAATTTCCACAGCAACTACATTTTCAGGATTAAAGCCAAGATCTTTATTCAGGATAAAATTGATCTGACCTTGCATCACATAAGTGCCGATCATAAGGGTTATTGCAAGCCCGAATTGAACGACTATTAGTCCTTTGATCAGCATTGGAATTTTTTGTGCAGATCTGTCATCTGAAAAAAGAGAGGTGGCATTTTCTCCTGAGATCTTTATAGCAGGATACAAGCTAGTGATAAGAGTCAAAATTACTAAAAGCCCAAGCACTGATATCCACAGAACCGGGTCAGAAATAAGGCTGAGATCAAGTTCTTTTTGAAACAAAACATCGGAAAAAGGAGCTAATAATTCAGCTAAAACTATTCCAAGGATAATTGCAAAAGAACAGGTTATGAAAACTTCTCCGATGATTTGAAATTTGATCTGATGTCTGATGGCTCCTACAGTTTTTCGAATACCGATCTCGTGATATCGGGAAGTGTATCGACTTAAAGTAAGTGACATGAAATTGATTCCTGCAATCAAGAGAATGACGAGAGCAATACTCCCAAGAATGAGTGAGTATGTTTTGTTCGAGCTTTGTGTAACCCCGGAACGATAGTTTTCATTAAAATAGACTTGTGATAAAGGCTGTAGTCCAAATTTAATCTGACCTCGTTCAACCCAGCTACTTCCATAATGGCGTTCCAGAAATGCCGGAAACTTAGCTTCGAAATCTTCCTTTGCAGCACCTTCTTTTAACGTGATCCAGGTTTCCAAAAAACCGATATACCAATTTTCTCTTAAGGTTTTTTGTTCTTCTGGTGGAGCACTAATAATCTGATTATCAAATGGAAGGAGAAAATTAAATTGAATGCTTGAATTAGCAGGAATGTCTTTTGCGATTCCTGAAACCATGAAATCTTTGGGTTCATCTCTCAAACGGATTGTCATTAATTCTCCAACTACGTTTGTTTTTCCGAAGTACTTCTTTGCAGCTGATTCGGTGATCACAATATTGTCGACATTGCTGAGAGCAGTTTTTGAATCTCCAAAGATCAGAGGAAAAGTAAATTCAGAAAGGAACTCAGGGTCTGCAAATTTTATAGGCTCTAATATGTATTTGCCATCTTTTAAGAACTGGGCACTTCCTCCGGAGATGTTAATAAGGGATTTAATTTCCGGGAATTCTTCCTTCAATGCTATGGATTGAGGATAAGGATGGACTGTGTTATGCCTAATCTCATTATTTCTGGAATTAACCGTCTGTTCCGTAAGTCGATAAATAGAGCTCTTATCAGTATGGAAATTATCATAAGACCATTCAAATCGAACGTACATAATAAGAATGATACAACAACAAAGACCGATAGCGAGTCCTGATAAACTAATAAAGGAGTCTATCTTGTATTTCTTAAGATTACGTAGTGCAATTTTGAAGTAATTTCTAATCATGATGACTTTTACTCGCTTTTCAGGGATTCAACCGGATTGGACAGAGCTGCTTTTATGGAATGATAGCTTACAGAAAGCATAGCGATAGTGAGAGTTACAATTGCAGATATCCCGAAAACTCCGAAATTAATTGAAATTCGATATGCAAAATCGGAAAGCCATTTATCCATAATTAACCATGAAACTGGAGTGGCAATAACAATTGAGACAAAAATCAATTTGAGTACATCTTTGTTAAGAAGGTATATTATCTGATCTACGCCTGCTCCTAGTACTTTACGGATTCCAATTTCTTTAATCCGAGTGGAAGCTGTTAAACTTGCTAATGCAAAAAGCCCCATACATGCTATTAAAATTGCAATAAAAGTAGAGGCGGACATTATCGAGAGCCATCGTTTATATTCTTGGTATTGATTTGCTACGGCATCGTCCAAAAACCAGTAGTCAAACGGAATTCCGGGAGACACATCGGCCCAAACTCTTCTTAACTCCGGTAGAGCTTCAGAAATCATTCCGGGTTTAATTCGAACTGCTATATCAGCAATGCCGCCTTGTTCAGGATCCATATGAAATAACATAGGTTCAATTTCAACTTCCAACGACTGGAAATGAAAATCTTTTACAACTCCTACCACAGTGGATGGATTGTCTTCACCTTTCCAGGGCACTAATTTGCCAATAGGATCTTCCCAACCCATTTCAGCAACAAATGCTTCATTTATAACAATTGAGTTGCTGATATCTGCGGGTCTTTCAATGGATAGGTTTCTGCCCTGTGTTAATTCAAAACCAAGAGTGGGGACAATCTTGTCATCTATATAATAGATATAGGACCTTTTGTTTTCTCCATCTATTTCAAAGCCATATCTGTTGCTTCCGCGAGTAAATGAAGGAGTCATACCGCTTACCAATTCAATTGCGGGAACGCCATTAAGCTGTTCACGATATAACTGCATAAGTGCAGTTCCTTCTTCACTCCAGCCTTTGTGAGTGTTAATAAAAACTACCTGTTCCTGATTGTAGCCAAGGTCTTTTGAGCTCACAAAATCTAGTTGCTGAAACATTATAACGGAGCTTATGATTAGAAAGATGGAAAGGCTGTATTGTACAACCAACAACCCTTTTATAAGTCGAGGTTTAAATTGAAAACTATTTAAGCCTTTTAAAACTTTTACCGGTTCAAAGCTCGAAAGTATTATGGCAGGGTAACTCCCGGCTATTAAGCCTGTTAATAAAGTAATTCCTAAAAGAGATCCCAGAAAACCGGCATTTTCAGCATAATTTATAGCGAGATTTTTTCCTGATAATTCATTGAAAAAGGGGAGTGCTAATTCTGCTAATCCGATTCCGGCTATCATCGCAAAAACTGTAAGAAGTTGTGTTTCGCTCCAGAATTGTATAGCTATTTGATTTCTCAGAGCACCCGAGGATTTTCTCACTCCTACCTCTTTAACCCTGGAAGAAGATCTTGATAATGTTAAAGTAACATAATTTATGCAGGCAATTATTAATATTAGAACTGCAATCATACCAAGTATGTAGGAGTACATAGGATTACTTACTCCAAACCATTCTGCTCCGGCATCTAAATGAATTTTAGTAATTTTAGAAGCTTCAAATTCAAATACGGTTGCATCTTCAGGAAGACCTCTTCTGGCTCTGTCTTCAGGCCAATCTTCCGACCATCTTTCTTCAGCAAACTGATTTAATTTTTCTTCAAACTCAGTGATGTTAGCAGTGGGAGACAGTTGTACAAAAAGTGGTGTATTGAAACTGTTCCATCGGCTCATATTCCTTTCATAGCCGGGCTTATTTTCAATTCTAACAACTACGCTGTATTGTATACTGGAATTTGCAGGAGACGGTTCTGCAATACCTTTTACAGTGAAAATATGTTCTGTATTACTCAATAAAAGCGTAAGAGTTTTTCCTATGGGATCAACATCACCAAAGTACTTATCCGCAATTTGCGGTGTTATTACCATATCATTTGGTTCTGAAAGAACAGATTCCGGAGCGCCTTGTATTAACGGAAATGAAAAAACCTCAAAGAAATTAGATTCAACAAAACTTATTTCTTCTTCAAATGATTGGTTTACGCCAGCTACGATATAGCTATTTTGATCAAATCTGGAATATTTTTCAATTTCGGGGATGCGGTCTTTTAATGCCGGTCCCAGTGGCATAGGAAGCCATGGAGATTTTCGAACATTTTCGGGAGATCGGGTATCAAAAAAGGGATTTGGTTCAATACTAGCTTTAGGAGCATAGTAATTTATTTCCTCGATGCGATAAATGTTTTCAGCGTTATCATGGAATTTGTCATAACTGAACTCATTTTGAATAAAAAGATAAATTAAAATACAGCAACTAATCCCTAGAGTCAGTCCGAAGATATTTATCAACGAATAAAGTTTATGCTTACGAAGTGTCCGGAATGCTATTTTGATGTAGTTTCTAAACATAATGACTCCTATTCGCTTTTTAGAGATTCAATCGGATTGGCAAGAGCAGCTCTGAGCGACTTATATCCTATGGTTAATACAGATATCAATAAGATTGCCGAAAGTGCGAGTAGAAAGATTCCTATTCCGAGCTCTATTTTATAAGCAAAATCTTCAAGCCAGTTTCTCATTAAATACCATGAAACAGGGGCTGCTATCACAAACGAGATTCCTGTTAAAAGAGCCAGTTCTGTTCCAAATAATTTTAGAATATCCAGTAGGTTTGCACCCAATACTTTTCGAACACCTATTTCTTTTGTTCTGGTTGTAGACATGTAAGAAACAAGCCCGAATAGTCCCAAAGAACCAATTATGATTGCAATTAAAGTAAATGCATTCATGATCTTGGCTGTACGTTGTTCATCTTCATACATGCTTTCTATTGATTCATCCAGAAATGAATATTCGAATACCAGATCCGGAAACGCTGTATTAAAAGCTCTTTCGATATCACCCAAAGCTTCTTTAGTTCTCGAGGTGTTAATTTTAACAGCGGAAAGAAAGAAGCTTTTTCTGGGAGCCAATAAAACAGGGGATAACCCTTCATGTAAAGATTGGGTATTAAAGTCTTTAACTACTCCAACAATCGGAGCTTCTGTTCCCCACATGGAAGTTGTTTTTCCGATCAAGCCGGAAAGGTTGTCACCATACCCAACTTCTTTCGCAAATGATTGATTTACTATATAAGCGTTAACAGTATCAGACGGTTGTATATTCGTGCCCGCCAGCAAGGTGAGTCCATAGGTGTCAATAAAGTTTTCATCGATAAATTTAACCTGACCTGAATTTTCGTGCCTGATGGAGTCTTCGATCATAATATAATTTCCACCCCAAACACTGTTACTTGTTGTCCCGGTGTTGGAGAAGCTGACATTTTGAATAGTAGTTTTATTCAATAATGAGCTTTTGAAAACATTAAGAATCGGCATATCCTCATTTTGAATGGGGACATGAACAACGGCATCTTTTTCAAAACCTAAATCCTGATTTTTAAAATACCTTATCTGGGAAGCCATTATCAGTGTACAAATAATTAGTACCTGAGTAATGGTAAATTGTACAACGATCAATCCTCTTCTTAGAGTAAGACCTTTCCCATAGTTTGACTGGATCTTGTTTCGTATGGCTTCTATCGGATTAAAATTGGAGAGATGTTGAGCCGGATACCAGCCAGCCATCAAAGTTACCAGCAGGAATATTGAAACAATGAAGAGTTGTAATTCAATATTAGATAAGAGGTTCATCTCAGGAGAAAATCCTAAAATAGGGGAGATATTTTGAAGAACAATCTCTGATAAGCCAACTCCCAAAGCTAAAGCTATTAGAGTTATAAATGCTGTTTCTCCAAAAAAGTGAAGCATTAATTGAGATTTTGTTCCACCTAAGGTCTTTCGTAAGCCTACTTCTTTCGATCTGCTTACAGCTATTGCCGTATTTAGATTTATGAAATTGATACAAGCTGCAATCAGTAAAAAAAGACCAATTATGCCAAGAGCTAACAACATGCTCTTTTCTATAACGCGTCCATTATAATTATTGAAACGGCTGTCAAAATGAATTTCGGAAAGTGGTTGTAAAAAAAGATCTAACTCAGCTGCAACTTCCTCGCTTCTGTATTTTACGATCAGTGCTTCAAGTTGCTCATTAACTTGCTCTTCGGTAATGCCAGACTCCAACTTGACGTAAGTTTGCATCGAGCTTGAGTTACTTCCCCAACTTGGGTTTTCTGCAGTATCTCCATTTCTGTCCATGGTTGAATTCGCACCAATAAATGTGAAAGGGAAATCGGAGTTTTCAGGCATGTCTTTTACAACGCCTGTGATTTCAATATCTGCAGCTGTACCACCATTAAAGACTACTGATTTACCTAAAACATCAGTTGTGCCAAACAGCTTCATAGCAAAGCTTTGAGTAACAACAGCAGTATTTGGATTTTTAATAGCAGTTTCAGGATTTCCTGATAACCATGTATAAGTTAGGATGTTGAAGTAATCGGGATCAACAAAAGCGAAATCACTTTCTTTTAACTTCTTAACAAGATTGCCATTGTCGTAATATGATATGATTGGTTCGTTAGCAAGGTTATTAAAAACTAAAGTGGAATACTTTATACCGGTAACATCATTTCTGACAGCTTCAGCAAGTGGATAAGGACCTCCCCGATAGTAAACACTTTTTCCGAATTCAGTTTCGTGTCTAACTACTCGATAAATTCTATCGGAATCGTCATGCCATTTATCGAAACTGAGATCAAACTGAATAATCAGAAAAATGACAATAGCACAGATGATACCAAGTGTTAGTCCGCCAACATTGATGAAAGTTTGGCTCTTATTCTTTAAGAGATTTCTAAACGCAATTTTTATATAGTTTTTGAACATGATTGATTCACCTTATTCGGATTTAAGACTCTTAACCGGATTTACCTGTGCAGCTTTAATAGATTGGATGCTAATTGTAACCCAGGAGATAGAAATTGCAATTCCACCTGCTAACAGATACGTCCAAAATCCCATGTCAGCTTTGTAAGCAAAATCATCAAGCCAAACACCAATAGCATACCAGGCCATCGGTACAGCTAAAAGAATGGATACAAGTACCAGGATCGTAAACTCTTTATTAACTAAAAGGGTAATGCTGGCAGCAGAAGCACCAAGAACTTTTCGGATACCAATCTCTTTAACTCTTCTCGAGATCATTAGCGAAGCGAGACCAAAAAGACCGAGACAAGCAATAATGATAGCAAGAGCTGAACCTGATATTGCTATTTTTTGCAATCTTTCTTCCTGGCGATACTGACTGTCAATAGAATTATCCAGAAATTGAAAATCAAATGGAGCTCCGGGTGACACAGCCGCCCAGGTTTGTTCCAATTCTCTGATCGTTTGGGGGATGTTTTCGGAACTTATTCTTAATGAAATTCTAGGTGAAGGAGAGTTGAAAAAACCAATATTTGCAATACCGCTTAATAGCAGAGAAGGGTTGATAGACAAAGCTAAAGGTTCAACAGCAGTCCGTAAGGATTGATAATTGAAGTTTTCAACTACACCTATGATCTCGTGGTCTTCAAAATTACTTCCCGGAAGTTTTTTGCCAATTGCATTTTCCCATCCATAATCATCTACCAACGCCTGATTTACAATAATAGCTCTGCGCTCATCTGAAGTAATTTCATCTGAAAAACTTCTACCTGCTATTACTTCAATCCCCATCATATTCAGGTAATCAGCATCAACAAAATTGATATTCATTCGTCTTGTCTGTTGATCAGCATCTTTAAAATCAACTCCAATCCAGCCTTGCTCTGCAGGAGTGAAAACGGAAGAAGCCAGATCCAGAAAATTTGAATTCCCGGAGAGTTGGCTTTTAAGGAGTTCCTTTTTACGAGCAGATTCTTGTGTAATTCTTGAAAGTCCCATTTGAGGTCCAAGTTTGAGATCCGTCTGCAGGATCACTACTTGTTCTTTTTGGAAGCCCAGATCTTTTGAACGAAGGAAATCCAGCTGCTTATTGACCATAAGAGTGCAGGAGATCAGAAAAATGGAAATAGTGAATTGGAATACAACCATTCCTTTTCTGAAAAGACTTTTATCTCCTTTTATCTGAAGCTTGCCTTTGAGTACTTCAATTGGCTTAAAGTTTGACAGAACAAGTGCAGGATAAATACCAGCAATTAAACTGATGAAAATAGCCAGACCTGAATAGAGTAGAATACTGTCAATACTTAGCTGAAGTGAAAGATGTGTCCCGGATAGTTGATTGAAGTAAGGAAGCAAAATCTCAGAAATAAGAGCACCCAAACCAACTGAAAATACAGTCATTAACAGCGCCTCTCCCCAAAACTGGTACATAAGATGATGCCGTTCTGCACCAATCGTTTTTCTGATCCCGACTTCTTTTGCTCTTGAAGTAGACCGGCTTATGGATAAGGTCATAAAATTGACACATGCAATAATGAGTATTAAAAGAGCAATGGCTCCTAAAATGTAGGAGTAGGTCGGATCACTTACGGATGCAATTCCAACCGGAAATTCTGTATTTAAATGAATATCAGTAATAGGCTGGAGCCCAACTTCATATTCTCCTTCATTATAATCCTCTCCAAGTGCTTGCTGCATCATCGCAGGGAATTTTGCTTTTACAGAAGGCAAATCAGCTTGTTCATTTAGAAGCACGTAAGTTTCAGGAGTAACGCTGTACCAATTCAGTAGTGAGTTTGGGTTTAGAATCGTCTTAGCCTTTTCCATCGGGATAAGCAATTCGTATTGAATACTGGAATTAGTTGGAGGCTCTTCTATTATCCCGGTAACAGTAAATGCTTGGAATTCACCTCCCATCATTATTAAAAGAGTTTTTTGTAATGGATCTTCATCTTCGAAGTATTGGTTTGCCAATTCCGGTGTAAGTACAACTTCATTCAGCCCTGAAAAAAGCTGTTCAGAGTCGCCTCTCAATAGTTCAAAATCAAAAATGGAAAAGAATTCCGGGTCTACCGCCTGTATTGAAGTTGAAAAAGACTCATCAGATTCAGATCGTTTAACCAGATCATTGAATACATATCGTCGGGCTATTTGTTCAACTTCAGGTATACTTTGCTCAAGAGTGGGTTTTAATACAAATGGCGTCACTGTATTGAAATAAATATCACCTTCCCCGTAATCTTCCAATGTCCATGCACGATATATCCGATCCGATTTGGAGTGGAATTCATCAAAACTCCATTCATTTGTTGTATAGAGCAGGATCAACGCACAGCAAGCAACTCCTAAAGCCAACCCAGAAATATTGATAAAGGAGTACATCTTTTGTTTAAAGAGACTACGAAGGGCGATTTTTATATAATTCTTAAGCATGACAGATTCATTTAATAGTTTTAGACGTGGAAGCCTTCCTGCATATTTTCAGTAACTACATGTCCATCGAACAAGTGGATTACACGCATTGCAAAGTCGGTATCATGAGGGGAGTGAGTTACCATTACGATTGTCGTTCCTTGCTCATTTAGCTCAGCAAGAACTTTCATTACTTCGTTACCGTGATCAGAATCCAGATTACCGGTAGGCTCATCGGCAAGGATCAGTTTAGCATTTGCTACTACTGCACGGGCAATGGCTACACGTTGTTGCTGTCCACCGGATAATTGCTGAGGAAAGTGATTACGTCGATGCATCATGCTCATTCTTTCCAGAGCAGCTTCTGCTTTTTCTTTTCTTTCATCGGCAGACATCCCCAGATAGAGAAGAGGTAATTCAACATTTTCGAACACGGTAAGCTCGTCGATCAGGTTAAAGCTTTGAAAGATAAATCCAATATTTCCTTTTCGAAGCTGAGCACGTTCTCTTTCAGTTCTGTTAGAAACATCATGTCCCAGAAAATGGTATTCGCCGTCACTGGGATTATCCAATAAACCCATAATATTCAGCAAAGTGGATTTTCCACAACCGGATGGTCCCATTATAGCAACGAATTCACCTTCTTTGATCTCGATATTCACGTTGTTCAAAGCAGTTGTTTCTACTTCTTCTGTTGAGTAGACCTTTTTTAGATTTCTTGCTTGTATCATTGTTCAGTTAGTTTGTGTTAAGTATTTGTTTAAATTTTTGTAAGGAATTTGGTTTAGTGTGTCTTACTTGGTTAAAGCAGTCAGCTATTAGCGGACAGCTAACAGCTTTAACCAATGAATTATATTGACTTATGAAGAATTTCAGAGATTTGAAAGTATGGGAGAAATCACACAAAGTAGCACTGCGTGTATATGAGCTTACTACAAGCTTTCCAAAAGAAGAGATATATGGACTCGTGACACAGATGCGACGCTCAGCATCTTCAATTCCAACAAATATTGCTGAAGGTTGTGGCAGAGGGAGTGATTCCCAGTTTGCATACTTCTTAAACATAGCACTTGGCTCTGCTTCAGAACTGGAATACCAAATTATTTTATCAAATGACCTACGGTTTGTAAGTGATGGTAATTGCCAAATAATTCTTGATGAATTAATAGAAGTAAAAAAAATGTTGAGCAAATTATATATAGCAGTTGGGAGAAAATGAGGAGGAAAAGCTAACAGCTGATAGCTAACAGCTGTTAGCTTTTTTGAAAAGTCTTTGGGTGATTCATTTTGGCAATATTTCTTTTTCAGAATGCTCATTGCAGTTCAAGAACCTCATTATCTCCAAAAGTGTCATAGCTTGATGTAATTACTTCATCACCCGCCTCTAATCCCGACAACACTTCGTAATACTCAGGGTTAAGGCGACCCAATCTGATATTTTGCTTCACTGCCTGAGTGCCATCTTCATTCAATTTAAAAACCCAATTTCCTCCCGAGGTTTGATAAAAACCGCCTCTTGGGAGAAGCAAAGCATTTGAGGATTCTCCAAGTTCGAGACGGATTCTTGCAGTTTGACCTCTTCTTAATCCGGACGGCGCCTCATTCACAAATTCCATATCAACCTGAAATTGGCCATTATTGATAACCGGATAAACTTTCGTAATAACCAATTCATGGGTTTGGCCGGCAAAATTGAAAGAGCCTTCCAGACCGGTAGTAATTCTGGACAAATGAAATTCATCCACACCAACACTGATCTTATAATTATCTAAAATGTCGACCTGTCCAATTCTTTCGCCTCTGTTAATTGATTGACCCTGCTGTAATTCTACAGTGGTAAGTTGTCCGTTAATCGGAGCAGTCACGATCAGATTTTCAAGAATAGCCTGAACTCCATCCAAACTTCTGAACATTCGTTTTTCAGATTCATCAAGTTGTCTTAGTTGTGATCTTGTTTGAACTGAATCGCGTTTAAAGGACTCGGAGCTTATTTCATATCTCTTTTTTTGGTACTCATAATTTTCTTTAGCCTGTTGAAATTCCTGTTCAGAAGTAAGGTTTTTCTCGTACAAAGATTTTTGTCTTTCATATTCAGGCTTAGTAAGGTTCAATTGATTCTCAACACTGATCAATTGTTCTTTCAACCGAAGATTATTCTGTTCCAGATTCAAACGGGAATTTCTGACGTTGTTGATCTGATCATAAAGACTTGCTTCCTGTTGAAGTACGCTTAGTTGGAGAGAAGAATTTGTTAAAACAGCGATGGTGTCACCTCTTTCTACATTGGTTCCGGATTCCAGATTAACCGATTTGATCACTCCACCTTCAAGGGCATCCAGAAAAATGGTACGAATTGGTTGAACTGTTCCAGAGACCTGAATAAACTCCTGAAACGAATTTTCAGCAACAGTGGAAATAGTCAGCTTTTCTTTTTCGACATTGAGTGTGGATCTGAAATCCATATAAGCAAAGCTGTAGATAGTAAATCCAATGAAGGCCAAAACGACAACAATAGGAGCTATCTTTTTTGGGGTCCACTTTTTCTTTTCAATTTTTTTGTCCATTCCCATGGGCTGTTCTTAAACTCTTTTAAAGATGAATATTTTTCTTTCCTATATAATGTCAACTACTGTGCCAAAGCATCAGAAACTCATCAGATCAGTGTTTTTGAGGCTTTAGTAGGATTTTACTGTTCATTTTGATACACTTACTGTTCGATATCGAACACCTGAAATTTCAGGTTATTCGTTTTATATAAACCGGAATCGATTTTAACAATAGAATTCATTTTAGGTACAGTATTTGATAAAAGGATGTGAACTAAAAAATTGATATGACCTCCAAGAAAGGAAAAATCTTAGTAGTAGATGATGATGCCGATGTTTTGCAGGCAGCCCGTTTATTTTTGAAGCAACATGTTAAATCCATAGAAACTGAGAAGGATCCTAATTCTATTCCAACACTTCTGAAAAACAACAGATACGATCTGATCTTGTTAGATATGAATTTTACGGAAGATGTGAGTAGCGGAAAGGAAGGTTTCTTTTGGCTTAAGGAAATTTTAAAAATTGATCCTTCCATAGCCGTAATTCTTATAACTGCTTATGGTGATATTGATAAAGCGGTACAAGCCGTAAAAGCAGGAGCCACTGATTTTGTTCTAAAGCCTTGGAAGAATGAGAAACTTCTTACAACAGTGATGTCTGCTATGCAGCTTACAGATTCAAAAAGAGAAGTAGCAGAACTCAAAGAAACTCAAAAACAGATCAACAGTGACATAGATCATCATTATCGGGATATCATTGGAAGAAGTCCTGCAATGATCAATGTTTTTAACACCATCGAAAAAGTAGCTGCAACTGATGCCAATGTTTTAATTCTTGGAGAAAACGGAACCGGGAAGGAGGTGATCGCCAGAGCACTTCACAGAAGATCAGCACGACATGAAAATGTGTTTATGAATGTGGATATGGGAGCAATCACCGAATCTCTTTTTGAAAGTGAATTGTTCGGTTATGTGAAAGGAGCATTTACAGATGCTAAAGAAGACAAAGCTGGAAGATTTGAACTTGCCAATGGAGGAACTTTATTTCTGGATGAGATCGGAAATCTTCCGTTACCGCTTCAGTCTAAACTTCTTACTGTGTTACAAAACAGAAAGGTAAACAGAGTTGGCTCCGCAAAATCAAAAGAAATTGATATACGATTGGTATGTGCCACAAATCAGTCTTTAAAGGAAATGGTTGCTGATTCTACTTTCCGCCAAGATCTTTTATTCAGGATCAACACTATAGAAATCCAACTACCTCCGCTAAGAGACCGGATTGAAGACATTGAAGCATTAACAGATCATTTCATAAAACTGTATTCAAAAAAATACAAGAAAGAAGTAAGTGGATGTTCAAAGGAAACTATCAAAAAGCTAGAGAAACACAGTTGGCCGGGAAATGTGCGGGAACTTCAACATGCTACTGAACGTGCTGTGATTATGAGTGAGTCAACAATACTGCAACCTTCCGACTTTCTTTTAACTCAGGAAATAAGTGATAGCGAACAAGTTGTTTTTGAAGATTACAATCTGGAAGAAGTTGAAAAAATGGTTCTTCGTAAGGCACTAAAGAAACATGAAGGCAATATTTCTAAAGCAGCAGACGAACTCGGTCTGACCAGGGCGTCACTTTACAGAAGGATGGATAAATATGGACTTTAAAGAGATTCATAATGCTTAGAAGTCTGAGAATAGGAATTATTTTTAGAGTATTATTTCTGTTTATAGTTCTTTTGGTTGGAGCTT
>Ga0098052_1001774_pt1 | contig 13249 bp, 4 predicted proteins | sample 15_taG_FD_81591 | JGI IMG/M metagenome (GOLD analysis project Ga0098052, IMG submission 81591) | Marine viral communities from the Subarctic Pacific Ocean - 15_ETSP_OMZ_AT15312 metaG | ecosystem: Environmental > Aquatic > Marine > Oceanic | place: Pacific Ocean | collected 2015-01-18 | reverse complement strand
GCATTGGCAGCATCATCGTTCGAGGAACCTCTATAGTAACCACAGGAAAGATCCATTAGATGGTTTGCGGAAGAACTGAGGTAGTTGTAATCATAAACGGATTGAAATGTTCCGTGAGTGGGGTTCTTAATGTTGTTGTCAGCATAAGCACTGCTCGAAAGCAAGGTTCCTGTGATAGGAACTGTTTCGTTTAAAAGTGTTTTAGTGCTCGTGATCTTATCTGATGATATGCTTTTATAAATGTTTGATGCCATTCTAATGGTCTCCCTTATTCGGATTTAATGTATCTTACTGGCAAGTCGATGGTAACTCCAGTGGTTGTACCATGAACTCTGATATTTGAATCGATGTACTTGACTAGACCAGTGTGAACACCGGCTAAACTCATATCTGCACCTTCGGTGCCAATCGTGGTAAACAAGTGTGTTGATGATGCTAATTCAATAGAAGCACGGATGGCAAAGTTAAGAATCGTCCCTCTTGGTCCTTGGATGACCTGGTTGTCGCCCGTTGTTGCCTTCGAGGAATTCAATGAAACGAAACTCTTATTGTTGCTTAGTGACAATCTGTATGAAGCGATGTTGTCGTCGTCCAAGTAGGAGCGCTTCACAACATCACCTGTTGTGGATACCAAACTTCCAAGGCGGTTGTCCATTTCTATAATGTACTCTGTCTCAAGTCGATCTTCATCGATGTCGTAATTTGGATTAATTGCGATGCTGTTGACCCCTTGATCCAATCTAATCGTCTTTCCGGATGAGGCGTTGACCCCATTCATAAAAGAAGCACCTTTTGTAGTGTTTGCGACAGTGTCCTGGTCCACACTCACGATATAAGAATCAGTGTCTGCGTTTCTGCTCTGGTCGACATCGTTGTTCTCCACAACCGTGGAGAGATATAAAATATTGGTTCTAGGGATCGTAACCAACCTGCTCTTCATTGATGAAGCATTGTTTGTAAATGCTTCGAGAATTGGTGTCTGGAGGATTTGGATATCCTTGCTTCCGGTGGCACTCGTGTCGTAGAGACTGTAGTCAATCTCATCGTCTCCAAGTGCGAACTTTGCAACATTAAACTTTCCGTCTGCCTTTGCCAATCTATAGCGACCGGTGTCGGTCAGTACTGCGTCGATGATGATATCACCACTATTATCTAAAAATGCCATTTGGTTATCCTCCGAACGATAATTAGTATTCTACATTAATTAGAAGGGTTTTTTAAATTTAATCGTCTCTGGGCTCAAACTTATAATCGTATTCCAGATTAAAGTCTATTTTTTTGCCTGTTTTCCTTGAAGTGACTCTTAATTTGAACTTCTTTCCCCATATTGGCGGTGTCTTCTGACCAAGTGATACAGGATTAGAGGAGTGCACATCCATGGAACTGATTGTATCTGTATCTAGCAGTCTCCTGTTTACAGTGAGTTGTTCTATTGCCGGTCTTAAAAGTAGAAACCTCTTAAACCCTTTAGTTTTACTTTCTAGACTTTTTTCTTCCCCTGTGTAAGAAAAGTCGTTGACAATCAAATAAGGACTTGTGCCGCCCACCAGTGTCACCTCAAGAGGGGAAGAGGGGTTGGAGACATTGCCATGATTGTCGATTGAGCGGAACATATAATAATATGTCTTATCAGGTTGAACTCTATCTATAATGTTTTTATCTAACACTCTTCTATGTAAGTTCCCGGTGAAGCCAAAGACATCTTCCGGTGGTGCTGTTGTTCTAAAGATTTCAAAAAGTTTTACTGGGTCTTCTTCAATAATTTGACGACGGTTCATACTGTTGCTTACACCAAAATTTGCAAATTGGATCTTGCCGTCTTCAGATCCCTGAGAAGATAAGTGTCTTTGGTTTCTTGTTGCTTCTTCAGAAGTGAAAGAGATAGGTTCTTCAAACTTACTTTCATATGCTTTTCCAAAATTAATTCCGATTCTTCTCTCATCTTCCAGTAAACCATTGAAGGACACCTCGGGGTACAGTGGTGGTTTGCTCAACACCATTGCGTCGGTTGTGTGAATTAGGTTTTCAACAAGAACAACATCTGGAATTCTAGTTGCAATATTAATTCCGCCGACGGATACTTGAACATTCTCTTTCATGACAATGTTGTACTCAAAAACCTTGTATAGATAATCTTTTCCAGGTTTTACCTGTGTATCTGTAAAGAAAAAGTTTTCCACATCAGAGTGGTTAAAGAAGAAGAAGTTTTGAATTGGTCTATTCATGTCTTCTTTCGTATATTTTGCGATTCTATAGCAGGCAACCTCAGAGTATCTCAATTGACCGGGGTTGTAGGCAATGTACAGCATACTATATAGGCGAGAAATCTCCCCCTGTATCGTGGCGACTAGATCTATTTCGTTGATGATCTCTCGGTATGCGATGGGGCGGCGCTCGGGATTACCACCATAACAACTGTTTCTGTCTGATTCAGAACCTAAAACAACAGTGTTGCTCTGATTTTCGGAAGAATAATTTAACAGTTCCAGAAAATTCCATGTCTTATTCCTTGTTCTCTTGGTGGTACCATCTGGGAGGGTTCGAACATAACCCTTTCTTTCGTATATGTCGCCGGTAGATAAAGATTCAGCGAGTGCTCGGACCATGAAATTGGCATAATTCTTTCCGCTCAGTATTTCACAGAATTTTCCAGAAGTTGTCATGCCAAAATCAAAACTAATATAAAAAGGAAATTCATCCTTTGCGAAAGCTGAATAAAAGTTAGACTTCTGAACCTGAGAAACTGGCAAGATGACATTTTCAAACCCATCTGTCTCCAATGTGTCTGATATTGCGTATTTTGCAAAATATTCTTTCATTGCCTCGTTTTCTTCAAACCTGCTGCCTACGACATCAAAGTTTGGCCTAGAGCTTTTTAATACAGAATTTACATCGTCGTCTGCTGCGATGATCTTTGAACCATAGGCATCCAACATTGAAAGTTCACTCACTTGCGAAGACAAGAGTGTTTCTTCGTATTCCCTTAAGTAATAGTTGTAATTCGATGTTGCCGTGGAGGAATTTGGAACTGGTGACTGATAAGTTGTTTCTTCTTCCGTGGTCGATGGAAGTTCGGGTATGTCTCCATGGATCAGACCTCCCCAATCGCCAGCATCTAGTGATTCTGGTGGGGTGGTGATAGGTGGCAAGTCCAAGTTGATTACCGGACCAGAAAATTCCTCGATAGGACCGGTGTTTAGGGGGTTTGGATTAGCGGCATTATCAAGAGTGATAGTTGCATTAGGGCGGGTGTTAATGGTATTTTTTAACAGGGTTTTGATGTCTCTTATCGTCATGTTAGGTTCAAACTCCGGAGGTCTGCATCTAGCATGCTCTCCTCTACGCTAACTGCCTGAACTGTAGAACAGGCATTGGAAACAGAACCTGCTGTTTCTTCAGTGGGGTCTAGGCCTGCATCAGACAAGACATTCGCGACGGCATTGGGGTCTGTCAATGTATTGAGTCTGCGCTGTAAATCATTTTGTGCCATGGTAGGAACATCTATAATGAAATAATTGTTGAATATTGCTGCGACGTCGCTCGGATTGTAATTCAAACTGTTGTTATCATAAAGTCTTGCTCGGCAAAGCAGTCTTTTGCCAGAATTCCTCAAATAAAGAAGTTCAGTCAGAGGAAGAAAATTAGACTCACCAATATCCGAATATCCAGAAAGTGCTTGAATTTCTAAAATACTTCCCAAGGTTAGATCGTATTTGTCTCTTGTTCCGCCTGCAATTGCAGTGGAAAGTTCAGATGCAACTGTACCATTGGCGTTTCCTGTCAAAATTGCTTTAATATGACTTGGAAGGTTGTCGAAGTTCTCCAGGGTAAGAACCCTGTCTTTAAGATCTAAACCCTTTACGATTACATTGTCTTCTCCCTGAGAGACAATTTCAATGCCATCAAAAAGACTTTTCTTTTCCGAGGTAGAGAGTCGACTCATAAAGTCGCCTATCGTCTGCTGTTGATTTTCGCTTGGGGCAGTGCCTCCAAAGTCAGAAGTCAAATCTTCTGAGTTCTCGACTGCATGAATTTCGTATGAAAGTTTTGAAGTCTCTGGAAAGATACTCTGTGAGTCTGTTGAAGGATCTCTCAATGTATGTACTTTCACATTTTCAGAAAATCCATTGTTGCCATTTTTGTAAAACATGTAAACACTCGGACCTGCTCGTGCTGCAGTGGGAGTCAAAAAACCAAAACCGTTTGATTTAGAAGTGTAATCTCCGACAACGAAGGAGCGCGATTGAGATTCTCCTGTGAACCTCTTGTTCTCTTCTTGCACTCTTGCTTCGTAATCTTGCCCCTGAACAGACTGAATTCCAATAGAATTTGGATCTTCGAGAACAGAATCTGACGAGAGAAAGGAAAGTCCTGATTTAAAACTGTCTGTTGCTCTTGCTTCTCCTCTTAAGTTAAAGTCTAGTTCAAATTGTGCCGGAGAAAGTGCAACATCGGTTGGAAGTTCTGCATCGTTATCCAACCAATCACCTATTTTGGTTATGGCATCGTTCATAAGACTGATTGCACGGGCGATGGTGGTGGTGGTTGCCGTTCTTGGTGAAAGCAAGTGTCTCACTGTGTCGCTAAACACATTGAGTCTTTTTCTATCTCCATGACCAATGATGGCAAATGATGCCTCTACAAGTGCAACCATCGCTCTCACATATGGTCTGTTTTCAAAATCATATCTTTCTTTAATTTGATCATAAAAAGCAGCACTAATTTTGCCGTCGTCGTTGTTTCCTTTAAGGGCAAGTTCTCCTTCGTAAGAAGACAGGATGGCCTTTGCTTTGTCGAGATCTTCCTTTTGGAACCTAAGAGCACGAGTAATTCCGTCGTCTACAGAGAGATTTACAGAATATTTATATGTTCCATCTGAGAATCTTTTAAACTGTTTGTCCGTGACCGAAAAGGTTCGAAAGAATAAAGTGCCTTTTTGAAAGTTTAGTTCCTCTTCTTTTAAATCACATGTGTCAGTAACCACTTGATTAAAGGAATCTCCCTGTTCTTCGCCTGAAGTAACAATGCTGATGTTCTTGTCTTCCTCGTCGTTGATGTCAGTTCGGTCCCTATACAACTCCGCCCTTGCAAGGCGGGAAAAGAGAAGCACCCTGTCTTGCATCCTGTCACTCATTGTTGGGAAAATATTGCCGTGATGAGCATGGTCTCTGTAAATTGAGCGATAATCAATCGCGAACATAAATCTTAAATCGCCGGCGACACCACGTGTCTGGTAGATTTCCGAAGAATAACTCGGTTGGTAGTCTTCTGATTTTTGATATGCCACATATTCAAAACCCGTCATGAGAGTTCTAAAGTCAGAAACCTTTCTGTTTGGAATCGTGCGTCGCAATAATTGTTGCGAGTTTGCTGTGTGGGTTGCTCCTGTCATCCAGCGGCCGGTGGGCATTTGATGTTTTGCCCCGAGATAGAAAGAGTCGCCGAGAAAATACCCAGTGTCCCTAGTGACGACCTCAGAGTCCTTCATAACAACGACTTCGTCGGTCTTACCTTGCAGTGCACCCTCTCTTAAGCTTGAAGCAGAAAAGTCTGTTTGTTTGGTCTCTGTGATCTTGTCTTGGGAGATAACACTTCTTGCGGTAATTGTAAGTTCTGAAAGGTCGTCGACATTTAATTCTTCTGTTAAGATAATTTTGTATGGAATTTTTACGAAAGAATCTGTGCCTGCTTTGGAATTTACATAATCTGCGTCGATATCCATGTTATCTGCAGAGAACACTTTCAGTGTTGTGACAGTATCTCCGACCTTTGCCTGAATCTCAATCTCAATCATTGATCTGTATTCGGTATCGAAAAACCATGTAGACACACCTTCTTCATAGACATAATCCAAAATATAAGCATGGATGGTTGTCGTGCTCTTTTCAAGAACAATATTCTCGATAATCACATTGGGTATGTTTTCGCCAATCTTTTGTCTAACAAGGCTCATCTGAATTATCTCCGTTGTCATATAATGAATCAGCAGACTGCTCTTCACCTTCTAACATTTCTCTGTTCATGTTTGCGATCTCTTCTAGTGTCAAGTCATAAAGTCTACTAGAAGAATTGCCAGATGTCAAGTAGGAAGTTTCGTCGTCGGAGTCCGCCATGGAACTAAAAAGAGTTTCCAAATCTCTCAGATCAGTAAATCTTCTCTTTGCAAGTGCCTGAGAGATGATGTCGGGATCAATTTGCCTGTCTGTGCTGACATCGAAATAATGTTCCGCCAGGCCGTCGTGCATGTATGCAGATAGATCCGGATCTGGACCTTTTGCATTGTCTGTAATCAAACCGTCGATAATCTCGTCATATACATAACCCTTTTTGAACATGAGAGGGGTAATCTTCTCTTCTGTGCCAGCATCGTCTACTTCGTAGAGTTCAATATCAAAGTTCTCGCTTGAGGAGTCTGAATTCTTTTCTTTCAAAAGTAAGAGGAACTCGGAATTTTCGCCCTCGACGAGAGTAACACTGCTACCATCAGGAAACTCGACACCGTATGTCTGACTGTTGTCATCGGTGCCCCTAATCGCCTTGACAGTAAATTCTCTTTTCGTGACATCCATTTGCGGGATGTCTGCATAGTAATCATCACTGAGGTAATAAGGTTTAGAAGAGTCCATCTTGCCCAGCAGCATGTATGCACCCCATGATGGGCGATTTGCATTCTCTGGAGAAGATGTACCAATTGGTTGCAGGGGACCTTTTTTGATTGTATCTTCGTAAGTCTTTTCTTTTGGCGTTCCCAGTAGATAAACAAAATTGGTCTCTGTTGTTAAATTTCCCAACGGTTCATTGATAATGTCTGAATCGTTTACATCTTTAAAGGAAGTTTGAGTGCGCATGCGAGGTGTTTCTTTTATTCTATCGTGAGTATTACCTGGGGCAGCACCGTATGCATCATCATAAATGATGTCGTCATCAAAAAAGGAATAGGAAGCAGGACGAAACTCGCCTTTGGAAAGTTTGTGTTTTCCAAAGGAAGTCAGTTTTACTTCGATAACTTCTTCTTTTTTGTTAAAGAATGTCATTCTTCTTCATCTTCCTTTTTAAATGTGATGTCCACATCGACCTTTGCTCTTTCCACGAGGGAAAAGAAATCGTATGGCCAATTGTAATTATATTCTGGTACAACTTCTACCTTGCCGTCGCCTTGAAAATCAAAGCGGAACCTGTTGTCGTCTGTAGAGTCGGTTGTAATGTCGTAATAGTTCCACATCGCTTGCTTCTTGACCTTGAATATCATAAACTTGATGTCTGTTGGAATGTCGATATTGTGAAACAGATTGTGTTTGTTGATGTCGTGTGAGATTTCGACCTCTTCTGTCTCTGGATTCAGAGCGATGGAAGGTGTGATTCCTTGCCAGATGTCAATAAGATCTCTCTGAGAAAGAGTATGTTCAAACTCTAAGAAGTAACAAGCGAAAGGTTTGATGTCTTTATATTGTAGGAAGTTGTAATGTGGGGGAATAACATAGTCCTTCATTCCCTGAATCAATTCAGAGATAGATGTCTCTCGCAAGTCTTCGCTGATTGCATATCCGTTGTCCTCAACGGACCTCTTTTGTCTCTTTAACTCTGAGTTGTTCAATCTGAAGAAGTGTTTTCCACTTTCTATTTCAACTGTTTTATTCTTTATTGCCTGTGAAGTGTATGGAACGACCATGATTGCTTCGCTGATAACCTTGTTGTCTGCAACAGAACCAATCTTCTTGGTTCCAGGAGTGAATCCACAAAGTTCGACGAGTGAACCATCGTTGGCACCCTTAGAGGTGGACTCACGGAGTTCAAAGAAATAACCCTTGTCTGGAGCGGTTGCTTGACCGTGACTTGTCCAAACGGAGCGAGGATGGGAGAACTGTCCCGAACTTCCACTAAAGCCCCACACAGCATCATTTTCATCTGCGAGATGAGACGTATAATTGTCTGCATATAGACTGGACGAAACATCGATAACTGGGCATTCATATTTTGTTGATATTGCCCAACGGAATGCTGAGGCTCCTGCTGATTTTGCTCTGTCGACACGGGTTGTCTCACCAGTTTCACTGATCTGGAATTCAACATCTGGCTGTTTAGTTTTGCCAAACAGAGAAACTGATGATTCAATCGGCATCTTTGCTGATTGTTCGTCTGTGGAGAGTGAAACATTCTCACCCGAAAACTTAGAGGTCTGTCCCTCCTTGATTGCCTCACTGTCGGCAACAGTTGATGATTTCAAAATTTCCTCAAGAGATGTGATACCTCCGACACTCGAAGAGAAAGAAATTGTTGCAATCCTCTCACCATGAAAACCAGGAGGTGTATATTGAGAATATGCCGGGTCATAGGCACGATCAAGAGGACTTCCAAACAACCTGCCATGCTGACTGTAGACATCTCGTCTTGGCGCCGAATAAACAAGGTGAACTGAACCTGCTTCTGAATCCAATGTAGGCATGCCGGTGGAGACAAACGGATCAAGAGACGAGTTCATGTCGATATCAATTCCAGCACCATACCTACTCAAGGATATAGCATTAGTGTCTCCGTATCCCGCTTTAGGGATAAAAGTGTGCGAGGTTGGCCACGGTGGATTGAACGACAGGTGTGTCTCATGAAGGGCGACGTTTTTAATCATCACCTCTGGCTCTTCTTTTCCGTAAAGTGCCCTAACAGCTGGGATGGCTATCATCACATCAAACGGGTCAGACGGGTTTTGACTCAGAGAGGTGTTGAAGACAATATCATCAAAAGAATCCAACAAATAATCATCAGCATAATAAGCTTGAAAATAAATATCGCTGAAGCCTGTGCCTGTAAGGGTGTTATCAAAAGGTGAACCAACTCGGCCGAAGCGGAGTGGAGTCCAGTCAACCATCCTAAACATCTCATGAGAACTAAAAGGGTATGGGGTTGCTATAGATGAGACGAGGAAAAAGAAGGAGTTGTATCCCGCGAGTGCTCCGGAGGTGGGTGTCGAGATTGCCGATATCGATTGCACCGGGTAGTTAAATGGTGTCGAAACTGCGGTCGGTTGCCAACCAACAAGGGGAAGAGTGTCAAAATAGAGAAGATCCGGACTAGCTGGATGATAAGGGGTTGCTGCGGCCGAGGAAGTCAGGATGGTGACATGACCCTCGTCTGCTCCGCTAAGTTGGGTTGTCCCGACAGCAACAGCTATCATGCTAGATCCGGATGCGATGGCGACGCTGCAGGAACCGGAATATTCTTCTATTGTTTCAGAGGATGTTCCCAGGCCGCCATTAAGATACCCAAAACTTCCAGTTTTATATTTGTGACCCGTTACAAGAGTTCTATCTGTTCCTCCCGAAGAGTAGTGCCTCGTACATGTGGCATAATAAACCGCATCTGATCCGGAAACCAAAGAAACAGAAGAACCGTAAGATTCACAAGAAGTGGTGGGGCTATCCTGGTTTCCTAAGAATTCAAGACCAGCGGGAGTGTACCTGTATGTGTAGATGGAACCAGTTGTAGACAGGCCCTCGTTTTCTGGGGCTCCAATGGCTAAATACAAGCCGTTTGAGCCGGATTGCATGGCGACGGATGTGCCGTAAAGTTGATTGCTTGCACCGGTCAAGTAATCTTCTGACAGGTTTGTAGAATTTCCTTCTTGGTTTGTGTGAGTGAGGTATGCCCTATTCTGCTCAGGCATCCCAAATAGAACATAAGCACCGCCTTGATTGTCCTGTGCCACTGCAGTGCTGGTCGAAGCCTTGTCGCCAAGAGCAAACTCTAGATCCAAATTAGCCTCAATAACTTCATGTGTCGGAAAAGAACTAGTGACTCCGGAATACTCTGCAAACCTATTCATCTGCACTTCGTCGCGCAGGACAACATCCATATAGTAGGTCTTATCCGCTTCTACCTCTGCAAACTCATTCTGAGGCTTAGAGATGAAGGAACTCACTTCCGAGTTCTTTAGGAAGAAGTTTACACTCTCTGCAAGATAATTGTGAGAAGCGATCTCGAAGTATGGTTTCTTTTTGCCGTTCCATTTGCCGTAATACAGGCTGGAAGATGCAAAAGAGTCGTCGGTTGTCTGGTGGGGGTGTGCACCGACGAGGAAAACTCTCTCATCTCTTGGAAGGTTTTCATTCAAGTTGACAAGAGTCTCAAAAGGAAGTCTAGTGCTCGCTGTCACATCCGAGGACAAGACCAAAACATTTGTTGGATTGCCAGACAAAGATGCGGTTTCAGGCTGACTTGTATAAATTGGATAATCAACAGCAAGACCTGCCTTGGTGGTATTGTAAAGAATACCTGGGGATGCAATTGTCTTTAGGATTGCCGCATGACCCTGAACCGGATCGGTGTCCAAGAATTGTTCTGCCTTCGAAGGATTGCCGGGAACAGTCAAGTACCCCTGGATATTAGGAGCGATAGATTGGCTCAGGAGATTTCCAAGCTGAACCGTTCTTGTATCTGGGTAGAATCCGTTGTATGGCAACAGTTTCTTGACACCTGCTGCAGTTAGAGTTAATTTTCTAGGTCTTGAGTGTCCTGTGTGATCTTTTTTGATTTTGTCGAAATGCTCAATCTTCTCGGAATCCAAAATGGTGTCCTCGAAATCTGTATCGAAATTTACAGATGCCCTGGCTGCAGCCGAGGAACTATTCTCGTGACCAAGAAGCGTTAAGAATTTTTTATTGTCTGCTCGGAAGTTTCCGGCGGCATCTTCGATGTAATAGTCCATATGTTCAGAGATTCTGAATTCTGGGATGACTGATGCTTCTGGTAATAAACCTCTGGAGTTTTCTTGGTACAAATCATAACTGTCGTACCATCTTGTTTTGCCCGACATCTCCTCGACAAGTCTTTCGTTGTAATCCGTGTCGGTCGATGCAACATAGGCATGGTTTGTTTCAAAAAAGTTTAAATGAGGTCGTACATATCCATCTGGGTCTATCACGAAATGGGTTTCATCAAAGTCGTAGTTCATTTCTCCGACATTACCATTGTGGCCCGGTGCAGACAGGAAGCTGTTTGCACCATCCGTTTTCATTGGATCAAATGCCAGGGCATAAGTGAGAAGTCCTTGGGAATTCAAAGCTGAGCTGCTTCTTCTCCCCGTGGAGCTATACATGGTGTTCTGTGAGCCGAATCTTCTATCATATCCATTTTCACCTGTTCCTGCAACTTCTGTGTAATTGCCCCTGATTCTTACTTTGCTCTTGAAAGCATTCTTTGAGCGTGGGAAAACTGTTTCGCCGTAAGTCATGGAGACGAATCTCTTGACAGGGTTTGCAGGATCATCGATGCTGCGATTGATGTAGTTGTCTTTTAACTGTGTGTAGGTCGTGCCATGATCTGAACGGGTGAAGGCAAACAATTGGTTCAACTCCTCGTTGGAGTGGCGCACAAGTTCGTTTCCATACGGACTCTTGACGACATAATCTTCACTTGTCTCATCAATGCCGATGACGTGCTCCAGCGGTTTGTGCTTTGCAACGATTGCAGGTTCAGAAAACTGAGTTATAATATCTTCATTGTTTGCTGCTGCAAGAATACTGTTTTCTCTGTAGTGTCTTGAGAGTTTTAATTCTCCGCCGCGAACCTGCTTCCAGGTGCTGTAACCGTAGACAGAACCAGTAAGGTCGAAGTCTTGTGTGTTGTTGTCTTCGTCGAGGTAAACACTGTTAAGTGGGAAATAAGTAAATTCTGGAGAAATGGTATATATTTCATGAGGATTTACTGTATTTGTCATAACCATCAACTTAGACTCCATAAAAGATAAGTTGATCATGTCTGACAACCCTGACAAGGTTTTTACCAAGATTGGATCCGATTCCTGATCCATACTCATCCTGTAAATCGACGATTCGCCTGCTTGAGTTGCGACTATGAACATTGTTCTATTCGATGTGTTTAACTGCATATCCGTTGCTTCGCCAATGGTTGTTATATCGGTCTTTAGGATACTCAGAGTTGAAGAGTTGATATCCCAAGTTCCAACAGTCACATTATTTCCTGGTGCATTGTTTCCAATGAAATACAATTTATTTGTCGATTCGTCGAAACGAATACCAGTGAATTCATCTAAATTTGTAACACTGGCATTTCCGAACAAAACTGTCTCGGATGGCGATGTTAAATCTATAGACTTGACAAGATCGGGACCAAAAGCTGTGGCGGCGGTGTAATACGCAGTGTTGCCGGAAACCTCAATGTGATAGGGAGGGTGAATTAAACCAGTAGCGACACTACCATTTGTGCTTGGGTCGGAAATTTCTGCATACATGATTTTTTTGTCAATGTACTCTGTCCAATAAAGTTTGTCCTCAGAAGGGACCACTTTTATGGCCCATGGACTGGAGGTTATTGTAGAAGGATCTAAAACTGTTGTTGAGTTCCCGTCGTCATCTACAGCATATATGAACCCGCCGCCCATACCAAAAATGGCACAATAATAAACTTCCCCTGTCTGACTGTTGTAATCTGCATATTTTGGAGTAGTGTTTGTATAAACAGCACTAACTTCAACAGGGTCTTCAAGCGGTGAGTGAGAGTTCATCGCCTCCCTGGGTGTTAAGTTTAGTTTAATCGTACCCGAATGAAATGATAGATCACTTCCCGTGGCAAACCCTTGAAAATCTGCGATGGTATCTTCTGCTGATGCTGTAATCCAGGAATACTGAAGAGTGTTCTGTGGGATTGCATGTGTGACATTCCCGTTGTCATAAAGCGGTGAACCCGCACTTTTATATCCAGTGTTTCTGTTGACTGGATGGTGATTTGCCGCAAACTGAGCATTATGGACTTTCATGTTTTCATCGTTCTCAACACGCACATTCAAATTTCTGAAAGGCATCGTGTTATATGCCGAGTATTCTTCGCCAATTGGATTCAAGAAACCACGAGACATTGTGTATCTGTCCCCTGGTGAGGAAAAGCGGTTTACGAAAACATGGGCACTTGCAGAGGATGAGAGTTCTGGCATTGCATATTCTGCAAGATTGCCAGTATCTCCATCCACATTAAGTACTGCATTCTCGTTACTAGGGAATAGGGGATAGGTAACAGAATATGCTGCTGCACGTGCTTGACCTGGATTAAGTGTTCTTCCCGCAGTGTGTACAATTTCTCTTGTGTGTGAGAAGTTGCCTGGACTTTGTTGTCGAATATTGCGAATGTTGATCGGTCTTTTTGCGAACTCATCGCGGTACAACACAGGGCGAGTTGGTTTGGTGATAGTCAAAATACCAGCACCTGTGCCATTACCGGGTGTGATGTCGTCGTCCACATC
>Ga0098052_1001773_pt1 | contig 13254 bp, 17 predicted proteins | sample 15_taG_FD_81591 | JGI IMG/M metagenome (GOLD analysis project Ga0098052, IMG submission 81591) | Marine viral communities from the Subarctic Pacific Ocean - 15_ETSP_OMZ_AT15312 metaG | ecosystem: Environmental > Aquatic > Marine > Oceanic | place: Pacific Ocean | collected 2015-01-18 | reverse complement strand
TATGCACCAAGAAGAGAACCCCAACCCCCTCTGCTCCCCCCTTATAAATGCGGCACGATTCTTGCATATAAAAATAGTGGAACGATTCTTGCATGGTTCTCAACCCCTACTACTTATGCAACTACTACTTATCCTAGTAGTATCAATTACTTACTACCAAGATACCCTAGTGAAACAGTCGGTTATTACTCTACCTATTTATATACCCATTGTTATCCCTGTGATTCTGCCCCCTTAACACAATAACCCACACAATGCAATCGATTAATTGTAACAACCTGTTAATATCAGGGTATATTAGCAAAACCTAATGTTATCAGATGGTGTCTATCTGCTCGACTACTCAACGAAACTATTTTTTAATAGCTGACTCTGCCTTTTTGAAGTCGACCAGTGAGCGCAATTCTAGGGGCTATCTGAGTTATATTAGTATCCTCTAATGTACTCCCTGTTATGTCGTTTTATTGTAAGTGGCACAGTCCTTGCATGTGCAATCCTTTGCGGGATTATGTCAACTTGGTTCAAAGGATTATATGATAGGTATATAGTATACTGTATGTTGCACCAAAACAGTGCATATTAGCATAGTTGCATATAACCATATAGCTGACTATTAGAGGACACCGCACCAAAACAGTGCAAGGCTGCACCAAAACAGTGCAAGTATAAGTATATTAGTATCCTCTAATGTATGCTAAGTATTTGATTAATAAGGAATTGTTATATTGGCACGATATATGCTACCTCTTTTAACGTTCCAATCGCCATGAGTCTGGCGTTAACTGATGGATACCGTTCAAGCTATAAGGTATCGGCTTTTATAACGTTCCTTCAATACTCTGGTAACAAGTGGTTGCACTGAGTATATGCCGAAGGTGAAAAGCGAGGATAGGCGAACTATAACCATCTGGATACACTATGCTATTGATTAGTAGTCAATGGTTGATTGTAGAAGGTAGGTAAAATAGTCAGACTGTCTCAACGACAATGGACTACACGCTGCATCTCTTGCAGTGATTCTGGCAGTCAAACCAGTACCATTGTTTCGAGCTAGGTATAAAAGAGGTAACTCTATTTACATCAGGGTATACCTTTGGGCTTATCAATAATGATAAGTAACTGAGGGTGTAGCTATATGTAAAGAGAGAGAAACTATTATGATCACATTTGACAAGAAAATATTCAAAGCTAACTGTTCTAATCTAATCAAAGCAGATACTACAGCCCGTGACCGTGTCCAATCACTCATTGAGATGGGATTGTCACATTATGTTGAGCATCAAGATACTGTTCACCTTACTACAGCTATGCAAACTATAGCTCAATGTAAATCTTTATCCGGTCGTAAAGCCCAGTTATACATTCAACATGTTGCAAATGTAGCTTGGAAAAAGAATGTATCTAAAGATAAGACGGTATCCTTTGTATTCAAGAAGTCTAATAAGTTGGATGCTACTGTTAATGAGGATTTTGTACTCAATAACAAGTGGTTTAACTTCAGTAAAGATGGTGAAGTTAAGCCTGATATGGATGTGGTAGTGCAATGCAAAGCACTACTGACTCGTATCAATAATGCTCTTGACAATGGTACTTGTAAGCAGAATAGAACAGAGCTAGAACATATTGTTGATGAGTTGGAATTATTCACAGCGTAGGCTATTTATATACTAACACAAGAGGTACGAGGAACAGGGTACAAGATAATTGTATCCTGTTTTTGTGTGCTTAACATAAAAGCAGAGAGGCAGAGACATGACATTACAACAGAGACAAATCTTTTGCGATACAAGAGGCAATCTATCACTTAAGCGGAAGGGACTTATGCCAAAGAAACGAGTACGTATTAACTATGAGCATAGGAATTTTAGAAAAGACTGCATCTCTAGACCAGACCTAGTAGAGCAGTACAACAACAACCTAAATAGAGAGGTAGCATAGTATGTGTATAACAGTAGAATGGGCTAGACAGTACCAACTAGTACAAGACCAAGACCATAAGCCTAGGGAGGCTGCAGTAACACGTACTACTGAGCTAGATAGGGCATACAGGGGAGAGGAGGTACTAGATATACCAGAGTACCCAGTAGACCTAGACCACGCCATGGTGGAGCGCATATACAGAGACCACGATGAGGTGCAACAGCACAACCATGATGTATCGTGGCGCACTGATATCACACGACAAATCTTAGCACATAAGGGGGCACAAGGAAAGATAGGTACTACCTATACTGCCTATATAGTACCTTATTAATACTATTAAGTAGTAGTAAGTAGAACCTTAGGTTCTTAAAGGCTCATAAAGTTAGACAACATATTGAATTAAAAAGTTCAATTTAATTTTAAATTAATTCTAAACAGTAGGATAATAGGTACGTATCGTATCTATTGTCGTGCTAGTTTCGGCACGAATAACAGTGGAGTACACGACATGAGTGTATATTCTAGAGTAGTAACAAAGAGTGGTATGACAGGAACAGTGACAACCAATGGGTGTTGGGGTTTCTTAAAGGAAAATGTAGCAGCACTAGCCCAACGAATAGTAGATGATATAAGTGAAGAGGCTTGGATGAAAGAGAGGGAACACCAGAGACGTTATGGGTTCGGCTCTGCTTCCCTAACATACTCTCTGTTCGTAGAGCAGAAGAACAGACAGACACTAGATAGGTTCGGTGTTGCACCTAACTACCTAGTAGATGGGATAGATAGTATCATCATCGAGAATGCTGCCATCTGTGATAGACAGGGGTGGCAAATGTACACAACACTAGTGAACAGCTACCCTCGTATGTTTGAGGGTGTAACAGCAGACCCAGTAAGTGATACGATTACAGTATCCTTTGACCAACACTATGCTATAGTGTATAACCAACTCCGTATCCTAAAGAGAATAGAGGAGTGTAACAGTAGGTGGGTTACAGCCCGTGTTCGCAACATCCTCCACGATGCCGTAGTGAACCACCCTGACCTCAGCTTATTCATCCTCGATGTATATGCTGTGAATGGAAGGGCAGCGTGGAATGATAGTAATCTCTTTATGTTAGAGCACCTGTCTCTTGATGTTATGAAGGGGTGGGTAAAGAAGAGAGACTACCACATAACACCAGAGGATAGATATAACCCTACCCTCTTCGCCTCTAATAGGGGTGGGTGTTACAAAATAGTGAGGGATGATACAGAATGGGATGAGGAGAGGGATGAGGACGTCCGAACAGGGAATGATTTTGTAGGTCTCATGATGGAGATTGACGACGTCGAACCCATATGTAGTGATGAATTACATCCTGACTTGGACTACAATCTTGATGATTTTCTAGCACGTACCCAACTAGGAGGAGAAGAGTGATGAACTTACATCTACCAACAACACCAGAGGGGTTGACTATTGGAGCTGACCCTGAGTTCTTTCTTAAGAACGAGCAGGGTTTAGTATACCCTGCGTGTGGTCTAATAGGTGGGACTAAGGAAGACCCACTACCCGTACCTTACGGTACATTACAGGAGGACAATGTAACTATGGAGATAGGCATTGACCCCGCGACTTCTGTTGAGGAGTGGGTACATAACCTCAACACTGTAACAGAGGAGGGTGCTATCAGGGCAGCAGAGCACGGGCTATACATAGCTAACAGGGCTAGTGCTGAGTTCCCTATGTTCTTATTGTTACAACACGAGGCAGCAATGGTGTTTGGTTGTGAGCCTGACTACAATGCATACACAGGGAGGGAGAACCCTAACCCTAGTGTAGATAGTACACTCCGAACATGTGCAGGTCATATACACTTAGGGTATGATAATGACCGCACAATGAGGCAAGCTATGGAGGTAGTGCAGTACCTTGACTGGGTGGTAGGCTTATGGACTGTACTACATGACCCTGATACAGCTAGGAGAGAGAGGTACGGTAAGGCAGGAGCATTCCGACCTAAGCCTTACGGTCTTGAGTACCGAGTACCATCTAACTTCTGGCTACAGAGTGATGAACTCAAGCGTGAGATGTTCACAAGAGTTAAGTTAGGGTACACTATGGCAGCTACCAATGCACCACGCCCACCTAAAGAGGAGGTAGTGGAGGCTATTAACACCCACAATAAGGATGAATGTATAAGATTATTAGGGAGGGCAGCATGAGTATCTTAATGTTGGCGAGAAACGCAGACTTGGAAACAGAGTGGTATGATGAGTATGATGTTGAGATAATCAATGACCTCTATCGTGTATGGAATGGGAGTATAGTGTACCTACTAGGTGAACAGTGGTTGGTTCAGGCAGTAGGGATGCAAGAGGAGGAGCTATGTATGAGTGTCACTTGCCTCACCAACACCTCAAGGTCAAACAGGGTAGTATCTTTTGACCACCCTAAGCTTGACCACACGTACCCTGAGTTAGGTTACTTCAACCTACCTACATCAACAGTATACCTGAGTCGTAGGTGTACAAGACAATGGAAGCAGGGGTTTCATGACAACACAGTCAACATGACAATCCCATTCTGTAGTCTAATAGAGAGGGAGCTTGGTATCAACAGGTGGCTGTTCACCGGAGTAACAAGCCCCTATGGAGAAGGTGGGTTTCTAGGTTTGATGCGGGAGCTGAGGGTGTATGATGCTGTATACCCTACCTTTATTGATGCTATGATAACCCTGCATGAGGGGAGGGCACTGAGTGTGGCATTAAATAGTAGCGTAGCACTAGCACTACACCCTGCTAATGGAGAGGTACATGTACTGTACCATGGTGAGAGTGTAGGTGCTATAGATAATAGATTAGTTATCAAGGATAAATTCTTATGGATTGAGGATACATTGAGGGAGGTAATACCAGTATGACTTTATTAAATGAAGTATTTTCGCTGCCTAGTGCAGCAAGTCCCTTGGTTAACACACCACACGACAGTCTTATCACTGATGATAGGGTGGGTGTAGAGGTGGAGCTTGAGGGTATCACACAAAGCACAAGAGGGCTAACAAGAGAGGTTGACCCACGATGGAAGGTAGTAGAGGATGGGTCGCTTCGTAACTATGGGAGGGAGTTCGTATTCAAAGAGCCTATGTTTGGTACTGATGTAGTGGAGACTATTGATAGCCTACAAGATACGTTCGATAACAATGACATCGAGCCTCTATGTAGTAACAGGTGCTCAGTACATGTACACTTAGATGTACGTGACCTTGAGTACGAACAGTTACTATCACTAGTGGTAGTGTACCTACTATGTGAACCTTACTTCTTTGCAGTAGGAGGAGAGGAACGGAGACATAACATGTACTCCATGCCCCTTGCTACAAGTGAGGACTACCTTACTAAGCTAGGTGATGCACTACGTAACCCCACAATAGACAACGGTGGGTTTGTATTCCGTAACCATATCAACAGGGATGTTAAGTACAGTGCATTTAATGTAGCCCCTGTTATAACACAGGGTAGTGTTGAGTTCAGACACCACCGAGGAGAGTGGAGGTTAGAACCCCTGTTACTATGGATTAACATGGTACTAGGAGTGAAGAGGTACGTAAGGTCTATCGGTACACAGACTATGACCCCTGAATACATAGACCACCTTGTTAATGGTGGGTATGATGAGTTCATAGGTGAGGTATTCAAGGGTATCCCTATCCCTACTACAGTAGATGGGTGGGGTAACGCAGCCAAGGTAGCTAAGAAGGTATCATGTAGAGCACAGGGTATTGATGATGCACCTGTATTTCTTGTACCTGAAGAGGTAGAGGAAAGGAATCTCTTCATAATAGCCAACCGTAATGTAGGCAGGGAGAAGCTACGGGACTATCAGCTCTGGAGTACCCGTATGTATGACAGGTACGGACGGGACAGAGAGATAGCACCGGTGGGGTGGACTCCACTCAATAGATATCTGAATATGGTCATCGATGGTGATGAAGAAACATTAGGAGGAGTGTAATATGTGCGGCATAGTAGGAATGATAGGTAGTGGTATCAACCACGATGATAAGAAGATGTTCAAGGATCTATTAGTTATTGATACCATACGTGGTGGTGATAGCACAGGGTTCATAGGTGTGGAAGATAGTGATGTAGTGACAGCTAAGAAAGCTATAGATGGATACGGCTTCACTGGTATGTCTCTGTTTACTAAACAGATGAGTGCACTACGTAACCCGACAGCACTGATAGGTCACAATAGATGGGCTACTAAGGGTAAGGTAACGGATGGTAATGCCCACCCATTCAGGAGAGAGGATACATACCTAGTACATAACGGTAGCCTCAGGTCATGGACGTATGGTGATAACAAGTTGGTTGACTCAGTCATGACTGATGTGGATAGTGAGGCTATCTGTTTCAATGTACATGCTGAGGGTATGAAGGCAACAGTAGAGAAGCTCGATGGTGCATTTGCACTGGTATCATACAACAGTACACTAGGTACAGTATCCTTTGTACGTAACGATGAGAGACCCTTACATTTTGCACAGCATAAGGACAGGGATGTACTGTACTTTGCTAGTGAGGGGTACATGCTAGAGTTAGCAGCAGCAAGGAATCATATAGCACTAGACCAGACCCCTTGGATGTTGAAGGAGGCATGTATCATGTCCTTTGATGTACTATCTAAGGGTAATGTAATAGATACACGACACCTAGAGGAGGACATAGAACTGTATGAGGATGTGTATGACGCCACCTATGCCTATGGTACAGGACAGCAATGGTGTACTAAGACTAAGAGATACCTACCACCTAAGCAGGTTACTACAAAAAAGTTGAGTGGTGGCAAGACCCAGACTACGCCACCCGCTACCAAGGCTGGGACTTCTAGTAATGTGGTGACCTTTAAGAAGGGGAGTTTAGCTGACTTTAATATCGGTAAGATGGAGCGCATGCTATACCTACCTGATGAGTTCTCTGCTTACAATGCCTCTATGCCTCAGAGTAAAGGCATCATGAGGGGTGACCTATACAGTGAGGGTAAGAACCCCGAGCTAATAGGCAGGGCTATCATGTATAAGATGGACAAGACAGACTTCCAGAACATGAGAGGTAACCTAGTCAGGGTAGTAGCTGACAGTATGACATACCCAGAGGGGGTAGAGAAGGGAGGAATGCCTTGTGTATCCTACTTACATAACCTAACAGAGGGAGAGCAGGACGCCTACTGGGTAGGGTTCGGCCAACCAACAGAGATAGAGGAGGAAGGCGGGTTACTCGCCATCTTTCAAGGACCTGATGGGTTGGTTACTGCGGAAGAGCTCACTAAGCTCACATTAACAGGGTGCTGCATGTGTGGTGACCCTATCCCACTAGGAGTAGAGGCTTCAAAGGATATAGAGTGGGTGTATGAAGACCAACCTCTATGTGCTAAGTGTGCTGACCACTTCGTTGCACAAGCAATACTAGTAGACGAAACATTAGATGATTATTTATTAGGAGGTACTCTATGAGTGCAGAATTAGTAGCAGTATATGGATCACTTAAGCAGGGGTATGGTAACCACCGTATCCTAAGTGATAGTGGATACTTAGGAGAGGACGACACAGGTGCAGAGTATACTATGTATAGCTTGGGTGGTTTCCCCTGCATCACAGAAGAAGGAGACACACCGATAGCAGTAGAAGTATACAAGGTAGACGAGCAGGTATTCAGTAGGCTTGATATGTTAGAGGGATACCCTGATTTCTATAACCGCAAGGAGATAGAGACTAAGTATGGTACTGCATGGATATACTACATAGAGGATGCCGATTACATGGGTGAACTTAACAAGGTGGAGAGTGGAAGATGGTAATACTACCGTACAAACTAGGAAGCAGAGGTGCTAAGACATTAGCACAAGAGTTGGGTTGTCTTAGGGTACGACCCGACACATTCAAGAACAGACGTAACCACACGATAGTTAACTGGGGTTGGGGTGGGGTTGTAGGATTCGATTACACAAACATCCTTAACAATCCTCGTGCTGTAGCTCATGCTAGTAATAAACTGCTAGCATTCAGAGCATTCAAAAGGGCAGGGGTAACTACACCTGAGTGGACAACAGAGAGAAGGGTAGCTATCCAGTGGGACACACCCTTCGTAGCACGTACCCAACTGAGGGGGCACAGTGGTGCTGGGATATACATGTACGATGCAGGAGAGACACCATGTATAGCCCCTCTCTATGTAAAGTATGTAAAGAAACAGGATGAGTATAGATACCATGTATTTAACGGGAAGGTGATAGATGTACAACAAAAAAGAAAGAGAAGGGAGACCCCTAACGAGGAGGTCAATTATCAAGTACGTAATAAAGGTAATGGTTGGGTGTATTGCAGGGATGGTGTTACTACTCGCCATACCTTGGCTGATCTTGCTATTGCCTCTATTAATTCTCTTGGACTTGACTTCGGAGCAGTAGATATTATATGGAACGAACATCAACAACAAGGCTATGTACTAGAGGTGAACACAGCATGTGGGTTGGATGGTAGTACAGTGGGGGTGTATGCTGATGCAATCAGACAAGCTATCTAAGTATCGTAAGTATTATATAGATGAGTGGGCTACCACAATCAAGCACCTACGGGGTAATGAGGACGCAGGTACACAGTTATTAGTGGAGTCTATTAAAAGAATTAGAAAGATTAAGGAACTTTAGTAGTAGTTCTGTTGTCTATATACTATACAAGGAGAAACTATGAGAATAATTAATGAGGTATTTATATGTGAGAGGTGTGAAAGAGAGGTAGACCCTATGCATAGTAGTTGTGATGACATGGAGTGCCCTCTCTTTGACCCTAGGTATGAGGAGAATGAGCATGAAGAAGAACAATGAGTGTAATTGTGCCCAAGCACTGGAACTTAAAGAACGTATAGCTACACACAAGAGGACGATAGCTACACTACATGAAAGAGTTGAGGTAGCTACTGCACTACTAAGTCCTAATGATTATAAGCACTACATCATTACTTGCTATGGTTCGCATAGAGACAGGGCAAGATGAGTAGGTGTGTAGCCAAGGCAGCGTGCCCTAAGTGTGATAGTAGTGATGGTGTGCAGATTTTTGAGCAGGAGGATGGTAAGCGTGACGCCTACTGCTATGCATGTGATACACCATTCAAGAAAGTGGACGACCTCACGGTAGTAGAGGATACATATAAAGGAGGTACTACTATTAATAAGATAAGTATACAAGATGTACTGGAGTTACCATCAGCAGACCTAACCGATAGACGCATACGTCAAGAGATATTAGATCACTTCGGTGTAAAGGTGGGGCTTAACGGTAGCGACAGGACAACAATAGACCACCACTTCTACCCTGCTCACAGTAAGACAGGTGAGTTAATGGGGTACAAGCAGAGGATATGTAAGACTAAGGACTTCACTAAGGTAGGGACTACTAAGGAGTGTGCCTTATTCGGGCAGCATGTATGTCCTACCAATAAGAAACTGTTTGTAACTGAGGGAGAGATAGATGCACTGGCTCTCTATCAGGTCATGTTAGATAACATGCAGAAGAAGTGGAGAGACATGGGCTACCTACCTAGTGTAGTAGGTGTACCCACTGGTGCAGCAGGAGCTACTAGTAAGCTACTAGATAACATGGACTTCCTCAAGAAGTTCCAAGAGATTATCATAGTGTTTGATAATGATGATGCAGGTAGGGCTAGTGCTGAGAAGGTAGCCAAGAGCCTTGACCACAAGGTACTACTAGCTACAATACCCCTCAAGGATGCAGGTAAGATGCTCGAAGAGGGACAAGAGAAGGAACTACTAGCAGCAGTACGTTCACCTCAGCCTTATGAACCTGATGGTATCATCAATGCTAGTACTGCATGGGATAGATACAAGGAACGTAAGAGTGTTGAGTGTCACCCCTACCCTAAGCAATTCAAAGAGCTTAACGATAAGACTTATGGTTGGAGATTTGGTAGTGTGGTGACAGTCACTAGTGGTAGTGGTATGGGTAAGACCTCGTTCATGAGGGAGTTAGTACATGATGTACTCAGTACTACCGAGGAGAAGGTAGCAGTCGTAGCATTAGAAGAGGACATAGGTGATAGCATAGAAGGGCTGATGGCTATCGAACTTAACAAACGTATCAGCCTACCTGATGTGGAGGTGAGTGATGAAGAAGAACGTGCAGCGTTTGCTAAACTGTTTGACGGGGAAAGAGTTGAAATGTACGATCACTTTGGTGGCATGGATGACGCTGATTTATTTAGTAGGATTAAGTATTTTAATACTTATCTCGGCTGCAGGGTGGTCGTACTCGATCACCTATCTATAGTAATTAGTGAGGCTGCTGACCAAGGAGATGAAAGGAGGAGGATAGATGCAGTAATGACTAAGCTCGCTAAGATAGCTAAGAGTTTAGACATAGTTATATTTTTAGTAGTACACCTACGTAAAGCACCACAAGGGAAGAGCTTTGAGGAAGGGCATGTGCCTACCTCTGATGACCTACGTGGTAGCGGTAGTATCAAGCAGCTATCATGGGATGTGATAGCACTGTCTAGAAACCAACAAGAGAAGGATGATATTAAAAGGAATACCAGTGGTATACATGTGCTCAAGTGTCGCTTCACAGGGCGCACAGGTCAAGCAGGATACGTCCTGTTCGATGAACTAACGGGTCGGATGAAGCACACACACGACCCAGACGAAGAGATAGATGAATTCAATGACGAAGGAGATAAATTTTAATGGCTATATATACTATACAAGGGGTGGACTTCCATCTAACACAGGATGTAGAGACACAAGTGATACTCATGGAGTATGATGAAGGTAGGGGCACGGTACTTATGGGTACTACCCCTATCAACATCAACTCAATAGACATGCTACCTGCATTCAGGCAGAATGTAATGGACTGGGCTAACGTACTATTAAATGATTACTTTGAAGGAACACTACCAGTGCCAGAGCTAGAGCAAGCAATCAACAACATGCTGAACACATTCATTGTAGTTAATGGACAACTATCATAGGGGGGAGGATGGCTACGTATAACTTTAAGTGTCCATGTGGTACGGAGTTAGAGGAGAAGAGGAGGTTCGGGGATAACACCCCGCCTCCCTGCCCTCACTGTGAGCATGTGATGTCACAAGTAATAGGTACTAATAACTTTATACTCAAGGAAGGTGGGTGGTATAAGAACAGCCACTACAAGGACAGAGTGTGAGGGTACTAGTGTATGATACTGAATCGAATGGGTTACTGAATGAAGCAACGAAGATACACTGTGCAGTCACTAAGATGGGTGGGGTTACTAATAAGTATACCCCTAATGATATTGGCAACTTCATTACCTATCTTAGTAATCTTGATAGTGATACAATTATTGTTGCACACAATCAAATAGAGCATGACTTACCACTGATGGAGAAGATATATGGATACAAACACAGAGGACAAGTACTTGATACACTTGTCATGTCACGCCTACTTAACCCCGAAAGAGTGGGGAGACATAGCCTTGATGCATGGGGCACACGACTGGGTAGATGCAAGCCTACCCACGAGGACTGGAGCACCTATTCAAGTCATATGCTCCATAGATGCTCGGAGGACGTCGAGATAAACTACTTAGTATACAAAGAACTAATGAAGGAGGCAGAGATGGATGAAGAAGAACTGGTTGGACTCCCTAGCTATTGAGCATAGGGAGGCAAGAGTAATAGCTGAACAGGCTAGGTATGGTTGGCTCTTTAATAGTAAGAGGTGCAGTAAGTTAGTACATATACTTACACTACGTATGGATAAGATAGATGCAGAGCTACGACCACAGCTACCTGTTAAGGTGAGGCAGTACGGTGTCTCGGTTATGGAGCCATTCAAGATGAATGGGCAACCGAAGAAGATGGTGGAAGACTGGGGTATCACAGTCGAAGCCCCCTTCACCCGTATTTATTTTGAAGATATGAATCTTGGTAGTGACATGCAGTTAAAGGAGTACCTACTTAGTATAGGATGGAAGCCTACCATGTGGAACTTCAGGAAGAAGGACACCAAGAACGGTAAGAAGGGTGACAAGACTGGCCCTAAGATATCAGAGGAAGGGAGACTATGCCCTAACCTTGACAGATTGGATGGAAGCCTCGGCCAATCTCTCGTACTGTACCTTAAGTGTAAGCACCGCAAGGGTTTACTCGAAGGGCTACTCTCTCTAGTACGAGAGGATGGTAGAATTAGTGGTGAAGCTAACTCTATCGGGGCTGCCACCCATCGCATGACACACAAGAAGATAGTCAACATACCGGGTGCTGATGCTTGGTATGGTAAGCACATACGCCACCTCTTTGTAGCACAGGAAGGCTACAGTATAGTAGGGTGTGATAGCAAAGGTAATCAGATACGTATGCTATGCCACTACATGGGTGACCCTGAGTACACTAAGCAGGTACTTACTGGTGACATACATACAGTACACCAAGAGGCAGCAGGATTAGACACTCGACCACAAGCCAAGACATTCTTCTATGGATTTATATTTGGTAGTGGTGATGCTAAGACTGGTAAGATAGTAGGAGGTACAGCTAAGGATGGAGCTATGCTAAAGGCACGTTTCCTTGCAAGACTACCAAGGCTTAAGTCCCTAGTAGCTAGGGTTAAGAAGGCGGTAGAGAATCAAGGGTATGTCTATGGTTTAGATGGACGTAAAGTATATGTAGGTAGCACACATAAGGCACTAAACTATTTGTTGCAGAGTGCAGAAGCTATCTATATGAAGTACGCACAGTGTATACTGTGGAAGATGATAAGAAATGAGGGGCTCGATGCCCACTTCGTAGCTACAATACATGATGAGTACCAGTTGGAGGTAAGAGACGATCACGTACAGAGGGTTAAAGAGTTAGCCCTACAATCTATGCTTAGGGCAGGGACACACCTAGGTATCACATTACCCATGGAAGGAGACGCTAAGGTAGGTAAAACATGGTTAGGGACACACTAGGAAAGGCAGGGTTGATGTTAACAGGTGCAGTGATAGCACTAGCACTAAATTGGTACGTAACCTCTCAGCTACCCAAGTGTTCAGTAATTTATTTAGTTCCCCCGCAAATTCAAGGGAACTTACCGACACCACAGGGTGTCTAATATATTGTAATATAAAAAAAAGGATAGAAATTATGTCAGTATTAAAAGAAGTAAGATGTAGATGGGCCAGTGTAATAGAACCTAACACTAAGTTCGAACCTACATGGGAGATAGAAGCAGAGCTTAACGATCAACAAGCCGCAGTGTTTGCTGATGCTGGTGTACGCCTCAAAGAAGATGATGGTATCAAG